>Ga0265293_10001095_pt1 | contig 60894 bp, 60 predicted proteins | sample Munlanlewell138R_FD_192505 | JGI IMG/M metagenome (GOLD analysis project Ga0265293, IMG submission 192505) | Leachate microbial communities from a municipal landfill in Southern Ontario, Canada - Leachate well 138R | ecosystem: Engineered > Solid waste > Landfill > Unclassified | place: Canada...
CCCATTTTACTATATATTTATACAGCTATAATAAACCGCTTTTAGCGGTTGCGCTATCCTTCACCGACCAAGTTCGACGGCTTCGCCTAAAGGTTGCTACGCAACCCAATCACTTGGACAAAGTTTGCCGCGCATTCTGATCAGATTTCAGGTCTTATGCCCATTGTATTATTTGAGTAATTAACTTATTATTTTTTATAAAATATTCTTATATATAATATTCCGGTAGTATCTAGTTACTAATAATTTACAAGGAATTCCACATGTCACTTCGTATCAATGATATTGCACCCAACTTCACCACCAATTCTACTGCTGGCGAATTGACTTTGCACGACTGGATGGGCGACAGCTACGCCATTTTGTTTTCACACCCCAAAGACTTTACCCCTGTTTGCACCACCGAATTCGGCGCAGTGGCACGTTTGGCCGGCGAATTCGCCAAGCGCAACACCAAGGTTATGGGCGTTTCTGTGGATAACGTTGATGATCACCAAAAATGGAAACGTGATATTGAGGCATTTTGCGGTTCACCTGCCGATTTTCCCATCATTGACGACACATCACTGCAAGTGGCCAAGCTATACAATATGCTGCCTGCCGATGCCTACCTGCCCGATGGCCGCACACCCGCCGATAGCGCCACTGTACGCACCGTATTCATTATTGGCCCCGATAAAAAAATCCGCCTGACCCTGTCTTACCCAATGTCAGTAGGCCGTAACTTTGCCGAGATTTTACGTGCCCTGGACGCCATCCAGGCCACCGACGGCGTGCCTTTGGCCACACCTGCCGACTGGCAACCCGGCCAGGACGTGATTGTTGCCCTTAGCCTGAACAACGAACAGGCCAAAGAAAAATTTGGTGAAATTGATATCAAACTACCTTATTTGCGTTTTGCCAAGGCACCCGCCAAATAATTGTTTGCTGTGCCTGCCTTAAGCAGGTTTCATCATCCAGCCTGTTGATTGGCCATTAACAAAAGACTGAACCATTTTTTAGGGCTCAGTCTTTTTTGATTTTCTTCTGGCGTAACTGTGCCTCAATGTTATTTCAAGGCCCCACGACTTGCTTAATGCTGAATCCCCCAACGCCGGATAGTAAGGCGCTCCAGGGTTTTAAAAACCAGTCCTTCCACAACCAGGCCCAGAATAATCACCATGGCCAGCCCGGCAAATACCTTGTCGGTATTCAGCTCATTACGGTTCTGGAAGATATACCAACCAAGGCCACCCTCACCCGAAGAAGCACCAAAAACCAGTTCAGCCGCAATCAGGGTACGCCAGGCAAACGCCCAGCCTACCTTCAGGCCCGACAAAATGGAAGGCAAGGCAGCTGGGATTAGAATATGCACCACATAAGCCATGCCGCTTAAGCCATAATTACGCCCGGCCATGCGCAAGGTAGCCGGTACTCCCTGAAAACCGGCAAAGGTATTCAGGGCAAGCGGCCACAACACCGAGTGCACCAATACAAAAATAAGGCTACCATTGCCCAGGCCAAACCACATCAAGGCCAAAGGCAGCAATGCAATGGCTGGCAAGGGATTGAACATGGCGGTAAAGGTAGAAAGGACATCTCGGCCAAGCTGGGTAGAAACCGCAACTGTCGTCAATAAAAACGCCAGTACAATACCTAGTGCATATCCTTGCAACAAGACCCCAATCGAGACACTCACCCGCTCAAGCAATTCTCCACTCGCAATGCCTGCCATAAAGGCATGGAACGTCTGCATAAAAGTGGGTAAGAGCAAATCATTATCAGCCCATCGGCCCGCGAGCTCCCAAATAAGGGCAACAACCAGCAGGATCACTGTTTTACGTATGCCTTCAATGTGCCAAAGCCGTTGCACCAAAGGCAGTTTTTTCTCAAGTGCCAAATGGCTGTTTGCTTCATGATTAAACGGACTTATCTCAATTTCATATTCGGGTCGAATGGGTGGATATGCCCGTTTATTAGTGTTGTCGGCATGGGATAGGGTACTCATGATGTTAAGCCTGTTCGTTGAATAATAAATGATGAATACGTTGGGCGGTTGCCTGAAACTCGGGGCTACCCGCGCTATCCAGGGCAAACTGGTGGCTATTGATTTCAGCCCTGACCCGCCCCGGATGCGGTGACAGCAACAGGATGCGATTGCCCAGCACCAATGCTTCTTCAATCGAATGTGTCACAAACAATAAGGTGAATTTTGTGTCTTCCCATAAGGCCAGCAATTCTTCCTGCATTTTGCGACGGGTCAGGGCGTCCAGGGCGGCGAACGGCTCGTCCATCAGCAGGATTTTGGGCTCCATGGCCATGGCGCGTGCAATTGCCACGCGCTGCTTCATGCCACCTGACAGGGTATGCGGGTAGGCATCAAAAAAGCGGCCCAAACCCACTTTGTGCAAATAATGTTCGGCCCGTTCCGCCGCTTCTTTCCGGCCCAGGGTGCGGGATGCCAGTAACGCGAACATCACGTTTTGCTTGACGGTTTTCCAGGGGGCCAATTGATCAAACTCCTGGAACACGACCATGCGGTCGGCACCCGGTTGCCTAATGATTTGACCATCCAGCGTGATGGTGCCCGAACGGGGTGGCAAAAAGCCCGCTACTGATTTCAGCAGACTGGATTTGCCGCAACCAGACGGCCCCAGCAGAATAAAACGGTCTGACTGGTAAACATTAAAACTCACATCGTGAGTGGCACGAACAATGCTTTTATCGGTCGCATATTCCAGATGAACGTTCTTGACGACCAGCAAGGGATCAACCGCAGCCATCGGCAGTTGTTGCTGATTCACAGCAAAACCGCCAACAGTGGCCGCCAAAGACCCGTTTTCCACAAAATCGGTTCGTGCCTGAAATGGTAAGGTAAGACCGTGACCCATTTTTCTCAGCTCCCCGAAGCGTTGTGTGCATCGTCGAAGAAATAATCCTGGGCCGATACGGGCTTGTTCTTGATGGCACCAACACGATGCATGAAATCAGCCAGGGTAAACGTATTTTGTGGCGTCAATTTGACGTCAATATCAGGACTCTTGATGATTGCCAGCAACTGATCACGGTCTATATTGCTTTTATTAACCCGAAGATAAGCATCTGCCGCACCGTCAGGATTATTTTTAATATACCGGGCCGCCTCATCGAGCGCAGCAATAAAGGCCTGATAGGTTTTGGGATTTTCCGCACGGTATTTTTCAGTGGCATACAAAACGGTCGCGGTAGAAGGCCCACCCAGTACATCATACGCCTCCAGCACTACATGGGCATTGGGGTTACCAGCCAGCTCCTGGTCCTGGAAAGGTGGTGTCGCAAAGTGTGCATTGATTTCCGTACCTTCTTTCAAAATGGCGGCGGTTGCCTCGGGATGCGGGACAGTGACCGACAGCTTGTCCAGCTTTTTATAGTTTTCCTCGCCCCACTGCTTGGCAGAAGCCAGCTGTAAAATGCGTGACTGCACCGAAACACCAGCATTGGGCAAGGCAATACGGTCTTTTTCCGTGAAATCGGCAATCGTTTTAACGTTAGGGTTGGTGCTAATCAGCTTATAAGGATAATTACCCAAAGAGGCCACACCACGTACATTATGCTTGCCCTTGGTTTTATCCCAAATGGTTAACAAAGGGGCAACCCCTGCACCGGCAATATCAATCGAATTCGACAGCAAGGCATCATTAATGGCAGCGCCACCAGACAGCTTGACCCACTCCGGCTTGATCTCCAGCCCCTGCTCCTTGCCATGCTTTTCAATCAGCTTCTGGTCTTGTGCCACATGCAACAGCAAATAAATAATGCCATGCTGTTCGGCAATACGAATCTGGCCTTCGGCATGAGCCGGAGCGAAAGAAGAGACACTTAACAACGTGACCAATGAAGCCAACAACCGTTTTTTTGATTTTTTAAAAGGCATATTTCCATCCTTAAATTTTAATGTTAAATTATTATTTCTTTATTCAGGCTGCTACCGGCCGGGTACCCTCAACCGTGGTACGGTACATTTTTCGTGGCAAATGGTCTGGCGTACCTGCCGCCAGGTGAATCACAGAACGGTTATCCCAGAACACCAGATCGTTATCCTGCCATTGGTGGATATAAACATTCTCGGGTTTGACACTATGCGCAAACAATTGCGCCAGCAAGTCATCACTTTCATCCTGTGGCAGGCCAATAATGCGCGAAGTGAAATTTTCATTCACAAAAAGCGTATTCAAACCCGTATCCGGATGACGGGTCACCACCGGATGCACGACTGGTTTGACTTCTTCAAGCTGTGCTTGCGTAAGGTTGGGCCGCCATGGTGAACGGGCCTGCAATTGGGCATATTTCTTGATATACGTGTGTTCAGCCTGTTTGCCTTCAATGGCTTTTTTCAAATGCAGTGGCAAGGTCTGCCAGGCCAGATGCATATCCGCAAAATGCGTATCGCCCCCTTCAGCAGGCAATTGACGGGCATACAGCAATGATCCCAGGCTTGGAATTTCCTTGTATGACAAGTCAGAATGCCAGAACGCCCCGGCATCACCCAACCCGATAGGTTTGTCATTTTCTTTTATATTTGAAATAATTAAAATTTCAGGGTGATTTGCCAGCTGGAATTGCTTAAGAACATGAATCTGCAGGGGTCCAAAAAAACGGCTGAATTCAATATGCTGTTCTGGCGTAATGTCCTGGTCACGAAAAACCAATACATGGTGTTCCAGAAATGCCTGTTTGATCTGTGCAAAATTATTCGCACTCAATACCCTGCCAAGATCAATATTAACAATTTCAGCCCCAAGGACAGGCAATGCATTGATGGTAAAGGATTGTCCGGCTGAAAAACTGCTCAGGTCGTGAATGGTTTGTAAAGAAGCTGCCATGATAAAAACCCATATTTATTAAGATATGTTTACAACTATAAATAGGGTTTACCGGCAGACAAAATACAAGAAAGTCATTTAGATATTTTTGTATTAGCTTATGTTTTTAGAACATAAGATCCGGTTTTTCCATTTGTTCTCAAGTTCGCATGAAAAATTCATATCTACTAGAAAAACCTTAAGCCAATCTATTTCTGACAAAAACCCTTAAGCCAATTACCGGTGCTTATTAAAACGACAAAAAACATACTTATAAATTAAAGTATTAATCAATAATAATTATATCTTTATCGCATAAATAACGTTTCAAATCTAAATCTTTGTATGTAGACTTTTTAAGCATGAACTTTGACAAAAACTCAAGTTCATTAAATACCATCCATTAAAAACCACCACTGCTACATAAGGAAACGATGAAATGAGCCTTGCCGCTGTTAACAAAAAAGCAGTATTACCTATTGCTGATCATATTGAAATCCTGCCTCAATCAGGTTATACCGGGGCTGAAATCAGAGGCCTTGATTTGAAAAAGCCGCTTTCTGCCCCAGAAATAGAAACGGTTAGAAGCGCACTGAATCAATGGGGCGTTGTTTACTTCAGGGAACAGCACCTTGACCACGCTGAACAAATCCGTTTTGGCAGGCAATTTGGCAAGGTCACACCAGGACACCCGTATGAAGGGGATGTTGCTCCACAGGGTTTTCCTGAAATTCACACCGTATCACCAGCTGCCTATGACAAACGATATGGTACAAATTATCGCAAATATGATGGCATTAACGGGCCCGGCTGGCATGCGGAAGTCACCCCGTTGATCAACCCGCCGGCATACTCTATTTTAAGGGCAGAAAAAGTACCCGCATTTAGTGGTGACACACAATTTACCAATGTTGCCGCAGCCTATAAAGACTTATCCAAACCCTTGCAGTCACTCATTGACAAATTGCAGGCAGAACATCGCTTTGGGGTAAACGTCAATGCAGCCCACAGCTCTGAAAAAATTGGTGACTGGGTCCGCAACAAACCATTGGCCAGTATTCACCCGGTTGTCCGACTGCACCCGGAAACAGGCGAACGGGTTATTTATGTCAATCCCACTTTTACTAAACAGATCATTGGCCTGAGCCCCCGTGAAAGCCGTCATATCCTGGATCTTCTATACGAGCATATAAGCCATCCCAAATACACCGACCGCTTCAAATGGCAACCTGGCTCTATCGCCTTCTGGGATAACCGCCTTGTATTGCATCTGGCACCCCGCGATTATGAACATCATGATTTTGAGCGTGTATTGCATCGTATTACGCTTGAAGGTGAGATTCCGGTTGGCACAACTGGAGAGCGATCCACTCCCTTGGCAGGCGATGCTTTTCTTGGCCTATAAACCAAACCCCGTTACTAACAGGAAGGAGTGATCATGAATGCTTCACAGTTGTCCGCCAGTTTTACTCATGCGCAAATCGGTAAAAATAAGACCGAGTCCATTATCGCCCCCGATAATGACCTTGTAAAACTGGTCAACCCAACCCATGGCAGGAAAGTAAACCAGTCCGTTACCGGTCTGCCTCGCTCAATACAGCGCTTACTGGGACCTGTGCTGCTGTTATGTCTTTGGCAATTACTCTCCTACCTGAATGTATTTGACCCAAGAACAACACCATCTCCTACCACTGTTGTTCTCACCGCCTTCGACCTGATCCAAAGCGGGGAGCTGCAAAACCATCTGCTGGCTTCGCTTCAGCGAGTTTTAAAAGGCCTTGCGCTTGGTCTGACTATCGGGTTAACGGGTGCGATTATTGCCGGTCTGTCACGACTTGGTGAAAATATGGTGGACTCCAATATGGAAATCCTGAGGGCGGTGCCCAATTTTGCCCTGTTACCTGTCCTCATTGCCTGGTTTGGTATTGGCGAAGAACCCAAAGTCATTCTTATCTCACTGGGTGTGCTGGTTGCCATTTACATCAATACATACAGTGCGATTAGAAACGTTGATGCATCGTTAATTGAGGCGGCCTATACCTTTGGCGTCAAGAAACGGGAGCTGATTACCACCGTCATTCTTCCCGGCGCGCTACCCGGTTTCCTGATTGGCTTACGATTGGCCCTGACAAGCGCCTGGCTGGCTTTGATCTTTGCCGAGACCATCAATGCACCCGTTGGACTGGGTCGAATGATGTCTGATGCACGTGAATATTTCCGTATTGATATTATTTTTGTGCTGCTGGCGGTTTATGCATCATTAGGCTTGCTGTCCCTGTCTTTTGTACGTTTTCTGGAGGCACGCCTGTTAACCTGGCGTAGAGTATTCGATGGCAACTAATCCTTTATTTGTACCAAACGTTGTCAATGTCCGCGACCTTACCAAAGCTTTTGACAAGCGGACTATCCTGAATCACCTGGATCTGGACATTCAAGCGGGCGAGTTCGTGGCCTTATTGGGTCGCAGCGGCTCGGGAAAAAGTACTTTATTACGGGTACTGGGCGCTCTGGATGGTGATGTAAGCGGTTATATACAGGTTCCCGAACGTCGCGCCATTGTCTTTCAGGAGCCACGTCTGCTGCCATGGCAGAACATACTGCGCAACATCACCATTGGCTTGCCTCAAAACGATCAATCCCGCCAGCTGGGTAAGAATGCCCTGGCTGAAGTAGGACTTGCAAAACATACACAAGCATGGCCACGAACATTATCGGGTGGCGAGGCCCAACGTGCCGCCCTGGCACGGGCACTGGTCAGGGACCCGCAGCTTTTATTGCTGGACGAACCTTTCGGCGCCCTGGATGCATTAACGCGGATACGCATGCATGCGCTACTGCGTGAGCTTCATCAACAACATAACCCTGCAGTATTACTGGTTACCCATGATGTTGATGAGGCCATCTTTCTCGCCGACCGCATCCTGGTTCTGACCGACGGGAAGATTTCCTTTAATGAAAAAATCAATATAGCCGGCACACGTGAACGAAGTAACCAGCACTTCGCCACCCTGCGCACAAAACTGCTTAACGAACTTGGAGTAGAACATGTTTAAAAAATCATTGATAGCAGCAATATTTGCTTTTACCAACCTTGCCTTTGCATCATCCCATGCACAAGAACAGCAATGGGCACGGGAGTTGGCAACAGCAGTTCCTAAAGGCGTCAAACTGGTCATTGCAGAACAAAGTGATCAGTTTTCGATTCCCTGGAAACTATCAGGGCACGGAAAAGATGCGCCCTATCAAGTCAATTTTTCCAACTTCAATGGCGGACCTGCCGTCATTGAAGCCCTGGTTTCAGGTGCCGTAGATGTTGGTTTTATTGGTGAGGCGCCTTTACCCATTGCCATTTCAGCAGGCGTCAATGATCTTGTGGCGATTGCCGCCCTGGCCAATCCCGGCAGCCCCGGCAATATTTTTCTTGCCGTGCAACCCAATAGCGGCATTAAATCCGTTGAAGAGCTGGCGGGTAAATCCATTGCTTACCCACCGGGTACGGGGCGTCACATGATACTTAGCGGGATTCTACACAGTGCAGGACTGTCACTGAACAAAGATGTGAACGGTATACAGTTGGCCGGTACAGAGGTTGCGCCAACGTTCGCCTCGGGTTCTGTTGATGCGGCCATTGTATTGGGACAGCAATTGTTCCGTCTTGGCAACCCACCCGTGATTGATGATGGTACCGGCCATAACTGGGGCATTAATTTATTGGTTGCACGCAAATCATCATTGAATGATCCAGGCAAACAGGCCGCCCTGGCAGATCTGATCCGCAGGATCGTCAAAATCAATAACTGGCAACAAAATCATATTGATGAATGGATTCAGGCCACTTACGTCAAGCAACAGGGGCTGACTCCAGAGCAGGGGAAATATTTATATGAGAAGTCAGGCCTGGGATTCTATTACCCGATAGACAATCGTTTAACCGAAATTATTCAGGAGATTTCTGATGGTCTTTATCAAACCGGGGCATTAAAGAAAAAAATTGATGTCCAACCTTATATTGACAACCGATTCAACCATATCGTTGAAATTCAAAATAAATATGACGACCTTAAAGCCAAGCCATTAATTAACGAAACCCATAATTTCGTATCAAGCAATTAATTATTATTTAATATTTAAAGGAATTAAAATGTCTGAGCTAATTGAAAAGTTAGAAAAAACATTAAGTGATACCAATGGCATTATCACAATCAAACCACTGACTGCGCATATTGGTGCTGAAATCTCTGATATCGATTTAAAAGAAAAACTGAAGCCTGAACAAGTTAAGGCTATTTATGCCGCACTGTTGAAATGGAAAGTGATTTTCTTTAAAAACCAGCACCTAGACCACCAGCAACATGTGGAATTCAGCCGTCAATTCGGTCAACTCACCATAGGACATCCTGTTTTCGGCTATGTGGAAGACCATCCGGAAATTTACTCTGTTGCACGTCATCGCAAAGCCAACAGTTTTGAAGGTAAACGTTTGTTAAGACCCTGGACAGGCTGGCATGCCGATGTCACTGCTGCCGTCAATCCACCGTTTGCCTCCATTTTACGCGGCGTCGTGATTCCACCCTATTCCGGAGATACGCAATGGACCAATCTGGTCGCTGCCTATAACGGGCTTTCCCAGCCCCTGCGTGGCTTTATTGATACCTTATTTGGTGAACACCGCTTTACGCCACCAGAAGGCGCAAAAGCGCAAAATGAATATCTGCAGAGCCTCAAGACCAGCCCTTTAGCCAGCGAACATCCTTTGGTCAGGGTTCATCCGGAAACAGGAGAAAGGGCCCTTTATGTCAGCCCCTCTTTCATCAAGAAAATTGTTGGTCTGGCCCCACGCGAAAGCGAACAGCTTTTGCATTTACTGCTTGAACACGCTGTCCGTCCTGAATATACCGTTCGCTTCAAATGGGAGGCCGGTGACATTGCCTTCTGGGACAACCGATCTACCGCCCATTTACCGCCAAGCGATATCTTTGACACTGATTTTGACCGGCAATTGTACCGTACGACACTGGTGGGAGACATTCCTGTCAGCACTGACGGCAGACAATCACGAGCGCTGGAAGGCACACCTGTTCTGGCTCATACTGTTGAATAGTTATCACGAATCGCTTCAATAAGCCAATATTTGTCCTTATCAAGGGCAAATATTGTCCACAATCTCTATCTCGGACAATTACCCGCCTTGCGAAAACCAGCTGCCTGGGCCTCTTTCTCGGTTTTAAAAGACAGCACATTTTTAGGACTCATTGCGGTATAACCCGGGCAATTGGATAAATGATAAACCTTGGAATTTTTATTACCACGCACTTCCCTACTCACAGCTTTACTACCCGATTGCGTAGCAGCCTGAGCTGTCGTCTGCCCCTTGCGCCAAAGCCATGGCGGAACCGGACTGGCATCAGCCCACAAACCCTTGCGGGCTTTTTTTGCCTGGCTTTGCACGTCATACAGGTTTTTATCCTTGGCATAACTGTCATACACCCAGGCCATACCACGGCGCACCTGCTCTTCAGTGGTATCTACGCCATTACAGCTCACCCGGCCCACGACACGGCCATAATGGTCGATATCCTGTACCTGCACCACGGCATTCCTGCCACCGCATAGCTGAATTAATGACTCTTTTGAGCGCTGTCCAAAAGCCTGTTTGCTTTCAGGTGCGTCAATTTCCCCCAGACGGATACGCTTTTGGGTTTTATCATGTTGAAGAATGGTTAAGGTATCACCATCGGCAATATTAACAATCTTGCCTTTCAGTTGCGCAGCCTGCGCCTGCCCAAACAATGTATTCAATACAACAACGAATACAGTCAAACTTTTTTTCATCTTGATTACTGCTTGTTTTCCAATCAAAGGGCTCCCGGTTATACCATAGCCAGTCATTAATAATTATTAATTCCCGCCAGCTTCCTCTTTTTTCCTGGCCTCCAGCATCGCCAGCACGGCACGCTGTTTACGCATCTGGCACAAACGGATCACCTCACGCTTTTGCGGGTCGGAATAGGTCTGCCAGTTAAAACGCTCTTCACGGCTGCGAAAACAGCCTTTACAGTAACCCCTTGCATTGGCTTCACAAACCCCAATGCAAGGGCTGGGAATTTCAAAGAACTCCAGTTGTTCCATATTAATTACAAACCACCCTGTGTCAATGTCATCGGGTCAAGCAGGCGTAGCAGCTCATCCCGCGGGATATCCGTCTGCTCGGCCGCTACATCCACAATCGGACGCCCTTCTTTATAGGCCTGCTTGGCAATTTCCGCTGCTTTCAGATAGCCAATGATTGGATTAAGCGCTGTCACCAGAATCGGATTGCGGGCCAAGGCCTCTTGCAAACGGGCTTCATTCACCCTGAAGGTTTTAATGCTCTTGTCTGCCAGCAAAACGGCAACATTGGCCAGAAGCTCAATGCTGTTAAGCAAATTATGCGCAATCATGGGCAGCATCACGTTCAATTCAAAATTGCCCGCCTGGCCGCCAACGGTAATGGCCGCATCATTGCCCATCACCTGTGCGGCTACCATGGCCGCGGCCTCGGGGATCACCGGATTGACCTTGCCAGGCATAATGGAAGAGCCCGGCTGCAAGGCCTCCAGTTCGATCTCGGCCAAACCGGCCAATGGCCCGGAATTCATCCAGCGCAGGTCATTGGCGATCTTCATGATAGATACGGCCGTTGTTTTCAACTGCCCCGACAAGGACACCGCGATATCCTGTGAGCCGATATGGGCAAAAAAGCTTTCTGCCGGCGTAAAGGACAAGCCCGTTATTTCACTTAATTGACGGCTAAACTCGGCGGCAAACGCCGGATCGGCATTAATGCCCGTACCCACTGCCGTCCCACCCTGTGCCAGACTGTGCAACAGGGGCCGGGTTGCCTGCAGCTGGCGGATATTCTGTTCAATTTGCACAGCCCAGCCGGTCAGGCTCTGGCTAAGGCGAACCGGCATGGCATCCATTAAATGAGTGCGACCGGTTTTAACATACCGGTCTACCGTTGCGGCCTTGTCACGAATCACGGCCGCCAGGTGAGCAAGCGCCGGCAGCAGTTTTTTATCCAGTTCAATCGTAGCACTGATATGGATCGTGCTGGGAATAATGTCGTTACTGCTTTGCCCGAAATTGATATGATCATTAGGGCTGACGGTACTGCCATAAAGCTGCGTTGCCAGGGTTGCCAGTACTTCATTGGCATTCATATTGGTACTGGTGCCCGAACCGGTCTGGTACACATCAATGGGGAAATGCACCATGAAATCGTTGCCGGCCAACAATTCGTTCGCTGCGGTTTCAATGGCCTGGCCCATGGCTTCGGGCAGGTGTCCCAGCTTGGCATTAGCCCTGGCAGCCGCTACTTTAGCCGTTAACAGTGCAGCAATAAACGCCTTGGGCAAGCGTTGTCCGCTTACCGGGAAGTTATTAATGGCCCGCTGCGTTTGAGCCCCGTAAAGCGCCTCTGCAGGCACCTCAAGTTCACCCATGCTATCCCGTTCAATGCGTATTGTCATCTCTGGTTCCTTAACATTTCATTGACCCAATCATGTTGCCAACCCATGCCTGTCACGGACTGATATTTATTCATTATACGTCCCGCAGGCCGGTTTCCCTAAACATCCCCTGATACACCATGGCCTTTTCTGGGCGGCAACAACCGTGCTGCCTGCCCAGTATATGCACTACAATTGGCAATCACACAAGTATATAGCCAGGAGATGCTCATGCAGACCAAACTTCATTATATTTACGACCCATTATGCGGCTGGTGCTATGCAGCGGAAACCCTGCTGGAAACCGCCATGGCCTCAGGTAGTGGTTTATATGAACTTGAACTGCATGCGGGCGGCCTGTTCCAGCGCATGCACATTCCTGCTGGCAAACGCGACATGATCCGGCAGTCCGATGCCCGAATTGCCCAAATGACCGGCCAGGTTTTTGGCGATGCCTATCTGAACGGGCTGTTGGACAACCCGCAAACCATTTTTGATTCCCTGCCACCCATTGCCGCTATTCTTGCAGCAGAAAAACTGCAAAAAAACCATGCCCCGTTTATGCTCAAGGCCATCCAGCATGCGCATTATCGTGATGGCAAACCAATTGTTCAAGTGGACGTGCTCACCGATATTGCCGAAACAATCGGACTGGACCGTCATGAGTTTGCCATGGCTTATGAAGAGATACTTTCAGGCCCCATACAACACCATATTGATGATACCTTAAGGCTGATGCATTACGCCGGGGTGAACGGGTTCCCCGCCTTTGTACTGCAAAAAGGCGATCGTTTGGAAAAACTGGAACATACCCAGTATTATGGCCAACCCGAATCGTTCAGACATTTACTGGCAGACAAACTTGCCATGCCAGGGGCCTGAACAGGCAGCCTCTCAGGCCGGAACCAACAAATACGTGGGTATTGATTACTTTAACTTTAATTAAGTATGAGTCTGTTCGTACGTCTGTTATTCGACAGACGCCTTCCGCCTGCCCGGCCACTTCAATTTCAGTTCACTCACCAGGACGCCCAATAAAATCAGCCCGGCACCCAAAAATGCCAAGGCAGGCAAGCGCTCTCCGTAAATACGGCCAATCAGCCCCGCCCAAACAGGTTCTCCTGCGTAGATCAGGGTGGCTCGCGTGGCCGATACATATTTTTGCGCCCAGTTCATGGTGACCTGGATAAAAGCACTTCCAAGACCCAGAGCCAGGGTGCAAACAAACAGCAGCCAAGAAAATGCAGGAACCGTTTCCCCCACACCGGCAGAAACAACAAAAGAAATGAGCGAGGTGACTGCCAGCTGCACAATAGTGACCCTAAACAGGTTTATGGTGCCGGCAAAACGGCTGATCAGGATAATTTCTGCCGCAATGGCCAGCGCTCCCAGGGCCGTTAAGAACTCCCCCTTACCAATACCACCACTCACCCCCTCGGGCCCAGCCAACAAAGCCAAACCACCAAAGGCCAGAAAAATACCCAGCCAATTCATAAGAGAAGGTTTTCTTTTCAGAAAAATCCATTGCAGCAGTGGCACTAAGGGAACATACAAGGCCGTGATAAAGGCCGATTTGCTGCTGGGAATGGTTTGCAGACCCACGGTTTGCAGACTGTAACCCAGAAAAATGCCAATCCCGATTAAAAACCCTGCCCATAGCTCCTGACGGGTTAGCCCTTTAAGTACCTTAATACTTATCATACACATGGCCAGCGCTGCACAGCCAAAACGCAGGCCGACAAAAAAGAAGGGGTCACTGACCGTGATGGCCTGCTGCACAATCAGGAACGTCGCCCCCCAGAACACGGTTACCAGCATCAGGGCAAGTTCCGGCTTACCGAAAGATTTTGGGGCAGCTTGGGTATTCATATTCATTGTGGATGACTTACAATAAAAAAATCCGCACAGGGACAGGAAGAAAACAACCGCCCATCATAGCAGAATCCTGCCCGCCCACAGCCCTTGTTACAGACGTACCAAATCCACCTTCGGGAGCCTCATGAGCTATTGCGAATATGTTGCCAGTTTACCCACCCACCAACCCTCGGTTCACCGTGATTACCATGATGGCCAGTATGGTTTTCCGCTAGATGATGACAATGAACTGTTTGGCCGACTGATTCTTGAAATCAACCAGGCAGGGCTTAGCTGGAACACGATTTTGATGAAGCAGGACAATTTCCGGCAGGCCTATGACGGTTTCAGCATAGAAAAAATCGCTGCCTACCAGGACGAAGACCGCCTACGTCTGCTGAATGATGCGGGTATTATCCGCAATCGCCTGAAAGTAAACGCCGCCATTGAAAATGCCCGGACGATACTTGTGCTTCAGGAAGAGTTCGGTTCATTCCAGGCATGGCTAAATCACCATCACCCTTTATCAAGGGAAGCCTGGACCCACTTGTTTAAAAAAACCTTCAAGTTTACCGGTGGGGAAATTGTGAATGAATTCCTGATGAGTACCGGTTACCTGCCAGGAGCGCACGACCATGACTGCCCGGTTTACCGGCAAGTGCTGAACAGCAAACCGGCCTGGCTGGGCAACACAAGCAATGTAATTCCCAAATAAGACAGTAATAAGAATGGCCATCACACCTTGAAACAAGGCCGTATTTTAATCAATGCCGATATCCAGGCAAACAATTTTGCCACAATAGGCCTTGGCATGCGCCATTAAATGCGCGGGTTTGTAAGCGGCAAAGGTATAGGTCATGTCGGCCATAAAGGTGTTTTCATCAGCCTGTCCGGTATCACAATTCAGGCCCGTGGGCATATCCAGGGCAATCCGCATACCCGGCATTTGGTTCAGGCCATCGCCCCCGTTATTGCCCTTGCCACACACAACAAGACAACGGCCGGGCACCGGAAAATGTTGCAAAATATCACTGGCCGCTGCAGTTCCAGCATTTTCCATTAATTGCTCAAAACTGCTGCCGGCATCCACCGCGGCCTGTTCCCGTTCACGCATTTGCGCGGAGGTATAGATTTTCATCATCAGGCCGCAGCCAAGCGCCCCCAATAACGGGCACGCAAACGGTCATAAACCAGGTTATACACATAGGTATAAGGCAAATAAAACAAAACCAACCCAAAATCCAGAATAAGGGCTTCAAGCCAGCCCGTATCCAGCCACCAGGCAATAAAGGGAATGGCCATCACCAGCAGACCAAGCTCGAATCCAACCGCATGCATGCAACGCATGAAGGTGTTTTTTACCCAGCCAAATTTCTTCAAAAGGCGATCAAAGAAGATGTTGTAAACCATATTCCACAACAAGGCCATTACTGCAATCACAACGGTAACCACACCCATGTCAACCATGGACTCGCCTGAAAACCACGCTGCCAAAGGCGCGCTAATGCCAATAGCCAGCACCTCAAAACAGAAGGCATGCAAAAACCGTTCAAGTACCGATTTGTCTTTTTCCAATTGCACAACAAAAATCTCTTATTTAACGTTACGACGTACCAGTGTACTTTGCCCAAACAGGCTTTCCACCATATCCAGCGCAATTTCCGCCGTTAAATTGCGCACATCCAGGGCCGGGTTCAATTCAACAATATCCAGTGAAGCCATCATACCGGTATCGGCAATCATTTCCATACACAGCTGAGCTTCGCGGTAATTGGGCCCGCCCCGCACCGTGGTGCCTACGCCCGGCGCGATGTCCGGATCCAGGAAGTCCACATCAAAACTGACATGCAAATGCGTGTTTTCATCAAGGCCATACAGTGCCTCTTCCATAGTCTGCCGCATCCCGGTTTCATCTATGTGACGCATATCGAAAACCTCTATGCCCTCTTCGTGGATGAAATGCTTTTCACCGGCATCAACGCTACGAATACCAATCTGGCGGATCATGTCCGCATTTAGCGCAGGCTTGGTGCCCGACATATTGACCAGCGCCTCTGGGCCATAACCAAACAGGCAAGCCACCGGCATGCCATGGATATTGCCAGTGGGAGACAATTCAGCCGTATTGAAATCGGTATGGGCATCCAGCCATAATACCCGCAGCCGCTTTTGCTGTTCCCGACAATAGCGGGCCACGGCACTAATGGAACCCACACCCAGGCAATGATCGCCCCCCAGCATGACCGGTAAACGGCCTTCACGCAGTTGGGCATAAATGGCATCATGAGCCAGCCGGTTCCATTCTATGACCTGTTCAAGGTGGCGATAACCGTTAACGGGGGCCTGCCATGGATTGGCCGGGCCATGGACATTGCCGCAATCCCGTACGTCAAGGCCCAGTTTTTCAAGTGACTGGGTAATACCCGCCACCCGCAAAGCCTCGGGGCCCATGCTGGAACCACGATGACCGGCACCGACATCGGTGGGTACGCCAATCAGGCTGACGTTTCTGTTCAGGATATCCACTGTGTTTATTCCTAGAATGCAGATAGGGACATTTTCTCATATAAGACCTTGGCAAACAAAAAACCCGGCAAATGCCGGGCGAATAACATCAAATTTACTTGACCGTTATTTATTTTGCCATGGTCAGCGCCAGATCCTCGATCATGTCTTCCTGGCCACCAACCGTACCCCTTCGACCGAGCTCTACCAAAATATCCCGTGCAGAAACACCATATTTTGCTTCTGCCCGTTTGGCAAACAGCAAGAAAGAGGAATATACACCCGCATAGCCCAGTGTTAAGGCATCGCGATCGACACGAATAGGTTGATCCATGATGGGCGTAACCAGATCTTCAGCCACATCCTGTGCCTTGAACAAGTCAATGCCAGTAGGAATTTCCATACGGTTCAACACAGCAACCAGGACCTCTAGCGGTGTGTTGCCGGCACCAGCACCCAACCCTGCCGAAGCGGCGTCAATCCGGTTTGCGCCCGCCTTGATAGCTGCCACCGAATTGGCAACCCCCATGGCCATATTATGGTGGCCATGAAAGCCCAGTTCCGTTTCCGGCCTTAAGCTGTCTCTTAACAGGGCAACCCGCACCGTCACGTCTTCGGGCAACATATAACCGGCAGAATCCGTCACATAGATACAATTCGCGCCATAGCCTTCCATCAACTTGGCCTGCTCAAGCAGTTTTTCTGGCGTAGCCATATGAGCCATCATGAGAAATCCGACAGTATCCAGATCCATTTTTCGGGCAAAACCGATATGCTGTTCAGAGACATCGGCTTCAGTGCAATGGGTGGCCACACGAATGGTTGACACCCCTTGTTCACAAGCCATTTTCAGGTGATCAACCGTACCGATACCGGGCAACAGCAAGGCTGAAATCTTGGCCTGTTTCATCAGGGGAATAACCGATGACAGGTATTCTTCATCACTGTGAGCCGGAAACCCGTAATTGACGGAGCTGCCACCCAAACCATCTCCATGGGTAACTTCAATCAGCGGGACACCCGCCTCATCCAGCGCGCAGGCAATGGATGTCATTTGTTCCAGTGACATCTGGTGCCGCTTTGGGTGCATCCCGTCACGTAATGTCATGTCGTGAATCTTGATTATATTCATTTCGACCATTTGTATTAAATCCTTTATTCTTATTACGCCTGGGCCACGTTCGCCAAACCATTCTCGGCAAACATTTCAGCAGTACGGGTTGCAGCAGCGGTCATGATGTCCAAGTTCCCGGCATATTTAGGCAGGAAATCACCTAGGCCTTCAACTTCCATGAACATAGAGACGCGATTACCGTCAAAAACAGGCCCGTTCACCAGTTTGTAGCCAGGCACGTATTTTTGCACCTCTTGGATCATGCAATGCACCGAAGTCGTAATGGCTTCCCGGTTTGGTTCGCCTGCCACCAGGCAATGCACCGTATCACGCATCATTAATGGCGGCTCGGCCGGGTTGATAATGATTATGGCCTTGCCTTTTTTGGCGCCCCCCACTTTTTCAACCGCAGAAGCGGTTGTGCGGGTGAACTCATCTATGTTTTTACGGGTACCGGGCCCTACCGAACGGCTTGAAACGGTTGCAATGATTTCCCCGTAATCAACCGCCTGCACCCGTGAAACCGCGGCAATCATGGGAATCGTGGCCTGGCCACCGCATGTGACCATATTTACGTTCATGGCCCCCTGTTTCAGGCAAGCATCCAAATTAACCGGCGGCACGCAAAACGGGCCAATCGCCGCCGGTGTCAGGTCAATCATCAGCACACCCAGTTCGTTAAGCTTGCGGCTATTTTCAGCATGCACATAGGCTGACGTGGCATCAAACGCAATCTGGATATTGTCCGCTTCTACATGGGGCAGCAAACCGTCAACACCTTCCGAACTGGTTTTCAGGCCAAGTTCACGGGCGCGAGACAAACCAGCCGAATCCGGATCAATGCCCACCATCCAGGCAGGTTCCAGAAAAGCGCTGCGCTGCAATTTATAAAGCAAATCGGTACCAATATTGCCAGGACCGATAATTGCACATTTAATTTTTTTCATAAGATTTTTTCAAAAACCAACTTACATCATTATTCAAAGACAGCTTTAACCGTACCCAACCCGTCGATGGTAACGTCATATGAACCAGCAGCAGATACCGCCACCATTGGCCCCAATGCACCCGTCAGGATAATGCTGCCCGCCGTCAGGGGACGTCCGCATTGCACCATGACGTTGGCCAGCCAGACAGCGGCATTCAATGGGTTACCCAGACACGCTGCACCTTTTCCGGAAGACACCTGAACACCGTTGTGCTTCATGGACATAGCACATTCAGTTAAGGAAAAATCTTTCAGCAAAACAGGCTGACTGCCCAGCACAAACAGGGCACTGGAGGCATTGTCGGCCACGGTATCGGTAATGCTGATTTTCCAGTCGGCAATGCGGCTGTCCACAATTTCAATGGATGCCAGCGCATATTCAGTTGCACTGATGATATCTGCATAGGTATGACGCTCGTGAGTGAGGTCTTTGCCGATCACCAAGGCAATTTCAGCCTCAACCTTGGGTTGAATAAGCCCGGACAAAAGTATGGGAACATTTTCTCCAACCGCCATATCGGCAAACAACATGCCGAAATCGGGTTGGTCCACACCCAGTTGTGCCTGCACGGCCGAAGAAGTCAGTCCAATTTTCCGGCCCACCAGACGGCGACCCTGGCTTAATGCGTGTTGCGTGTTTTGTTCCTGAATGGCATAGGCCACGTCCATGTCGGCCTGTTGCAGGCGGTCTTTAATGGGCTGCACGGGCTTGCGTTCTGCCTGTGCCGTACGCAAAAGCGCAGCGGCACTTTCTATGCTTAACAATTGATCACTCATGATTAATGTATTTCCTCAGGCTTTATGGCCATTGAGCAGGAAATCAATATGCAATTTATTGAAAGTATCCGGATCTTCGTATTGAGGCCAATGACCACAGTTTTCCATTACGACCAAACGGCTGTTTGAAACCAGGGAATGCAGTTTTTCGCCCACGCTGACGGCGGCGGTAGGATCATGGCTGGTCCAAAGCACCAGCGTTTCAGCTTCAATTTTGACCAATTCATCAGGTGTCAACAGATTACGCAGGCGGATATCCATATCCTGCAAGCACATGATGCTTTCAATGGCTTCCAGCATGCCGGGTGAACGATAAGTAGCGTATCTTGCCTCAACCAGGTCTTCGGTCACTATCGAAGGATCTGCCATCAGGAATTCAAGGCGTTTACGGGTTGCTTCGCGATCGGGATTTCTGACTGCATTCAGGCTAAGCGTACGCAAACGCTCCATCACTTTAGGATCGGCAATCATTCCGCCACAAGTATTAAGCACCAGCCGTTTGACCCGCTCAGGATACTTTGCCGCAAAACGGGCACTGACCCAACCGCCCAGGGACTCGCCGGAAAGATGGATTTTTTCCAGCCCCAGGACATCCATCAAATCACGCAAGTGTTCTACATAGTCGATGACTTCGTAATTGCATTTGGGTTTATCGGTAAAACCGTGCCCCAGCATATCGATGGCCAACACGCGAAAATGTTTCGCATGAGGCAGAATATTACGCATATAGGCTTCCAGATGACCTGAAATACCATGCAGCAAAAACAAGGTTTCTGGCCCTTCTCCTGCTTCCAGGACCCGGGTTTTTACGCCTTTTACATCAATGTAATGCAAACGGACACTGCCATCGGCAACGGCAGACCATAAAGAACGAAGTTCGGGCTGAGCATTGTTTTTATGGTTATTTTCCAAAGTGCTGGGTGAACTACTCACTGAATCTATCTCCAATATGTGATTAACAATATCTTAAGTAGCAAGCATGTTAAAAAATACGGATTTGATCCAATATTTATTTTGTAGTTATTTATAGGATAAAAATCTAATTCAAGTTTTAGCCCCCTCTGCGCAACAGCAAATATTGAATTTTCTTTCCATCATGGACAGGAAATACTGGAACTCTTCCATGTTGGGGTGATCATGCCAGGACATATATAAATTAATCTGCGGTGGTGACGGGTTCACCAGCTTTTTGATACAAATAGACGGATTAAGCAAAGCAGTGACATAATCCGGCAATATTGCAATACCCAACCCCATGGAAACCAGATTCAGGGTAAGCAGGATATTGGACGCTTTCTGGGTTTTTTTATACTTGATATTGTTTTCTTCAAGGTATTGATTGGTTAATATGCCAAGCGCTCCCGAATACTCCGGGTCAGTCATGATGATATTCTGATCTTCAAGCATTTGTACCGAAACTTCATTTTCTTGCGCCAAAGGATGCTCCGATGACATGACCAGCACCAATTCTTCCTGATAAATAAGAATATTGTGAAATCCATCAACCGTTTGTCTTAGAAAAACAACATCCAAGTCCCCGTCTATTAATGCTTTTTCCTGTTCAATTGTATTAATACTTTTCAATTCAATATTCAGGTCAGGCATTTTCAGCCTGATAAAAGGCATGATTTTAGGGAAGATTTTTACCTCTGCCGAAGGCACGAATCCTATCCTTATTTTTCTTTTCGATTTCCGGACAGATTCCCGGGTCATTTGGATGGCCAAATTGGCCTGCTGCAACACCAGTCGAGCCTCTTTAAGAAAGACCTCTCCCGCATGGGTAAGCTCTACTTTTCGTTTCGTCCGGTTAAACAGCTTGACTCCTATTTCATCCTCCAGATCACGAATCTGCTGGCTTAGTGAAGGCTGTGCCGTAAACAGTTTTTCAGCAGCCCTGCTGAAGTTCAATTCCTCGGCAACTGCAATGAAATATCTTATGTGTCTTAGTTCCAAATCTTCCTCCAGTAATCTTTTTTAAATATTAATTCAAATAAAAAAAGTATTTCACAGTCGTTACAACTGCGTTGATCATATCGTTTGCTACCACACAAAAGAATGATCCGAAAGATAACTTCAGGAGGCGTATTCAATGAATAAAACTATAGATATTCAAGCTTTAATAGATTCGGAAAACGGTCAGGTCACTCCTTTAATATACACCGATCCAACAATATACGAACTTGAACTTGAAAGAATTTTTGGGCGTTGCTGGTTATTTCTGGCGCATGAAAGCCAAATTCCAAAGCCTGGTGATTTTTTCAATACTTACATGGGTGAAGATCCCATTGTGGTTGTCCGTCAAAAAGATGGTACCGTGAAAGCCTTTTTAAATCAATGCCGTCACCGTTCCATGCGAGTCAGCTACGCAGACTCGGGCAACACCAAGGCATTCACCTGTCCATATCACGGCTGGTCTTACGCCACCAACGGGGACTTGATAGAAGTCCCGCTTGAGCCACGTGCTTACCCGCAAGGCTTATGCAAATCAAAATGGGGGCTGCAGGAAGTCACCAAAATCGCTACCTACAAAGGCCTTATTTTTGGTACTTGGGACGAAAACGCCGTTAGCCTTGAAGAATATATGGGCGATATGGCTTGGTATCTTGACGGTGTTCTGGATCGTCGTGAAGGCGGCACTGAAATCGTCGGCGGTATTCATAAATGGACCATCGACTGCAACTGGAAATTTGCCGCCGAACAATTTGCCAGCGACCAATACCATGCCCTGTTCTCCCATGCTTCAGCCGTTCAGGTTTTGGGTGCCAAACCCGAAGATAAAGACGAAGACAAAGCCTTGGGCACCGGCCAAACCGCCCGCCCTGTATGGGAAACCGCCAAAGACGCATTACAGTTTGGCCAAGATGGTCATGGAAGCGGTTTTTTCTTTACTGAAGAGCCTAATGCCAACGTTTGGGTCGATGGCGAAGTCGCCGATTATTATCGTGAAACCTATCCCGAAGCCCTTGAGCGTCTGGGCGAAGTCCGAGCACTCCGGCTGGCCGGTCACAATACCCTGTTCCCCACCCTGTCATGGTTAAACGGTACCGCCACACTGCGCGTATGGCATCCTCGTGGTCCCAACCAGGTAGAAGTATGGGCATTTTGTATCTCTGATAAAAACGCCTCCGAAGAAGTAAAAGCCGCGTTTGAACGCAGCGCAACCCGTGCCTTTGGCCCGGCCGGCTTCCTTGAACAGGACGACTCTGAAAACTGGGTTGAAATTCAAAAAATCCTGCGTGGTCACCGTGCCCGCAACAGCCAGCTGTGCATGGAAATGGGCCTGGGAAATGAAAAAGTCCGCACTGACGGCATCCCCGGCATTACCAACTACATTTTCTCTGAAACAGCCGCTCGTGGTTTCTATCAGCACTGGGCCAATCTGTTAAGCAGCAACAGCTGGAAAGAAGCCAAGGCCAAAACCGATGATTATCAAAACACACTGCTTGAAAGCAGCAAGGAGACCGCATAATGACACAAGTTATCACGCCCGTTTCCATCGAACTACACCATGAAATCAGTCAATTTCTGTTTCATGAAGCACAAAAACTGGATGACTGGCAGTTCCGCGATTGGCTAACCCTTATTGCTGATGACATCAATTACACCATGCGTACGGCAGTCAATGCACAAACCCGCGACCGCCGCCGCAACGTGGAACCGCCCACCACCTGGATTTTCAACGATAGTAAGTTCCAGCTTGAAAAACGCATTGCCCGGCTTGAAACCGGTATGGCTTGGGCGGAAGAACCCCGTTCCCGTACCCGTCACTTTGTTAATAATATCCAGATCACGCCTGCCGAACAGGAAGATGAATTCGATATCCGTGTGAACTATCTGCTTTACCGTTCACAAAAAGAAAAAGATGAAACCTTCTATGTTGGCATGCGCAAGGACCGACTCCGCCGTACCGGCAATAATGAACTGGGTTGGGAAATTGCCAAGCGTGAAATTATTCTTGACCAGGTTGTCATTACCTCCCATAACTTAAGTATTCTGTTCTAGCCATGGAAAAGATTTTTGTTTGCCAGAAAAACGATTTGCCTGAAGGTGAAGCCATCAAGGTAGATTGCCAGCCCGAGGCCATTGCCGTCTTTAATATCGGCGGCTCATTCCATGCCATGAATGACAAGTGCAGCCATGGCAATGCCTCAATGTCCGAGGGCTATGTTGAAGATGACGGCACCATAGAATGCCCTTTGCATTCCGCCATGTTCTGCGTCAAAACCGGCAAGCCTTTATGCCTGCCTGCCACCGATCCCATTCCCACCCATCCGGTACTGGTCGAAAATGACTCGATTTATGTCCTTCTGAAGGAGCAACAATCATGAGTTGGTTACAAGACCAAACAGTCCTGATTACCGGTGGCGGCTCCGGTTTGGGCCTGGCCCTGGTAGAGCGGTTCCTCAATGAAGGTGCCAATATAGGCGTATTGCAACGTTCTGCCTCAAAAGTTGAAATGTTAAAAGAGCGTTACGGCAATGACATTGTTGTTGTACAAGGTGATGTCGCCAACTACGAAGACAACCAGCTGGCCGTGCAGGAAACCGTCAAAAAATTTGGCAAGCTTGATTGTTTCATTGGCAATGCCGCCGTCTGGGATCATGGTGCCAGCCTCATGAGCCTATCACCCGAACAACTGGATACAGGCTTCAATGAACTGTTTTCCATTAACGTGAAAGGTTATTTGCTGGGCGCCAAGGCTGCCAGCGAAGAACTGGTAAAGTCAGAAGGCTCGATCATTTTCAGCCTGTCCAATTCCGCTTTCTACCCTGAAGGCGGCGGTCCCCTGTATACCTCTAGCAAACATGCCGCCGTTGGGCTTGTGCGCCAGCTGGCCTTTGAGCTGGCACCCAAGGTGCGGGTAAACGGGGTTGGTCCTTGTGGCATGGCCAGCGACCTGCGCGGGCCTGCCTCCCTGGGCCAGGACCAGTTGCGTATTATGGATTCACGAACACCCAAAGCCATTGCCAGTATTTTACCACTGCAGTTTTTTCCTGATGCCAGCGATTTCACGGGCCCCTTTGTGCTATTAGCCTCCCGTGAAAACAATCGTACCTTAAGCGGCGTCATGATCAATGCCGACGCCGGCTTGGGTATCAGGGGCATCCGCAATACTGCCGGTGGCATGAACTTGTAAACAAGTTTAATTTTAAACAATAATTAAAGAATGGTGATTGTTCACAATCACCATTCAAGGACAAAGTTATGAGCGTAAAATTAATATGCGTGGCACACACGCCAATGATGGATCATTGCTCACCTGCTGACAACATCGAACAAGAAGCACGTGCCGCTTTTGCCAAACTAGCAGATGAAGTCGATGCATACAATCCTGATTTAATCGTCGTTTTCGCCCCCGATCACTTCAACGGTTTTTTCTACGATTTAATGCCGGCCTTCAATATAGGCATTCGTGCCGCGGCCGCCGGTGACTGGGATATTGGCCAGGGCCCGCTTAATATTCCCGAAGACAAAGCGCTGGCGCTTACCGAAGATGTGCTGGCCCAGGGTATTGATGTGGCCTATTCCTATCGCATGCAGGCAGACCACGGTTTTACGCAACCCTTGATGCTTTTATGCAATAGCCTAACCAAGTATCCAGTCATCCCCATCTTTGTCAATGGCGCAGCCAAACCCCTGCCAAGCTGCAAACGGGCGATTGATCTTGGTAAAGCCGTTGGAAAACACCTGTCCAAGTCCGATCAGCGCATTCTGCTTATCGGGTCTGGCGGCCTGTCACATGACCCTCCAACCCCACAAATGGGTTCCGTACCTCCAGAAGTTGAAGAATTCCTGATTGCCGGACGCAACCCTACCCCCGAGGCACGCAACAAGCGCCAGGCCAATGTGGTTGCCACCGGGCAGGCACTGGCCAAAGGTGAAGGCCCCTCTATTCCCCTGAATCCGGAATGGGACATGGCTCTGATGGAACAGTTCAAAAATGCCGATTTTGAACGCATTGCCGCCTACACCAATGAGGAAATCCAGCGCGATGGCGGCAAAGGCGGACAGGAAGTCCGTTCCTGGATGGCTGCATTCGCTGCCCTGTCAGCGTTTGGACCTTACGATGCCGAGATTGTGTATTACTATCCCATCAAGGAATGGATTGCCGGCATGGGCATGATGAAAGCACAACCCATCTAAATCATCTCAGGAACCATACCGTGAATAAAGATGCCATTATCATTATTGGTGCTGGTCAGGCGGGCGCAACGGTCGCTGTACAGTTGCGCCAGGATGGCTTCAAGGAGCGCATCGTCCTGATAGGCGAAGAACCCCACCTGCCTTATGAAAGGCCGCCGCTTTCAAAAGAAAGGCTGCTTGCGCCTGACGACACCAACTGCCAGATTTTCCGTCCCGATTTCTATCATGAAAAACAGATCGAGGTCCAGACCAATGAAACCGCCACTGGCATAAACAGGGAGACACGTCAGGTTCTTCTGGCCAGCGGTAAAAAAATCAATTATGACAAACTGGTGTTAACCACCGGAGCAATCGTCAGGCACATACCCATGCTTGACGAACTGGGTGACCGTGTCCATACCCTCAGAACCATTGATGACGCTGACAGGCTCAGGCTTTCACTAGAACCGGGAAAACACGTTGTCATCGTCGGCGGGGGTGTCATTGGCCTAGAACTGGCTTCTACCGCCACAGCCCTGAATTGCCAGGTAAGCCTGGTGGATACAGGCGACCGGGTCATGCGCAGAAGCATTCCTCCCATTCTCAGCCAGTTCCTGTTTGAACGGCACCAGAAAAACGGTGTCCGCTTTCATATGAATGCCGAGTTGGCCAATGCCTGCCGAAACCCGGACAACACCTTTAGCCTGACACTAGACAACGGCACTTCCTTGCAGGCAGATACCATCGTTTACGGTATTGGCGTCGAGCCCAATACCAGTCTGGCAGCACAGGCTGGCCTTAGGATCAATAACGGCATTGTTGTTAACCATAACGGACAAACATCCGACCCGGACATTTATGCCGCCGGAGACGTTACGGCCTGCTGGCAAGGCCAGACCCAAACATTCACTCGTACAGAAACATGGGAAAATGCCCAGAATCAGGCCATTACGGTTGCCAAATCCATCCTGAACAAAGAAACACCCGAGTTTACGCCCCCCTGGTTCTGGACTGACCAATGTGGCCTGAATATCCAGCTATGCGGCCAAATGAACGCACAAGAATGGGTTTGCCGTGGCGACATGAACGCCCCAGAAGGGTTTATTCTTTTCGGTTTTTCAGATGAAATTCTGGTTGGTGGCATTACAGTCAACCAAGGCAGGGAAATGCGCAACCTGAAAAAAATGATCGCGCAGCAAAGCCCCTTTTGTAAAGTCAGCCTTGAAAACAAGGAAACCAATTTGCGGCAATTGTGCAAGGCTGCCTAAATTAGGCCCTTCACTGTTTCTCCAAGGCCCTGGCTGCAGGAATCGTCAGGGCCTTATCATTTTCCTTAATATTAGCATCCCCATTTACCTCAACATTTTTTTCAGCACCCACACCCAAATAAGCAAACAAGTCTTTCGGGTCCGCCAAGTCAGGCACCAGGGATATATGCTGAAGCAGTCCCAATTCACGAGCAGCATCTCGCATGAACACCATGGCCGAATAATCTTCCAGCGCAAACCCGACTGAATCAAACAGAGTGACCTGATGATGATCACTGCGGCCCGTCTTTGTCTTTCCAAACACTTCCCATAAATGCACCACCGGAAAATCCTTCGCCACATTCTGCAACTCACCCTCAATCCGGGTTTGTTCCTCAAACTCTACAAACACCGTACCCATTGACAGGATGTCGGGATGCAATTCCGTCTTGCCGGGTGAGTCACCTCCTACGGCATTAATATGCATGCCCGGCTCTATCATGTCCGGGGTAATAATATGCGCTCTTGTATATTCAGCCGTTACGGTTGTAATGATATCGGTACCCTTGACGGCAGTGGCCACATCTCTGGCAATCACGAATTTCATGCCGGTATGCGCCAGATTATTCACCAGCTTTTCTGATACGCTGCGATCCTTGTCATACAAATGAATTTCTTCAATACCCAATAGGTAATGAAACGCCAGAGCCTGGAATTCGGCCTGTGAGCCATTACCAATCAGGGCCATTCGGCGACTGTTTTTACGAGCCAGATATTTAGCCGCCAGCGCAGACGTTGCCGCGGTCCGGAAAGCGGTTGTTAGTGTCAGTTCAGAAATGGCTATTGGCATACCCGTGGCAGCATCAACCAGGGCGCCAAATGCAATAACCGTAGACAGGCCCTTGGCCGGATTATGCGGATGGCAATTCACATACTTGAAAGCATAGTGTTTTTTATCGGCAATCGGCATCAGTTCCATCACGCCGTTTTCCACATACTTGGCCACTCGCCTGGATTTATCAAACTCATCCCAGCGCAAGTAATCCACCAAAATATAGCTGGCTACCCCCTCAAGACAGGCTTTCATGCCTTTTTTCTGAACAATGGCGGCAATATCCTGTGGGCGGATCAATTCAGTCATTAGATGATTTTGCAATAAGGTATTCATCTTGGGTCTCCTGTATTTGTATTAGTAATTCAAGCAATTACTTTAGTGTGTTACAGGATGCCGCCAATTTACAGCCCGCATTTTGCTTACTTTCGGGCAGTTTTCTATCATAATGACAGAATACATTATCGGAATGACAATTATGGATACGATTGATCAGGCCCTGATTGCCCTTTTACGCCAGAATGCCCGCTATACAATTGCCGATCTGGCCCAGAAACTGCAGGTATCGCGCGGCACGGTACGCAATCGCATGCTGAAACTGGAAGATGAAGGCGTGATTACAGGTTATTCGGTGCAGCTGCGCCCCACCAGCCAGAACCGGCCCATTACCGCCTGGATGAGCATTGCCATTGAAGGCAATGCCACTCGGCAGGCAGTAGCCAGTTTGCTGGGTGAACCCTGCGTGGTTGCCCTGCACGACACCAACGGCCGCTGGGACTTGCTGGCCGAACTGCAGGCAGAAACCCTGGATGAACTGGGGCAGTCCCTGGAACGAATCCGGCTAATTAAACACATTAGCAATTCAGAAACCAGCATTCATTTGAAGAGTTATAAATAATCACGGTACCTTGGTTTTAATTAAAGTTAACTATGGTTTATAAGCAAATCAGCAATCGTATTATTGTCAATTGTCTCACCGCTTAAATACTTCATTAAAACCTCACTGCCCATTTCAGGTAATGAAAATATATAATCAACATGCAAAAGCTGTAATTTCCGGCGATTACGTTCTTCATTAATCATGGTAATGGTTTTAACCTTGTCTCCCGCAATTTCCTTTACCGCCAATAAAATATAAGTGTTTTCTACATCACTCTGTTCCAGCGCCATCACACAGTATGCATCTTTCACAGAAGCCTTATCCAGAGTCGTGATCTCGGCAACTTCACCTGACACAACAATTGCATCTGCAGGGAATAAATCCCGGTTTTTTTCATCACATACAATAACAGTCTGCAAACCCCGTTTTTTCAAGCCGTTATAAACAAAAACCGCCAATTGGGAAGCGCCAACAATAACATAATGATCTTTCATTTTTAACAACCTTTTATGCACGATTTTGCGTGTATCAGTTGCCGCAATACCTGCCAAGTACACCACTGAAGTGGTAAAAATAGTAATACCAAAAAAAACGACACTAATCGTAAAAAGACGTGATTCTATCGTTACCGGAACGATATCCCCATAGCCAACCGTTGCCATGCTGACCATGGAAAAATAAAACGCCTGAAAAACATCGGTAATTTTTGGATTGAAATGTGAACCCAGATATAAAGAACCCAATACTGAATACACATTAAGGATGGCAATACTGAAAACTGCCACCCCCGCTGTATTGCTGATGCTCTGATTCGGAAAACGCCGCCAAAAATGTATCAGCAGAACCAATAATACTGAAGAATAAGCGCCATGAATCAAATAGGCCTTACCCAGTGTTATATCCAGAACAAGCAATAACACCAACGCAACAACACTAAAAAACCAGGCTAACCGTGCGCCTTTAAACAGGAACAAACCAAATAAAACCAGGCAAGTCCCTAATGCAAAACGGGGCAACTCAAGCAAATGAAAAAACCCCAGGGTTTGCATCCAATGCACAAACTCGCTGGTATCTTTACCGAAGTGACGGGAGTATTTATACAGAACAGGTAATGTCAACCATAGCCCATTAATAATACTGAGCGATGACAGTAAAACCCGAATATTTAATATTGATTGGAAAAACGGGCCTATATATTTTTTTACACTCATAAAAGTCCATTAACTCTGTTTGTCTGCCAGATTGTATTTTTGGTCAATGTGAAAACCATATGCCGTATTGTAGCAACGTATTGATGCCCCCCACACTAATGGCAACTAGCACCGGCCTTAAACGGGATTCATTCCAATGGCCTACAGACAACAGAGAAAACTGACTACGAGCAATTTTAAAATGGCCCCTCTTCGCTTTACGTACCGCGCAATAAACGGATCAGGGCCATTTTCATTTTTTATTTTATATACCACCCATACATAAATATTTCACGACAAGATAATCTTCCAGGCCATAACGGGAACCTTCACGGCCAAGGCCGGACTGCTTGACACCACCAAAAGGAGCGGCCTCGTTAGAGATTATGCCAGTGTTAATACCCACCATCCCGTACTCCAACGCCTCGGATACACGCCAGACGCGACCAATATCACGGCTATAAAAGTAAGCCGCCAGACCAAACTCGGTATCATTGGCCTGTTGAATGACTTCTTCATCTGAAGAAAATCTGAAAACGGGTGCCAAGGGCCCAAACGTTTCCTCATAAGCCACTTTCATTTCTGCCGTTGCATCGGCAATAACCGTGGGTTCAAAAAAAGAAAAGCCCAAGTCATGCGGTTTACCCCCAGCCAATATCCGCCCGCCTTTTTCCAGGGCATCAGCCACATGCTCTTTCACTTTATTAACCGCAGCCTGATCAATTAATGGCCCCTGGGTAACCCCATCCTCAAAGCCATTACCCACTTTCAGTTTACTGACGGCATCAACCAGTTTCTGGCAAAAGGCATCATATACCTGATCATGCACATAAAAACGGTTGGTACAAACACAGGTTTGACCCGAATTCCTGTATTTGCTTGCCATGGCACCTTCCACTGCCGCGTCCAGATCAGCATCGTCAAAGACAATAAACGGTGCATTTCCACCCAACTCCATCGACACTTTCTTGATTGAGTTTGCACTTTGCTGCATCAGCAAGCGTCCAACCTCGGTGGAGCCAGTGAAAGAAATTTTTCGCACCAAGTCATTGGAGGTCATTTCTCCACCAATCGCAGATGCAGCGCCAGTCACGACTGAGAACACGCCTGCAGGAACACCCGCCTCTTGGGACAATACGGCCAGCGCCAATGCTGAATAAGGGGTTTGTGCCGCAGGTTTTACCACTATAGGACAACCGGCAGCCAATGCCGCCCCCACTTTTCGGGTAATCATGGACGAAGGAAAATTCCAGGGCGTAATGGCCGCACAAACACCCACCGGTTCTTTGGTAACCACAATACGCTTGTCACGGGAAGGTGCAGGAACCGTATCGCCATAAACCCGTTTCCCTTCTTCGGCATACCACTCCAGATAAGACGCCCCGTAAGTGATTTCTCCTTTGGACTCACTTAACGGTTTGCCTTGCTCGGCAGTCATGATACGGGCCAGGTCTTCGGTATTTTCTACGATTAAGTCAAACCACTTCCTGAGAATGTTTGATCTTTCCTTGGCTGTTTTATTACGCCAGGCCTCCCACGCAGCACTCGCCCCCTCAATGGCACGACGCGTTTCAGCCGCACCCATTTTAGGAACAACACCCACTACGTTTTCTGTTGCGGGATCGGTAACCTGGCTGCTTTCACCGGCATCTGCATCACACCAGGTGCCGTTTATATAGCATTGTTGCCGAAACAAACCTGGATTTTTTAACTTCAACATCGCTTTTCCTTTTTATACTGTCTTTATAAATGCTTATGGCTTTGTTTACTGGATAAAACCCACACACCATTTTTCAGACGGAAGACATCTTCACTGCGTAAAACGGCTTTTAACTGTAATCCTGATGTTGAATGCTGGTTGTCATAAACCGTCAAATAATAAGTGGCATTGGCCGTTACCCCGTCCCCAGACAATGTAATAAACAAATTACTGAACTGATGTGAAGTAACCCGCTGGGGATCACGCTGATCCAGCGCTTCCAGAATCTGCTCCGGACCTTTCAGTGTTTTTCCCTGACGAACCCACACGGTATCCGCTTCAAGACAGGCTCGCAAACTCTCGTTATCACGCCGGTCCAAACTATGATAAAAGCGCGCTATTGCTTGCGAACAATGACTGTATAAAATTGATGCTTGCATAACAAACCCATGAGAATAATGATCAGGCAACAACGGCCAGATCTAAAAGCTGCTTCAATGATTTATCGGCATCAAGCAAATCTGCAGGTGAAATTTTTGCGGCACGCTCTACCAACTGGCGGGCAAATCGAAATTCCCGCCCTGCATTTATCCCTATTACGCCAACGATCACCTCGTCTTCATTAAGATAAAAATGCAGGGATGCACCATTTGCCAAGTGTCTCAATGCCAACCTGACCTGACCATTCACATGACCAAATATCTGGATTCGCCAGTCAAATTGCTCAGACCAAAGCATGGGGATAGGTCGATAGTCATTTCCTGCAGACAATATGGCAGACGCAGCGGCAATACCCTGATCCTGGGCATTCTGCCAGGACTCCAGACGCAATTGAACGCCTGTTGGCGCGGTTCTTGTAATGGCCACATCTCCAGCAGCGTAAATATCAGGGTCACTTGTCCTGCATTGACCATCCACAAAAATGCCGTTATTGCAATCCAGTCCGGCTTTCTGCGCCAGCTCGTCATTAGCTATAAGACCTGCTGCTACAATAATGCAGGTACACGTCAGGTTTTGGCCATTGGACAAACTGACGGCAAGCCCTTTTGCAGCTGGCATAACGTCAAGAACCTGTGTTTCAAGCATGATATTGACCTGCTGGCTGGTATGCAAATCAAACAGCAGATCCGATATGTCCGATGCCACGCTACGCTGGCAAAGACGATCGGCATATTCAACAAGTGTTACCTCACAGCCCATCTGCCGTGCCGATGACGCAACCTCAAGCCCTATCCAGCCCCCTCCGATAACCAGCACATGCCCCGCTTCACCGGCCAAGGCGGTTTTCAGGCGCAAAGCATCATCAAGTGTACGCAACGTGAAGACCCGCTCATGTGCAATACCTTTGATCGGCAAATGCCGTGCCCGCCCGCCCGTACACAGGAGAAGCTTGTCATAGGGCAGTTGTTCGCCATTACCAAGCATCACGCTATGCGCGTCCCGGTTGATATTAACCACTTCGTTATTCAGGCGAATATCAATATCAAGCGTTTTTAACGCTTCATTATCCAACACCGCCAGTTCGTCTGGTGTGCCGGTACCCAGAAGGATTTCCTTGGACAGCGGCGGGCGCTCATAAGGCAGATGCGTTTCCGCACCCACCAAAACAATTTTTCCCGTATAGCCTTTATCGCGCAAGGTACGGGCAGCCCACCCTCCGGCCTGCCCCGCTCCCGCAATAATGATGCGCCCGGCTGTCATGCCGGTTCTCCGGAAACATAAATGGTATCGTTCTCGATTTTTATCGGATATACCTTTATAGGCGCTTTGCATGGCGCGGTAACGGCTTCACCGGTCCGGATATCAAAGCATCCTTGATGCAGCGGACATTCAATAAGCCCATCTTCTATATAGCCTTCTGCCAAACTGGCATTACCATGCGAGCAACGGTCTTGCGTTGCATGGATAGAGCCATCTTCCAGCTTATACAGGCATACTGCTTCACCCTCAACGACAACCCGCAATGTACCTGTATCGGGGGAAATTTCCGCAGGTGTACCCACTGCGATCCAGCTCAATGTATCAGTCATAGCTCCATCGCCTCACGATAATATTGATAGAAAGCACGAATCAATACTTCACTGACCATATAATCAGCGGGCTCAGTATCCCGTCCACCCATTTCCACCACGCTTACACTTTCCGGATAACCAGAAATACCGGTTTGCACCTGTTTGAGCATTTCACTGTCGTCCATGGAAACAAAACCGGCAGGGCCCAACAGGTTGGCATGCTTCAAACGCAAACGTGTCATATCCTCATCATCATCTTCATAACCGTAATAAGTAAAGACCAGCTCATGAGAGTCAGGGCCCCGGGGGATGACATGACGGGTTTTCAATGAATTGGCCTGAATGCCGAATTGCGCCGCCGGAAACACCCATGCCCCGCCAACACGCCCACGATTGAACTCGGCGCGTGGTGTAACCGTCTCGGCATCAAGAATCTGCAAATCATCGCGAAAGCGTTCCATTTCCGCTGTCGCTTCTGTTTTTTTCTTGCCTTCGTTATGGGAAACCATCACGCTATGCGCACCACCACCGGTAGGAATGCACTCGGATTTGGAGTCTGCACGCCATAAACCAAACGTAATATAGAAAGAATGCAGCAAGGTGGCATGATAGGGATCTTTCAGGTTTTCAAGGTACATTTTCCAGTTACTTGGAATCAACTGGCGGCTGTAACCCAGCAGGCGCAGTTTTTTACCGGGCAACATATGATCAATTTCAGCCAGTACTTCTTCACCGCAATAGGTTTCAAAATCAGGCGCCGTGTCGGAAAAAGTTGCCCAAATGGATCCACCACGGTTCACCGTACGCAAACGATTGATCCCGAATTTTTTCACGTCGAAATCTTTTGGCATCCCACCCTTGCCCAAGGCACCCCGACGGAATGGAATACCTTGCAGGTTGCCATCCAAATCATAATTCCACTGGTGATAAGGACAGGTAAAATCTTTTACCTTACCGGTATTCTGCCAGCAAATCTGGGCTCCCTTGTGAGCACAACGGTTTTCAATAACGTTAATGTCACCTTCTTCGTTCCGGACCATAATGACTGGCCGGTCTCCGATCCATTGACGCTTGTAACTGCCAACTTCGGGCACTTCACATTCCAGTCCGACATAATTCCATGTGTCCCCGGCAAAGAACACATCCATTTCTTTTTTGTAAATGGCCGGATCGGTATAAACCCACGCAGGAATACGGGTATAGCCTTCTTCGGGCCAGCGCCGGTTAATAGTAATGGGCACTTCAATCACATCAGGTTTATTCTCGTGTGTACAACTCATAATAAAATCTCCTTATATTAGGCATCAAACCGGGATAATCAGTGAATTGCGAATACGATAGTTGTCGTACACGCAGTCACGGTACTGCAGTTTGAAGCCCTCCTGCGTACGGATGATTACGTCCTGATATTGGCCGACAAGATTCACGGTTGGTTCCTGATCAGACAAAGCTTCGGTAACCATAAAATTAGCCTGTGCCTTAATGACATCACCTTCAACACTCTTAATATGCACACCACTAATGAAATGGCGCAACATGCGCGGTTCATACATCGTGGTTTCACGAATGGCGGTAACACGATCAAGCAGCATGTTTTTATTCATGCAATAAATCAGGCCCAATGGAAGATTGGCCTGTTTGTTTTCATGTGAAATCACGCGGTAATGGCAGTCATCCGTAAAAAAATCCACCCAGCCTTCAAGGTTCCAGTCATCCAGGCAAGTGCCGTAATCATCATAAAAATCACGCAAGGCAGTGCGCAACGTCGGCATATGAGTCTGGTCAAGTACAGCGTTCATCGTCATGTTCTCCTTAATTCTTCCCATTTACCCGGCTGCAACCAATTGCGCGCGATTACTTTCAAATCCGGCCTGGCGACCCAGGGTTAAAATTGGCTCTTTAATACGTTCTTGCCAAATCAGGGACTCCATTGCAATTTGTAAAGGATGATCCTGAATCGTCAGGGCAGAAGTAACCTGGTCACCTGAATGGTGGGAATGCATTGCCCAACCAGGCGCAGAAAGAATCAAGTCACCCTCTTTCCACTCCAGGCGTTCACCATTTACTTTGCTGTGCCCACGGCCGCGCAGGTAATAATTCATGGCCGCCGAACTGTGACGGTGAGGCACATGGTGCGTATTTGGAGGCGAAGAGGAAATAGTGGCAAAGAAACTATGCGTTGTTCCGATACGTCGCTCTGTGGCCGGGTTATACAGGACGAACAGACGGCGGCCGTTATAACCCTTGTCGATTTCCTCTACGGTTGGCAGGTAGGTAGAGACCTTGGACCACGGCCAATGCAATGACTTCGATTCGATAACATCAATATCAATCAGCCATTCATAGCCAAGCATCCAGGCACCTTCCTCTGTAATCTGCTCACGAAGGGCCAGGTCACGGGCCCGCACCTCGGAAGAGCCTGGCGTTGCAAGCATTGACGTTCCTGCATCCGCTGGCGGTGTATCACCTTCAAACTCTTCCACATAATGCACCTCCAGCTTTTCCAGTAATGGCGCATTTGAATAGGAAAGACGTACCCACGGTGTATTGCCGTCGTTGTAATAACTGTGAACCGCCATTGAAGGCGTATTCCAGACATCAAAACGGGAGACACGCGTGCTTTTACCGTCACAAACAGCCACGCCACTACCTGCAATACAAATTTCCACCATATTGGAGTTTTTGCGTAAATTAAAGGTACGCTCGCCCGGATTCAATACATTGATGGTGACATCAATACCCGGAGCCAAACCCAAGCCGGGACCAGTCGCCTGTGGATGCACAATCAAACTGGCACGGCGGCCATTATCAGGACAGGAAATATCCTGCAAACGGGCTATCTCAATATCAATGTCTTCTTTGGGAATAACGATGGATGGCCACATGTTTTGTTCACGTGCGGCCGCACCGCTGACATCCACAAACCGATGATTCTGATTACTCATAATTTGTCTCCAATAAATTGTCTTTGTTTCTGAAGCATTTAACTCAACAACAGGTTTTCACGGGTTTGTGCAGGTAGTGCTATGCCAAGCCCCTGTTTGCTGGCGCGTTCATATACGCAGCGGGCAACAGCCAGATCCGACATCCCCATGCCCATACCTTTGAATATGGTCAGTTTTGTTTCTGCCGGGCGCTCCGTTCCATTGGCTAATAACTTGCTCAATATCGCCACTTCCGACCATGAAGCAGCCTCGGTCCCCAATAACTCACGCAACTCTCTTGAACCCCGCATTGCGTTTTCCATATCATCCACCACGACCAGATCAGCCTGCTTCATCACGGCCTGATCCAGTTCTGCCTTGGAGGGCAAAATAGCACCTACCGCATTAATATGTTTACATGTGCCCAAGTGACTTAAGTTCAGGAAAGGCTCTGCTGCCCGTGTAATAGTTGTTGCTATTTCAGCCCCTTCCATGGCGGCTTCCAGCGAATCACATTCAATTAATTTGAATGGATAGCGCGCTCCAAGCCGGTTAATAAACGCTTGGCGTTTTTCAGGTGTAGGGCTGAAAACACGGATTTCATTCCAGTCTTGAACCGCAGCCAATGCAGCCAGTTGCGTTACCGCCTGGGGGCCCGTACCAATAAGCGCCGCAACACCATTGTTCTCGGGAGCAAGCACCCGGGTAGCGACCCCGCTTATTGCCGCCGTTCGCATCATGCCCAACGCCCGCGCTTCAATCAATGCAAGTAACTTGCCGTTTTCACTATCAAAAAGGCTATACATGGAACCACCGCCTTTCTTTGTATAAACCCAGGTTTTAAAACCACATTGCCCTTCTTCCGTCATGACGGAACCCAGCGCATGCATGGAGCTGCCATCTCCCCATGTTCCCAGTGCCTTGGGTACATTCTTTACCTTGTCACGGCCCTGCTGTGTCAATATGGATTGCAACGCGTCAATAGCCGCCGGCATATCCAGCACCGACACCACATCTTTTTCTGTTAAATAGAGAACACCATCGTGCATTTTTGCTTCCTTGATTAGAGTTGTTCGTTAATAACCGGAGTACGTAAAATTCCCACATTGGATACTTCAATTTCCAATGTATCTCCCGCTTTCATAAACAAAGGGGGAGTGCGCCTGAAGCCAATACCTTCCGGTGTACCTGTGGCAATAAGATCCCCCGGACGCAGAACACAAAAAGTACTGATGTATGCAATCAACTGCGGGATTGAAAAAATCAGTTCAGACAGCGAAGCGTCCTGCACTACCTGTCCATTCAGACGTGTCGTCAGGTGCAGTGCCGAGGGGTCGGTAATTTCAGTAGACGGTATGATCCATGGGCCCAAAGAACCACTATGAAAGAAATTCTTGCCTGCGGTCACTTGTGCCGTATGCTTCTGAAAATCACGCACGGAGTTTTCACCCATGCAGGTATATCCGGCAACATGTTCCAGCGCATTTTCAACCGGAATATGCCGGCCTTCCCGACCAATCACCACCACTAATTCGCCTTCGTAATCAAACTGATCGGAATGAGCCGGTTTGACTATGCTCTGCCCATGTCCGACAAAAGACTCAAGATGACGAAAAAAAAGTGATGGATGCTCAGCTTGCGCGTTACCGGTTTCCAGAACATGCCGGCCATAATTCAAGCCCACGCACAAAATCTTGGAACTCGCCTCTACCGGTGGAAGCAATTTCACTTTATTTAAAGAAATACGTGTAGAAACCAAAACATTCGCTGCCCCGAGCAAGGCAGACACGCTTTGGCTCACTCCTTCACTCAACGTGGGCCAGCGGCTATCAAGAGCAATAACCTGTTCTTCATGAATAATGCCCCAGCGAATTTGATCCTGATGCAGGAAACGAATGATTTTCATATGTCTCGTATCTTATTTAAATTAAAAAATATACTTTATTGCATACAATAAATGAATATTTTTGATATATATCAGCTATAAAACGAATTATTGCATACAATTATTCTGTTTTCAACAAAATTGTATACAATTTGTCTTTTGTGAAATTATTGAATTAAAATCAGATATCCGTAACATCAAGGGTTTTCTATGGCTGTGCAAACTGACCGCGTCATTCTGGAACTGCGTAACCTGATTCTGTCAGGTGAGGCGCAACCGGGAGAACGACTAACCGAACTTGGCTATGCTGCCAAGTTAAATGTATCCCGTACCCCACTGCGGCTGGCATTTGCCGAACTTGAAAAAGAAGGATTGCTGGAACGGTTGCCATCAGGTGGATACAGGGTACGTACCTTTTCCATCCAGCATCTTTCTGATGCGGTAGACGTCAGGGGAGGGCTGGAAGGGATGGCAGTACGCCTGTTGGCAGAACAGGGGCTAAAGCCCGAAGTGCAACAATCGCTGGAGCGGTTGGTGCAGCTTGGCAGAAAACTGGTTGACGAGGCAACCCAAGCCGAAAGTCAAGTGATTGATGCAGAAGCCTGGCGTCACCTCAACCAGCGCTTTCACGAAGTTCTGGTGGAGTCATGCGGAAACCAGGCACTTATTTCAGCACTGGAACACAATAATAAATTACCTTTTGTTGGTCCCGGTGCCCTGACACTCCCCCTGGTTACTACCCAGCTTGAAACTTCATTTGTTGCAAGGGCACAATATGATCACGAAGACGTATTGCAGGCACTGATCAACCGCGAAGCCAGTCGCGCAGAGGCCCTGATGCGTGAACATGCCTACCGCAGTCGCCAAAACAAACGCCAGCTTATCAGCAAGCTAAGAAAAGAACGGGAAAAACAAGGCGACTTGTCGGCAATAAGTCCTGCCGAAATTGCTTTACACAGCATCAGTGCATAGTATTTTGAGACGAACCTGATCGTTAAAACCTTGCTTTAATACCTGTCTGGATTAAACAATTACTGGCAGGATTCGTATCCTTTATTTATTAACCCGTTAACTATTTACTTAACACGATAACTTATTGGTGATAATATAGTCTAACTTTAAAATGTTTTATCTGTTTATGTATTTGGTAATCGTTGAACCCGTTCAACCATATCGTCTACATCTTTATAGATGGACAAAAGCAGTTTGGGGCCAATGGCTTCCTCAAATTGTTGATAAACCGCTTCAATTTGAGGACTAATGGATATAACCGTTTTTCGCCCTTTGGCACTTAAACGAATCACCTGACGACGCATATCTTCAGGCGCTGGATGACGTTCTATAAGATTGGCGTCTTCAAGGAAACGAAGCATGCGTGTAAGACTTGGGGACAATAATTGTGCACGTTGAGCCAATGTGGCCGCATCAAGATCTTTTTCTTCATGCAAGGTTCTTAATACTCGCCATTGCTGCTCGGTTAAACCGGCATTACTTAATATGGGACGAAAAAACTGCATCAATGTTTCCCGAGCCGAAAGGAATAAATGAGGCAAGTTACGATGTTTAAAAGTATTCGACATGCGTGACGGAATGAAATCAGTAAAAAGGAGTTATAAATGTTAGACCAGAATATTATTCAGGATATCGCAAATCAGCTCGAAGAAAGCGAAAAAAACAGGCAACAGATACGGCAAGTGTCGTTATTGTACCCTGATATGACAATAAGTGATGCTTATGCCATCCAGAACGCCTGGGTATCAAACAAAGTAACAAACGGTCGCTCTGTACGTGGGCACAAAGTAGGGCTTACTTCACGCGCCATGCAACTGGCATCCAATATTAATGAACCTGATTTTGGGGTTCTGCTTGATGATATGTTTTATACTGACGGAGCCCAGTTGCCTTTTGAGCGATTCATCGTGCCTCGCGTTGAGGTTGAACTTGCTTTTGTTCTGGGTAGCGACCTGGAAGGCCCCAATGTCAACCTGACAGATGTATTACGCGCTACTGAATATGTTATACCTGCACTTGAAATCATAGATGCCAGATTCCACCAGATTGATCCTGAAACCAAAGCCACCCGCAAGGTGCTGGATACCATTTCAGATAATGCTGCCAACGCAGCCATCGTCACCGGTGGACGCCCTGTTTCAGTAGATGAAGTTGATCTTCGCTGGGTGGGCGCCGGCCTGCTACGCAACGGCATCATTGAAGAAACAGGATTGGCATTTGGTGTACTGAATCATCCAGGCAATGGAATTGTCTGGCTCGCCAACAGGCTGGCGCAAGTGGGGGTTAGCCTTAAAGCAGGACAGGTTATTCTGTCCGGCTCATTTACACGACCGGTTTTTGCAGAACGTGGCGATATATTTTGTGCCGACTACGGTGCGTTAGGCACTATCAATTGCCGTTTTGTTTAATTTGCCCTGGAATTCCATCTTATGCAACACACCTCCAACGCTTTTAAACAGGCCCTGAAAAAGGGCAAAGTCCAAATCGGACTCTGGCAAGGTCTTGCCAATCCATACACGGCTGAATTATGTGCAACCGTTGGCTATGACTGGCTTTTGCTTGACTGTGAACATGTACCTAACACGATTCAAACAACATTAAGTCAATTACAGGCCGTTGCTGCTTACCAGGTTGCACCCGTAGTCCGTCCTGCCTGGAACGATCCTGTCGAATTGAAGCGTCTACTGGACATTGGCGCACAAAACCTGTTGATCCCCATGATTCAAAATGCCGAAGAAGCGCAAGCCGCCGTTGCTGCCGTACGCTATCCCCCGCATGGCATACGGGGCGTTGGCAGTGCCCTGGCACGCGCTGCGCTTTGGGGAGGCGTTGAAGACTACCTTGCCAGAGCCAATGACGAAATCTGTGTGTTATGCCAGGTTGAAACCACCGAAGCCCTGTCTGACCTTGATAACATGCTTGATATAGAAGGTATGGACGGCATATTCATCGGCCCGGCCGATCTTGCCGCAAGCATGGGGTATCTGGGCAATCCGGGACATCCCGCAGTACAATCCACGATTGAAAACGCCATTAAAAAAATCCGTTCCGCAGGAAAAGCCCCCGGCATTCTGCAAAGTAGTATACCAACGGCAAAACATTATATAGATTGTGGTGCGCAATTCGTCGCTGTGGGGGTGGATGCCGTTCTTTTACGCCGTGCCGCCAGTGATCTGCTTGCTGAATTCAAACAGGATGTGCCGTTAATACGCAATCAGCCAGGTTCAGCTTATTAAAATCAATTTATAATTTAAAGTTGAATAAAAAGGGTGGATTTTAAAATCCACCCTTTTTTCATGATGTCTACCCATTCATATCAAGAGATACATGCGATTATTCATTTTTTAATCAATACGCGCACCCGCTTTTTTCACCACTTCACCTAAACGCTTGTGTTCATCTTTAACAAAAGCCAGCAACTCTTCGCGTGATGTCGTGGCAGGTTCAGCGCCTCGACTCTTGAAAGCCTCAACCACTTCCGGCCTCTGCATACCTGCCTTGACAGCGGCATTCAATTGATTCAACACGTCAACCGGCGTGCCCTTGGGTGCATAAATACCATCCCATGCGAAAAAATAATAATCGGGTACACCTGCCTCGGACATCGTTGGAATATCAGGATATGACTCAATACGCTCATTAGTGGTGACAGCCAATGGCAGAAGATTACCTGATGCAATCTGGGTCGTCAGATTTGGCATGACATCAATCAACATGCTAATACGCCCCCCGATCAAATCCGTCATGGCTGCAGCGCCACCCTTATAGGGAACATGCTGTATTTCCAGGCCTGTCATTTGCTTGAAAAGCTCACAGGCAATATGTGAGGTGGTTCCATTGCCTGCAGAACCACAGGTAAGCTTGTTTGGATTTTCATTACCAAAAGCAATCAGTTCTTTAACTGATTTAACACCCATATCAGGTCGCACAACAAGGGCAGCCGCAATGGTTGTAAGCCGTGAAACAGGCTCCAGGTCATCAATGGAAAAACCAGGGTTTTTATAAAGCCAATGGTTAATTGCTGCTGTTCCATTAGTACCATATGCCAGCGTATAACCATCCGGTTTGGACCTGGTCATCTGGGCAGTACCAATATTTCCACCTGCACCAGGACGATTTTCCACAACCATAGATTGATTCAGCTCTTTTGCTATCGCATTGGTTGCCATGCGGGCCAATGTGTCCCCGCCTCCGCCCGCAGCAAAGGGAACAATCACAGTAACGGGTTGCTCAGGATAAGCGCCAGCAGTTGCCGATACACCAAAACCAAGCGCAAAAGCAATTCCGGTTACTCGCAAAAAAGATTTCAACATTGTCTACTCCAATGATTTTAATTTTAACTGTCAGTCACACTCTTGAACTGGATAAGCCTGAATGACAAATCATAAATAATTAATTAACGTGTTTACTAATATAGCATTCAAAACTATCCTGTTCAACTATTAAATTTCAGGATCATTTTCAATTTAAATTAAAAATATGTTTTTTTTTTACAAAAAAAGTAAAAAACTTTGCCAATTGGCAATCTGGAAAATCATGTGAGACGGGGTCACCCCAACATCAATTTGACTTTTTACTTACTAAGATTGTCATGGGCAAGAAGACCACATACTAAGAAAGATATCCAGATAATCAATCAATGGTCACACCAATTTCCTTAACAAAATTTCCCATTCGTTCGTATTCTCTATTAACAAGATCAGCGAATTCAGTACGGGACATTTTATCCATGATGGTTCCGCGATCAGTCATGTCTTTGTTGAATACCGGATCACTGATAGCACCCTCAACAGCTGCATGCAATTTATCCAGGCGATCAGCCGACGTTCCTTTGGGAGCAAAGATGCCATACCATGGAAAAATTTCATAATCAGGGTATCCACTTTCGATCATGGTTGGTACATCTGGCAAGGCAGGTGTTCTCTTATTCATTGTTACCGCCAGTGGCCGCAAAAAACCATCTTTGATATGAGGCATCAACGGTGTCGTGACATCAATAATAAAAGTCACTCTGCCACTGCGTATATCCATCACAGCAGTAGATGCACTTTTATACGGGACATGTTCTATTTCAACCTCTCCCATTTGCTGCAACATAATACAAGCCAGATGTGAAGCTGTACCGTTTCCTCCAGAGGCACAAGTCAATTCTTTGGGATGTTTTTTTGCATGTTCAATGACGTCGGCAACACTCTTGAACTCAGACTCCTTGCTAACCACCATTGTCAAAGGCGTGGTCCCAAAAATGGCAATTGGATCAAAATCACTCACGGCAAAACCCGGGTTCTTGTACAAGGCATGATTAGTACCCATCGTTCCCGCCGTACCAAACACAATGGTATTGCCATCCGGTTTTGCCTTGGCTGCCATTGCCGATCCAATATTACCCCCCGCTCCAGGACGGTTTTCTACAATGAGATGGATATTCATCTTCTTGGTCAACTCGTTTGCATACAATCGTGCTAAGGTATCTCCACCACCCCCTGGAGAAAACGGCACAATAAAAGTAACAGGACCATCAGGCCAACCATTAGACTGTGGCTTTGCCATTACCTGGGCAGAAACACCCGTAACCGCTATGGTAATAGCCCCACTAATAAATTGACGGCTCAAACGGCTGAAAAATTTCTTCGTCAAAAATAAACCGGTATTCATATTGAGAGTCTCCTTGGGGATAGTTATAGTGAACACTTAAATATTGATCAAATTTTAAATATTTTTTATAATTGCATGCAATTTTTAGGATATTACCATGATATTTATTAAATAAATATAAATATGTATGCAATTTTCGGGTATATCACTATTTTTTCAAAAAGAAAACGGCCCTCTTTTTTCATAAACTGTCGCAGACCGACAACATAAACCGGATTAAATAATAAACAACAAAGGAGATAATATGAATACAGGCACAACCCCCATTCTTGAAACCACCAAAAATAATGGCGTGGTTACGCTACGCCTTAACCGGCCAAGCCAGTTCAATGCGCTTTCAGAAGCCATGCTGCAGGCCCTGCTTGAACAACTTGAACTCCTGCAACGGGATGACACCCTGCGCTGCGTGGTTATCGAATCCGCAGGCAAAGCATTTTGTGCCGGTCACGACCTGAAGGAAATGCGCAGCCAGCCCTCCCTGACCTATTACCGTTACCTGTTTGCCAAATGCGGTAAGGTCATGCTGGGGCTGCAGGCTCTGCCCGTACCGGTCATTGCCAAAGTGCATGGCATTGCTACCGCTGCGGGTTGCCAATTGGTGGCGGCCAGCGACCTGGCCATCTGCACCGATACCGCAAAATTTGCCGTTTCAGGCATCAATGTGGGGCTGTTCTGCTCGACCCCGGCGGTTGCCTTAAGCCGCAACCTATCCTCAAAGCGGGCTTTTGAAATGCTGGTTACCGCCAGATTCATTAATGCCCAAACGGCGGCAGACTGGGGACTGGTTAATCACGTGGTATCCGAAGCAGAACTGGATGCCAGGGTCAACCGGCTGGTGGCCGACATTCTGGCCAAAAGCCCGGCCGCCATCCGCTACGGCAAACAAATGTTCTACAGGCAAAAGCAGATGACCCTGGCCGATGCGTATGATTTTGCGGGCGACACCATGGCACGCAATATGATGGAAGAAGATGCCGGGGAAGGCATTGATGCCTTTCTGGAGAAAAGACAGCCTGTCTGGAAAAGCTGAAATTACTGGAAGAAAATAAACTCAAGCCTTCTCATTTGAACATGACCCCAAGAAGGAAGCCGCAAAAAAACCGGAAATCCGGTTTTTCCTCCCTGTTCAACAGACTTATTGAGGTGGAACTTCTACCTTACTCAATACCTCAGCCCACTTCTGGGTTTCAAGGTGCAATTTGCTTTTTAACTCATCAGATGATGCATAATTAACATCAATATTCCTGTCATTAAACCTTTTAGTTAAATCAGAATCCTTCATTGCCCGTTCTACCGCAGCACTTAATTTTTTAACTTCGTCCATCGGAAATTTTGCTGGTGCAAAGATTCCCCACCATGAAGTTACATCTACTTCAGGATAACCTGCCTCAGCCATTGTTGGAATATCTGGTAGTGTTGCTGCCCGCTTATTTCCTGTAACAGCCAACGCTGTAATCCCTCCCCCATCAATATGCTGCTTAGTACTACTAATGCCAGTAAACAACATAGACACATGTCCACCTAATAAATCATTCAAAGCAGGCCCAACACCTTTATAAGGAATATGAACTATATCGGTACCTGTGGTTATTTTGAATAGCTCACCTGCCAAATGTGGTGGATTTCCATATCCTGCTGAAGCAAATGTAATTGATTGTGGTTTGCTTTTAGCCTGTTGTTCAAGTTCCTTAACTGTTGTTATATCCATATTTTTTCCTACCACAAGAACTAATGGTGCAGTTGCTACCAATGCAACAGGCATTAAATCTGTTTGTGGGTCAAAAGGCATGGATTTAATCAAACTGGGATTAACTGCCAAGGCTAAATCACCCATAAATAAGGTATTTCCATCTGGAGCAGATCGCACAACTTCCATCGCACCAATATTTCCACTTCCCCCTGCTTTGTTTTCAACAATAATCGTAGCGCCAAGTTCAGCACCTAAAACTTCTGCCACTTGCCGCGCCAAAATATCAGTACCACCTCCGGCTGCATAGGGAACAACCATTTTTATAACTTTACTTGAACTGACCTGCGCATGGACAGATGAAGCGAAACCTATTGCAACGGGTACTGATAAGGCTATTAAGCCTGATTTAAGACAGCCTCTGAAATCCATATTAAATGTCTCCTGAATTATTAAAAGTTTTATTTAAACTCTTTTCTCAATTAATAGAACAACGTTCTATTTTTAGAATATGTGAAAACTTAACCAAAGTCAAGAAATCTGTTTGTATTCAAATTTTTACACTTTTTTAAAAAAATTCAGTCAGATCACATAAAACCAAGTTATTGATCAAAAACCCTCTCAACACTGAAAACATATTGTCCATGCTCAAGATTCATAACGGGTATACCCTTATTTAAAATAGAACGGTGTTCTATTAATATTCCGATCATTAACGAAGAGTCACCCGACTTTCTGTTATTTTTCCCATAAATCAGGAGCTTAAAGCTATGAACTTCACGCCTATCCAACTTGATCATGTAGCCTATCGTTGCAAAGATGCCAAAGAAACTACTGAGTTCTATACAAAACTACTCGACATGCGACTTGTTGCTGCTGTGACTGACTCACATGTTCAATCCACTAAAGAATATTGCCCACATATTCATATTTTTTTTGCTATGCAAGATGGCAGCTGCGTTGCTTTTTTCGAAGTGCCGGAAGAAAAACCCATGGGTCGTGACCCCAATACACCGGAATGGGTACAACATCTTGCTTTGCAAGTAGAAAATAAAGAAACGCTATTAGCGGCCAAAGAAAAACTTGAACAAGCCGGCATAAAAGTTATTGGTCCAAAAGACGGACATCTGTGTGTCTCTATTTACTTTTTTGATCCGAATGGGCACCGTCTTGAATTGACAATCAGGAAAGTAGTTCCTGATGAGTCTACTGAACGTGATGCTCACCGGATTTTGGAGGAATGGAATCGCACCAAACAGCCTGTCAAAAACATCGATTTGGAACATAGGATTTAAAATGAATTTACACACCCCTTCAAACACATACGATACTGATGTCATTATTATTGGTGGAGGGCCTGTCGGTCTCGCACTTGCGGCAGAGCTGGGATGGCGTAACAACCGATGCATTCTTCTTGAGCAATCAGATGGCATTGTCAAACATCCTAAAATGGATGGCATTGATCTTCGTGTGATGGAATTTTGCCGTCGCTGGGGACTGATTGATGACATGAAGAATTTCTCTTTTCCCACCAATTATCCGCAAGATATGGTTTATGTTACCAGTCTGGCAGGCTATGAACTGGGTAGGGAATCTTTTGCAGTACCGTCTGGTGGGGCGGAAATTAAAAACGATGGACCAAGCCCCGAAACACGTATTCGTTGTCCGCAAAACTTTTTTGATCCTATATTACGCAAATTTGCTGATTCATTTAATAGTGTATCACTCCGGTTTAATTCAAAATATTTAAGTTTTGAAGAAAAAGACAATGGAGTACATGTCCAATATGAAAATGTATTAACCGGGGATAAACAAACTATTACCGGACGTTATTTAGTAGCCTGTGATGGTGCCAACAGCATTGTCAGGGAACAACTGAACATTGGTTTCCATGGAGTTGGTCTGCATAACTACACAACCAATGTTATGTTCCGGTGCGATGATCTGTTTGCCTATCATGACAAGCGGCCCGGATACCGATGGTTGTTTATTGGGCCAGAAGGTACGTATGGCACCATGTCCGCCATAAATGGCAGAAATGAATGGCGAGCCCAATTATTTAATGACGAAAAACGTAAATTAAGCAATGAAGAAATTGAGGCTTATTTAGAGCGCATGATTGGAAAACCATGCGATTACGAAATCATCTCTGTCCTTCACTGGGCACGACGTGAACTGGTTGCCGATAAATATAATCTTGGTCGTATCTTTATGGCCGGAGATGCCTGTCATGCCACCTCACCTACTGGTGGATTTGGCATGAATACCGGTATTAAAGATGCCATTGACCTTGCCTGGAAACTGGATGCAACCATAAAAGGTTGGGCAGGTAATAATCTTCTGGACACTTACGATATTGAACGCCGCCCATCTGGCGCCCGCGCTGTTCGTGAAGCCAGTGGTAATTGGCGACGAATGATGTCCCCAGGATACAATCCTCAGTTATTAAACCCGGACTATGAAGGCGCATTGGTCCGTTATGAGGTAGGACGAAGATTTTCAGCAACCATGCTACGGGAATGGTACAAATTGGGCATTGATTTAGGCTACACATACAAGGACTCTCCTTTATGCTGGCCAGACAACAGCCCTGATGTACTTGACGAAATAATCCAGCTTTCAGAAATACCTGCGGAAGATCTTCCCCATGGGATTTTAAGCGACGGAACACGCATAAATGCAACTAATCTACGTGAATGGCAAAGATTATCAGTACACTTAAACGAAAGTACTTCCATAAATGTTGAATGGGAAGAACTTACTCCAGCCGAAGTCATGGTTTACCGCCAAACCAGCAAACCGGGATCACGCGCTCCTCATGTTTGGTTAGAAAATGGTAAGTCAACATTGGATTGGTACGGCAAAGGTTTTGTCCTTCTGATTCTAGATAACGAGATCCCTGATACTTCAAATTTTGTCAAAATAGCATCAGAATGTGGCCTTCCTGTCGAATTGATTCAATGTAATGAAAAAGATGTCGCCCGGATATACAAAAGAAAACTTGTCTTGATCCGCCCGGATGGGCATGTCGCATGGCGCGGTAACCAATGGCCATCTAAAGGTGTTAAAGCCTTGATTGACCGCGTCCGCGGTGCCTAAACACAACAGGAAATACAATGGATAAATTTATAGAAATTCCTGTAAAGCCAGGTGGCTTTATGGAAAGCCAAAGTGGCATTCAGCGTAGAAACCCAAAAATATTTTGTCGCTTGGTGACTCCCGCTCAAAAAACCACAACAGTTTTTGTACTGGTACATCCAACCAGCAATTTTCATAGCCATTATTTAATTGAACCACTTATCTCCCGTGGCGTTGCAGTCTGTTTGGTTAACACTCGATATGTTGCCAACGACACCATGTTGTTCATGGAGCGCGCCATTCAAGACCTCGGTGCCGGCATTCGCCATTTGCGTAATCTTGGTTATGAACGAATAGTGTTAATTGGCAACTCTGGCGGAGGCTCAATGGCAGCACTATATCAAGAGCAAGCCGAAAAATTAAGTATTAGTACCACACCAGACGGGTTACCAATCAACCTGGAACAATCAGATCTGCCTCCCGTTGATGCGCTTGCCATGGTCTGCGCGCACCCTGGACGCGCAGAACAATTACTGTTTAAAATAGATCCATCGGTTCTTGATGAAAGGTTCCCTGAACTAATTAATCCCGCCTTAAGCATGTATAACCCGAAAAACGGGCCTGCCTTTGCGGCAGACTGGCTGGCCTTATATCGACAGGCACAGAAAAAAAGACTGGATCACATTACCTCCTGGGTACTCGCACGCCTTAAACTCCTGGAGCAAACAGTACCAATAGAAATTGCCGATGAGCCATTCATTATTCATCGTACCCAAGCAGATCCAAGACTGCTGGACCTTTCCCTTGATAAAAATGACCGTAAACAAGGGTCAATCCAAGGACAGGCTTCACTAACCAACCAGGCAGCAAACGGACTTGCCCGTTTTTGCACTTTACGTTCATTTCTAAGCCAATGGAGCCCAACCCATACACGCGCAAATGGACCTCAATGCCTGGCAAATACATCAGTACCTGTCATGGTGGTTGAACACACGGCAGACCAAACCGTTTTCCCAAGCCAAATTGAAGCATGGATGAATTCAGCCGGTATCCGTGGCACACATTACGCTTTAAAGGAGGCACCCCATTATTTAGATGACAAACCTGAACTGCTAAACGAGCTGGCTGATTTGTTGGTAAACTGGCGTTAAATTAAAAGGTAACCCATTTAACAAGAGACTCTAACCAATGTCGGTGAAAGAACCCAAAAACACAGAAGCAGCAACCGTTGCTTCTGTGGAAAGGGCCCTTGAGGTCCTGAATGCCTTTGAAGGTAACGCTGTATCATTGACACTGGCTGAAATGTCCAGCCGCACGGGCTTATACAAAAGTACTATCCTAAGACTGGCTGACACGCTGGCAAAATATGATTATTTAGTCAAACTGGAAGATGGTACGTATCAGATTGGCCCCAAGCCTTTTTTACTTGGTTCCCGCTATCAAACCGGGACCATGCCTGCAGAATGGATACTTCCTGTATTGCGAAACCTTACAGAACAAACTGGCGAAAGTGCCTCGTACAATATTATGCAGGGCGAGTTTCGCGTATGTTTATGGCGGGTTGATTCTCCGCATCTGATACGTGACCATACACAAGCAGGAGATATACGTCCTCTGGGAAAAGGAGCGGCTGGCAAATTGCTGCTAGCCTTTGCCCAACCCGATGACCCGCAATATGAAAACCTAAGACAATATCCCGTTTCATACAGCTTCGGTGAAATTGAAATGGATATGGCTGGCATAGGAACACCCGTTTTCGGTGCATCAAACAAATTGCGTGGCGTATTGACTTTAAGTGGCCCTTGCAATCGGTTTACACCTGAAAAAACAAAGCTGATGGAGCAAGTACTATGGCACTCAGCCATTGAATTAACCAAACGTGTAGGTGGCGAAACAAGCCACTTCAAATATAAGAAATAAGAAAAAAAAGATCCTGCACCGGAAAAGTCGTTTCTGGTCATTGAATTCATTTTAATCAGCCGTTTATATTCCATTTTAAAGCATGCGACCACGCCCCTTTCTCCAGTAAATAATCTATTTCTTGCTGGAGAATGGTATACACCTTATTAATTGCCAACAAGTTAGGGGATTTTCTGGATTTAACCAGGTACAGGTTCCAGCATACCAGGGGCGATTTAAAAGGAACCGCTTCTACCTGACCGGTTTCAACAGCATAGCTCCATGACGTGCTCAGACTAAAAATAGTACCGCCTATCCCTTGCTCTACCATTCCTCTGGTAACAAATGAACCATCGGTTTCAAACACAATATTGGGACGAATATTATTCAAGACACACAACCTGTCTATCATGACTCTTAGAATGTGGGGTTTTGATGGCAAGATCAAAGGTATTTTAGGCAGATCCTTAAGCAAGAGTTCAGATGGGATACTCCCATTAAATATTTCTTCCAGAATTTTTTTATCACAAAAAAGATGTAAGCGCTCTGTCATTACGGGCATGACATCGTAATCAGGCCCTATTTCACTGTTATAAACCAAAGCAATATCCACTTCTCCACGGCTTAGCCAGCCATGAACCTGAGAAGGCGTGCCTTCAAGAAATTCCAGTTGCACTAATGGCAAAGACGCCAGCTTTCTTTTATAAACTCTGGGCGCCAGCAAGCCGCTACTTCTGGGCGGAAAGGCAATGCGTACCTTGCCCGCGGGCTCTTTGACAAAAGAGGAAAGATTTTTTTCCATGTCTGATATTTCATCAACAATTATTTCAACCCTGGACAAAAACATTTTTCCGGCTTCAGTCAAGATAACGCCACGTGCGCTTCGCTCAAGTAGTAACGTACCCATTCTTGACTCTATACGTTTGACCCGTCTGCTTAATGCCGACTGTGCCGTACACAAGTCAATAGCTGCCTTGCTAAAACTGCCAGCACGCACCACCGCAACAAACGCACTGATATCTTCAAAAAACATTGTTTCCTCTTTTACTGTTTTAGTTTTAATTTAATAATAATTTTTATTTAATGACGCTATAGTAATAGCAAACACGCTCACGACTTTACCTGCTTTTTGCAAGTAAAACATACAAAAGAGCTATATGGACGGTATCATAAAAAACTAATATATTGATTTTATTACTTGTTTTCAAAAAACAGCCATTATCCATCATTTATTTGATCGCTTATTCATCAAATAAATGATGTAGATCCACCAACATGCCTTATCTCTACACCACGGACATAACCATGAACATCAACAACGCAAAACTACGCCAGAAAAACGGCCTGCACCAAATACAAATCAATGCAGGCAAAATTTTATCAATTGAACCCCAAAATGATTTAATAGAAACCACCAACGATGACATTGATGCGGGTGGCCGATTAGTTGTTCCGCCGTTTATCGAACCACATATCCATCTGGATGCCAGCCTTACCGCCGGACAACCTCGCTGGAACATGAGCGGTACCCTGTTCGAGGGCATTGAGTGCTGGGCTGAACGCAAGCAAACGGTAACGCCTGAAGACACCAAAGCCAGAGCCCATGAAACCATTGGCATGCTGGTTGACCACGGCGTACAGTTCGTCAGAAGCCATGTGGATGTCACTGAACCGGGGCTCAAGACACTGGCCGCCATGCTTGAGGTAAAAGAAGAATGCAAACACCTGATTGATCTACAACTAGTCGCCTTCCCCCAAGAAGGCATTGAATCATTCAAAAATGGCCGTGACTTAATGACCGAAGCGGTTGAGATGGGTGTAGATGTCGTAGGCGGTATTCCCCACTTTGAAAACACCCGTGAACAAGGAGTCAGCTCTATTAAATTTCTGGTGGAACTGGCTGAAAAAAACAGCCTTCTGGTGGATGTTCACTGTGATGAAACCGATGACCCCGCTTCACGCTTTCTGGAAGTCCTGGCAGAAGAGGCTCGTGTCCGAGGCATGGGTGAACGGGTAACCGCAAGCCATACCACGGCCATGGGCTCCTACGACAACGCGTATTGCCATAAATTATTTCGCCTGCTAAAACAGGCAAACCTGAATTTCATTTCCTGCCCAACTGAAAGCATCCATTTACAGGGACGTTTTGATACGTACCCCAAACGCCGGGGTCTTACCCGTATTGCCGAGATTGACCAGGCCGGCCTGAATATCTGCTTTGCCCAGGATTCTATTGTTGACCCCTGGTACCCCATTGGTAATGGCAATATCCTGCGCATGCTAGACGCCGCTTTGCACATTGGCCATATGCTAGGCTATGAAACCCTGCAAAACTGCCTGCGTTTCATTACCAACAACCCGGCCCAAGCCCTGCATCTGGGTGAACAATATGGCCTGGAAGCCGGGCGCCCTGCCAGCCTATTAATACTTTCTGCAGACAGTGACTATGAAATGCTGCGCACCCAAGGGCATATTACCCATTCCATCCGACAGGGCAAGGTACTGGTAAAAAGACCGCTAGCGCAGGTGGAACGGTTTTTTTAAACTTAAGATGCCAATAAATAAAAAAGCGGGTGATTGCATGATTCATCCGCTTTTTTATTTTTAAAAATCCTTCAGTTTTTCCAGATCCATGGCTTTGGCATATTCAGTCTTGTCTTCCATGCTGGCAGAGCCGTCAATAGTCACCATAAAACGGTTGGCAACCACCATGGTCAATTGCCCGTTTTTGCCTTCCATGGCCATTTGCTTGCCAATGCGGGTCATTTTCCCCATGGAACCGGCAATCATGGGATTCTGGAATATGCCCATCATTTGTGCCAGCATTGGCGAGTCCCCGATAATTGATATTTTAAGCTTTTTATTATCTTTGGAATAATCGCGTGATACGGATATCCCACCACCAAACATCATACCGGCCTGTGACTCATCGGCAATTTCTTTTGCTTGCCAACCTGCCAGCGGTTCTGGCAAAACCTGTCCTAATGCCTTGGCATTAAGTTGGTTAATTAATTGCGTTGCCATACCCAATGACTGCTTGGCCATAGAGTAATCCTGCTGTTGATACGCCGTTAGAGCCTCTTGAATGGCATCTTCCACCTCATCGGCATGAACCATATTGCCAGTAGTTGCCAACACACCGGTTAAACAAATTGCAAGTATAGATTTCTTCATAACTCCCCTTTTTTGAAGTAATACAAAATATTTCAACTTCACTGTACCATATACTTGTCATGTATTTTATGTATTATTTTTAATAATTGTCCACGGAGCCATTATGTTGCGTTGCCTCAGAAAAACTGGCCTGTTCATCTGCCTGGTCACCACATTTTTGGCCAATCCGGGCCTTGCCCAACCATCCCCCCAACAAGCCAATGTTTCTGTAGAAATACTTGAAAACCGCCTGCAATACCCTTGGGCAATGGCTTTTTTACCCAATAACCAGGGTATCCTGATTACCGAAAGACCCGGCCAACTACGCCTGTGGACAGCCCAAACCGGGCTTTCAGCGCCTATTAGTGGTGTGCCCAAGGTGTTTAACCGTGGGCAGGGTGGCCTGCTGGATATCGCCCTTGCTCCTGAATTTTCCAGCTCCCGCCATGTTTACCTTTCCTACGCCGAAGCGGGCAGCACTGGCCAAGCAAGCACCAGCGTGGGTTATGGCAAGCTCTCCGAAGACATGAAAAAACTGGACAATTTCCAGGTTATTTTCCGCCAGGAACCCAAACTTTCTAATGGGATCCATTTTGGCTCACGTCTGGTATTTGACGATAATGGTTATCTGTTCATTGCCCTTGGTGAAAACAATCAGCGCCCTACTGCCCAGGACCTGGACAAACTACAGGGAAAAATCGTGCGCCTGTTTCCAGACGGCCGCATACCCCAAGACAACCCCTTCTTCAAAGTGCCCGGTGTACGGCCTGAAATCTGGTCATACGGCCATCGCAACCAGCAAGGCGCCGCCCTTAACCCCTGGACCCGTCAATTATGGACCCACGAACACGGACCCCGTGGCGGTGATGAAATCAATATCCCCGAACCAGGTAAAAACTACGGCTGGCCGGTTATTACCCACGGCATCAATTATTCGGGTACCCCCATTCCTGAAGCAGCGGGTACCCATGCCAAAGGAATGGAACAACCCATTTATTACTGGAAAGTATCCCCTGCCATTAGTGGTATGGCCTTTTATGACAGCCCGCAGTTTCCCGAATGGAAAAACTCCCTCTTTATTGGCGCTCTGGCAGGACAACGGTTGATTCGTTTAACGGTAGATGGCAACAACATTATCGCTGAAGAAGACTTACTGCAGGATCGTAATAAACGGATCCGGGATGTACGTGTCGGGCTAGATGGATATGTTTATGTACTGACCGACTCCAGCCAGGGAAAATTACTAAAAATTTCCCCATAGTCGCCATTAAATCTTTTTATTTACTTTACAGAAAAAAACGTCTAATCAATAAAGAACCCGGGTCTTGATAGTGCCATCAATTTCTTTCAATTTTGCAATAGCCTTATCCGCCTCTACATTTTCCACATCCAGCACAACATAACCAATTTCAGGGTCTGTTTGCAGGTATTGGCCAACAATGTTCACACCATCTTTCATAAACAGCTTGTTAATAGCGGTAAGTACGCCGGGACGATTTTCATGAATATGCAGAAAACGACGAGCCAGCTTGTTTTCCGGTAGCGAAACTTCAGGAAAATTAACCGCAGAAAGCGTAGAGCCGTTATCGGAATATTTCACCAATTTACTGGCCACTTCAATTCCGATATTTTCTTGCGCTTCCGAGGTTGATCCACCAATGTGCGGTGTCAGGATTACGTTATCAAACTTACGTAATGGTGAAACAAACTCTTCATCATTGGACTTTGGCTCTACCGGGAATACGTCAATCGCAGCGCCATCTAAACGTTCTTCTTCCAGTGCCTGTGCCAGGGCATCAATATCCACCACCGTACCACGTGAAGCATTGATCAGATGTGCGCCCTTTTTCATCTGGGCAATCCTTTCGGCACTCATCAGGTTTTGGGTCGAGGCGTTTTCAGGCACGTGCAAGGTTACAACATCACTCATTTCAAGCAATTCGGTCAGGGTCCTAAGCGGTTTGGCATTACCCAGTGGCAACTTGGCTTCAATATCGTAATAATAAATTTCCATGCCCAGGGCTTCGGCCAGCACGCTTAGCTGTGAACCAATATGACCGTAGCCAATGATACCCAATTTTTTACCACGCACCTCATGACTGCCAACAGCAGATTTCTTCCACTCACCACGATGAACCTCGGCATTAGCCGCCGGAATCCGGCGCATCAGCAAAATCATTTCAGCCAACACCAGCTCTGCCACAGAACGGGTATTGGAAAATGGGGCATTAAACACCGGTATACCCCGTTTTTTGGCAGCATCCAGGTCTACCTGGTTGGTACCAATACAAAAACATCCCACGGCAATCAGTTTCTTGGCAGCCGCAAAAACCTCTTCTGTCAACTGGGTGCGGGAACGGATACCTACAAAATGTGCATCGGCAATAGCTTTTTTCAGCTGATCGCTATCCAGTGCTTTTTTCTGATAGTCAATTTGTGTATAGCCGGATGCATGCAAAACATCAATTGCGTTCTGGTGTACACCTTCCAGCAACAGGAATTTGATTTTGCTTTTGTCTAATGAGAACTTTTCCATACCACTTTCCATAAGAAAATAACAATTTATTTAACCATTGTATAGTAGTTTACTCGGGTATTCTCTAATTGATAATCCCCATATCCATAAAAAAATCGCCTGACTTTGACATCAGGCGATTTATCAGCTTAAACAACAACAGATATTATTCTGCTGCTGGTGGCTCATCCAAAGATGTATTGTTGAACGGTGCAAAAATACTTTCCAGCGAAACCGGTGCTGAAGTCGGTTCTTCGAAAGGATTTTCCTGGGCACGGGCTGCCACACGTTCTGCGCGTTCCACTTCTTCTTTCGCTTTACGTGCATGATGGTAAGCAAGACCGGTACCGGCAGGAATCAGGCGACCCACAATCACGTTTTCTTTCAAGCCGCGCAGTTCATCACGTTTACCCATGATGGCTGCTTCGGTAAGAACACGGGTTGTTTCCTGGAACGAAGCCGCTGAAATGAAGGAATCGGTAGAAAGCGAAGCTTTCGTGATACCCAGCAAAACGTTCTCATAAGTAGCCGGAATTTTGTTATCGGCAATCATGCGATCGTTTTCATTCAGCAATTCTGAACGTTCAACCTGTTCACCCGGAATGAAGGACGTATCACCCGCATCCACAATGTTTACACGACGCAGCATTTGGCGAACAATCACTTCAATGTGCTTGTCGTTAATTTTCACGCCTTGCAAACGGTAAACGTCCTGAACCTCGTTAACCACGTATGTAGCCAGTTGCTCGATCCCTTTCAGACGAAGGATATCGTGCGGATCGGCTGGGCCGTCAACAATCAGCTCGCCCTGGTTAACCACCTGGCCGTCGTGAACCATGACTTGTTTCTCTTTGGGAATCAGGAATTCATGGGCAATACCATCAATATCTGTCAGCACCAGACGCTGTTTACCCTTGGTGTCTTTACCAAAAGAAACGGTTCCGGTCACATCAGCCAGAATACCGGCATCTTTGGGTGAACGGGCTTCAAACAGTTCCGCTACACGTGGCAGACCCCCGGTAATATCGCGGGTTTTCTGTGATTCCTGCGGAATACGCGCCAGAACCTCACCCACCGCAACCTGCTGTCCATCACGAACCGTGATCAAGGCACCAACCGGGAATGAAATATTCACGGAATGATCGGTACCGGCAATCTTGACTTCGTCACCTGTTTCATTCAGAAGCTTGATTTGCGGACGCATCATGATCTTGCCACCACGCGTCTTCGGTGTAATCACAACCAATGTGGACAAGCCGGTAATTTCGTCAACCTGTTTAGCAACTGTTACGCCCTCTTCAATATTCTCGAAGCGGACAGTTCCGGTGTATTCAGAAACAATCGGACGGGTTAACGGATCCCATGTTGCCAGGCGTGCGCCAGCCTTGACCCCTTCATTATCGCCCACCATGATGGTGGCGCCATATGGAATTTTATGGCGTTCACGTTCACGATTGTTATCATCAAAAATAACAATTTCACCTGAACGGGAAATGGCAATGCGTTCGTTTTTGGCATTAGTGACATAGCGCATGGAGCTGGTAAAGCCAACCGTACCGGCTGATTTGGTTTCAACCGCAGAAGCCATGGCTGCACGAGAGGCGGCACCACCGATGTGGAAGGTACGCATCGTTAGCTGTGTACCTGGTTCACCAATTGACTGCGCAGCAATAACACCCACTGCTTCGCCGGTGTTAACCAGATAACCACGACCCAGGTCACGACCATAACAGTGAGCACACAATCCATGACGTGTTTCACATGTCAGCGGTGTACGGATCTTGACTTCGTCCACACCCAGTTTGTCGATCAGCTCAACGATATCTTCATCAAGCATGGTACCGGCAGTAATCACGGTTTCCTGAGTATCAGGATTAACGATATCCACCGCGGTTACACGTCCCAGGATACGATCGCGCAACGGTTCAATAACCTCACCGCCTTCCAGCAGGGCTTTCATCACATAACCCTGGGTGGTACCGCAATCGGTTTCGGTAATCACCAGATCTTGGGTCACGTCAACCAGACGGCGTGTCAGGTAACCTGAGTTCGCCGTTTTCAGTGCAGTATCGGCCAGACCTTTACGGGCACCGTGGGTTGAAATAAAGTACTGCAGAACGTTCAGGCCTTCACGGAAGTTCGCGGTAATTGGCGTTTCAATAATTGAACCGTCAGGCTTGGCCATCAGGCCACGCATACCGGCCAGCTGACGAATCTGTGCGGCAGAACCCCGGGCACCGGAGTCAGCCATCATATAGATGGAGTTGAATGACTCCTGGCGAACGGTATCACCAAAACGATCCACGACAGGTTCGGTAGCCAACTGCTCCATCATGGCCTTACCGATTTTGTCACCAGCCTTGCCCCAAATATCAACCACGTTGTTGTAGCGCTCTTGGGCCGTTACCAGACCTGATGAATACTGCTTGTCAATTTCCTTGACTTCGCCACTGGCCTGGGCAAGAATTTCTTCCTTGTTGGTTGGAATAACCATATCGCCCATGGCAATCGAAATACCTGCCCGGGTAGCCAGACGGAAACCGTTCTGCATTAGCTTGTCAGCAAAAATAACGGTATCACGCAAGCCGCAACGACGGAAAGACTGGTTAATCAGGCGTGAAAGTTCTTTTTTCTTCAGCGCCCGGTTCAAGACTGAGAACGGCAGGCCTTTAGGCAGAATTTCAGACAACATGGCACGGCCAACCGTTGTTTCAAAACGGCGCAACACCGGTTGCCATTCATCATTCTCGTCTTTGACATATTCGTTCAGACGTACGGTAATACGTGACTGCAGTTCAACCACACCATTGTCATAAGCGCGATATACCTCGGCCAGGTCGGAGAAGAACAGGCCCTCACCCTTGCCATTGATACGCTCACGGGTTGTGTAATACAGACCCAACACAATATCCTGTGAAGGAACAATGGAAGGCTCGCCACTGGCAGGGAACAGCACGTTGTTGGAGGCCAGCATCAAGGTACGGGCTTCCAGTTGTGCCTCTAGCGACAATGGAACGTGAACCGCCATCTGGTCACCGTCAAAGTCGGCGTTAAACGCGGCACAAACCAGCGGGTGCAGCTGAATCGCCTTACCTTCGATCAGGACCGGTTCAAAAGCCTGAATACCCAAACGGTGCAGCGTTGGCGCACGGTTAAGCATGACTGGGTGCTGGCGAATGACTTCTTCCAGAATATCCCATACTACGGGTTCCTGAGCTTCAACCAGTTTCTTGGCTGCCTTAATGGTGGTAGCCAGGCCCATGGTTTCGAGGCGGTTGAAAATGAACGGTTTGAACAGTTCAAGCGCCATTAATTTGGGCAAGCCGCATTGATGCAAAAGCAGTTGCGGCCCCACCACAATAACCGAACGGCCAGAGTAGTCGACCCGTTTACCCAACAGGTTCTGACGGAAACGACCGCTTTTACCCTTGATCATGTCTGACAGGGATTTCAGCTGACGCTTGTTGGCGCCCGTCATGGCTTTACCGCGACGACCGTTATCCAGCAGCGAATCAACCGCTTCCTGCAGCATGCGTTTTTCGTTACGCAGGATGATATCGGGTGCTTTCAGTTCGATCAGGCGTTTCAGGCGGTTATTACGGTTAATAACGCGGCGATACAGATCGTTCAAGTCTGAAGTAGCGAAACGGCCGCCATCCAGCGGTACCAACGGACGCAAGTCGGGTGGCAACACGGGCAGCACTTCCAGGATCATCCAGTCAGGCTTGATGCCTGATTTCTGGAAACCCTCAATAACCTTCAGACGCTTGGAGATTTTCTTGATCTTGGCATCGGAAGAGGTTGCTTTGAGTTCAGCACGCAAGGCTTCCGCTTCACGATCGATATCGATCGTGCGCAGCAATTCGCGAATCGCTTCAGCACCCATCAGGGCAGTGAAATCATCGCCATATTCTTCCGTTTTGGCCAGGAAATCGTCGTCAGACATGATCTGACCGCGTTTAAGCGGCGTCATGCCTGGTTCGATAACGCACCATGCCTCGAAGTACAGAACACGTTCGATATCGCGCAAGGTCATGTCAAGCACCATACCCAGACGGGATGGCAAGCTTTTCAGGAACCAGATATGCGCAACCGGGCTGGCCAGCTCAATGTGGCCCATACGCTCACGGCGAACTTTGGTAACCGTAACTTCAACACCGCATTTTTCACAAATGACACCACGGTGTTTCAGGCGTTTGTACTTCCCGCAAAGACATTCATAATCTTTGATGGGGCCAAAAATCTTGGCACAAAACAAACCATCACGTTCAGGTTTGAACGTACGATAGTTAATGGTTTCGGGTTTGCGCACTTCACCATAAGACCACGAACGGATTTTTTCTGGAGAAGCAATCCCGATCTTGATGACATCAAATTGTTCATCTTGCGAGATTTGTTTGAATAAACCTAGTAATCCCTTCATTCTTTACGCTCCAAATCCATATCGAGTGACAGTGATCGAATTTCCTTGACCAACACGTTAAACGATTCTGGCATACCTGCATCAATTACATGATCGCCCTTAACGATGTTTTCATACACTTTGGTACGGCCG
>Ga0265293_10001096_pt1 | contig 60793 bp, 48 predicted proteins | sample Munlanlewell138R_FD_192505 | JGI IMG/M metagenome (GOLD analysis project Ga0265293, IMG submission 192505) | Leachate microbial communities from a municipal landfill in Southern Ontario, Canada - Leachate well 138R | ecosystem: Engineered > Solid waste > Landfill > Unclassified | place: Canada...
CTCCTTCCGTTGGATTGGAAGAAGTGGTGATGGTATATTCATTCAAAGAGAAGTTGGCGACTAAATTTCTGTTGCTTGTAACTGTGAAACTATACTCCGCATTCGTGCTGACCGGGGTTCCGCTTTCTGTCCAATTGATGAAAGTATAACCTTCCGCAGCAGTAGCATTAACGGTAGCAGTATCTCCAAAATCATAATTCCCGGCTCCGGTTGTGGTGCCTCCTTCCGTCGGATTGGAAGAAGTTGCGATGGTATATGCATTCAAGGAGAAATTGGCGACTAAATTTCTGTTGCTTGTAACTGTGAAACTATATTCTGCATTCGTGCTGACCGGGGTTCCGTTTTCCGTCCAATTGATGAAAGTATTACCCAAACTTGGATTTGCTTTAACAGTTGCAGTAGATCCGCCGGCGTAGTTGCCACCACCGGTAGTGGAACCTCCACTTATGGGATTGGAGGCTGTAGATATGTTATAAACCCCTCCGGAAAAAATAAGTACAGAATCTATTCCGATATAATTGGAGTCTATTCCGGCTGGCCCGCCATTTTCAACATTGTACCGAAATGCGAATCTCATGGAAACAGGGATACTTCCGACCCCCGAAATTGTGATATAATATGCATCCCAAAACTTAGGATAAGTCATATCATAATCCCCATTGATTTCTAATAAAAGATTGGTGAAAGAGCCAACTGAATTGGCACCGGAAGGCAAAATCGTGGCACCCTGACTTGATCTTACTTCCAAATGATCATTCCAAACGGTATTTTCCGTTGTTCTTGTCCAGAATGAAACTATATCTCCGTCTTTGACAAATACAGTAGGAGTAATCAGCCAGTTACTGATATGTCCCATTCCAGAAGTATTATTGAAATTTGCAGCTATATAGGAATTATTGGCACCTTGTTGGGAAGGGAAGGTATTTGAGTTTCCCTGAAACCATCCGGTAGTTCCGGTCGGATTACTTTGATTGGTCATTATCCAACCATTCGCCGAGAGTGTCGTGATGTCATCGAAATCTTCTTTCAAAATTTGCCCGAAAGCCAGTGATGGTAGAGAAAAAAGTAGAAAATAGTAGATAAACTTTTTCATAATTCTAAGTTTAAGTTTAACGTGCTAATGTATTAATTTTTTTAATTTTTAAGAAAAAAATTATCCTTATACTTGTTGTATGAAACTGACTTTTCAATCCTATCAACTAAGGTTCAAAATGCCGGGCGGGACATCCAGGGGCGTGCTGAACGAGAAAGAAACTTTTCTGATTCGTCTGAAAATCGATGAAGAAGGTGAAATCTCTTATTATGGTGAAGCCGGGCTGTTTAGGGGACTGAGTGCCGATGATACAGTTGATTACGAAGAAAAACTGAAAACGGTTTGTGATGATTTTGATTTTCAGAATCCCGAATGGTGGGAAGATTTAAGGAAATACCCCTCTATTCAATTTGGAATCGAACAAGTTTTAAGGGCCAAAGAAGTTTATGAATCTAACGCTGCAGAAGATGAGTTTAATCCCATACTTTTTGAATCTTCATTCACTGAAGGAAAAACCGGGATTCCTATCAATGGCTTGATTTGGATGGGCAATGCAGATTTCATGAAAGCGCAAATCCGTGAAAAATTAGCTCAAAAATTCCATTGCATCAAACTCAAAATTGGTGTGAATTGGAGTGAAGAGAAGGAGATTTTGAAGAAACTAAGGGCTGAGTTTTCTGAGAAGGAATTGGAGTTACGAGTAGATGCCAATGGCGCTTTTGATTTCAAACAAGCAAAAATCGTTTTGGAGGAATTGGCAGATTTACAGGTTCATTCCATCGAGCAACCCATCAAAGCCGGACAAATTCAGGAAATGGCGGAGCTTTGTTCTTCTACTCCGACTCCCATCGCATTGGATGAGGAACTGATAGGTGTTTTTCACAAAAATGAAAAACAAAAATTAATCGAAACCATCCAACCTCAGTACATCATCTTGAAACCCAGCTTGGTAGGCGGATGGAAAGGAAGTGAAGAATGGATTGATATTGCAAAGAAAAATAATATCGGCTGGTGGATAACTTCGGCATTGGAAAGCAATATCGGGCTGAATGCCATTGCCCAATGGACTTTTACGCTCAACAATCCCATGCCTCAAGGATTGGGCACAGGTTCTTTGTTCAAAAACAACTTTCATTCGAAATTACAAGTCATAGGTGAGCAATTGTTTTTTGTTTAATTTTGAATGATGAATAAATTGATTTTTCTTTTTGGTCTTTTATGGATTGTTTCTTGTAGTCAGCAGAAAGCATTTAAAAATGCTGAAAACGCAGCAGAAATTCACATTGCAGAAAACGAAATCCGTGAATTTCAGGAAGAACTTTTGTCCGAATGGAACAATCCCGAAACCACGCCTTTGAAAGAAGAAGAAAAGGCAGATTTTCAAGGAATTCATTTTTTTTCGGTTGATTTAAAATTCAGAATCCTTGCAGATTTCACACCGATTATTGATGGAAAAAGCATCCCTTTTCCTACTTCTGCCAACAAAATCAAGTACTTTAAACCTTATGGGACTGCCCAATTTGCATTGGAAGGCAAAAATTATGAACTGACCTTGTACCAATCCGATCCGCCTTATGAAGAAGCACCTGAGCATCTGTTTTTGCCTTTTATGGACGAAACCAATGGCGAAACCTCATACGGCGGCGGAAGATATATTGATTTGACAATTTCTGACATTCAGGACGGAAAAATATTGCTCGATTTTAATCAGGCGTATAATCCATATTGCGCTTACAGCAATTATTACAATTGTCCGATTCCGCCGTCCAACAATTATTTGGAAATCGAAATTAATGCAGGTGTAAGTTTCAAACAATGAGGTTATTAGATTTTTCTACGCTTAATTTTGATACATTAAATCCCACGATTTCTTGGCAAAAATCCATTTCAGATTTTTTATCAGAATGGAACTCAAAAAATGATTTTGTCACTGCGCATACTTCCGGTTCCACCGGTGAACCCAAGGAAATCCGTTTGCCCAAAAAAGCGATGAAAATGAGTGCTCAATTGACAGCAGAATTTTTCGGATTACAAAAAGGAGATAGCGCATTGCTTTGTATGCCTGTGAATTTCATAGCCGGAAAAATGATGTTGGTTCGGGCGATGGAGATAGGATTAAAACTATTTTGTATAGCACCCAAAAGTCAGATTGATTTGTTTCAATTTCCCAAACTGGACTTTGTTCCCATGACTCCGATGCAGGTAGAAAAATCATTGGATTCCATTCAACAAATCAAAACTTTACTGATTGGCGGCGCCCCTTTGCAGGACGATTTGAGAGATAAATTACTTCAGACAAAAATTGATGCATTTGAATCTTACGGGATGACAGAAACCATTACTCACATTGGGTTAAAGGAAATTTCAGCAAAGTTTTTTACGGTATTGAATCAGGTAAAAATAAGCCAAGATGCTCGAAATTGTTTGGTGATTCAAACTCCATATTTCGATGAGAAAATCATCACCAATGATTTGGTGGAAATCTCGGATGAAAGGCATTTCAGATGGTTGGGTCGCTATGACAATGTGGTCAATTCGGGCGGCATCAAATTGATTCCTGAGCAGATTGAAGAAAAATTAAAACCGTACATTCAACAGGAATTCATCATCAGTTCCTTGCCGGATTCTTTATTGGGTGAAAAATTAATATTGATTATTGAAGACGAAAAAGCGGCGAATATGTTGCCACAATCCACCAAAGGGATTGAGAATCAGCTTCCATTCTCGTTGTTGCAGAAATACGAAGTGCCCAAGGAAATTTATTTTATCAAGGAATTTCAGAGAACCGAAAGCGGGAAATTGAAAAGAAATTTCAAAATCTGACCTTGGGATATTATGCCCAATTATAAACTTCACAGGCTTTCCCGGAATAAAGCCATTGATTGAATAGCTTGGTTTTAGTAATCATACTCAAGTTTAGCTCAGTAACCATATTTTCCTTTCCATTTTTTAGCAAGCGAATTTTTATCCGCTTGTTCCCGGGTATTATTTCCGGGTTCATAGAAAGTAGTTCCGGAGATTTCATCCGGTAGAAATTCCTGCTCTGCAAAATTCCCGTCATAGGCATGTGCATATTTGTAATCTTTGCCGTAATCGAGTTCTTTCATCAATTGGGTAGGTGCGTTTCGCAGCTGCAATGGCACGGATAAATCGCCGGTTTGTCGAACAATTTGCTGTGCTTTGCTGATGGCTTCATAAGTAGAATTGCTTTTGGGTGAATTTGCGAGATAAACAGCGCATTGGCTCAGAATGATTCTCGATTCGGGATAACCGATAACGGAAACAGCTTGAAAAGTATTGTTGGCCAAAACCAATGCGGTGGGGTTGGCGTTGCCAATATCTTCAGAGGCTAAAATCAACATCCTACGGGCAATGAATTTCAAATCTTCACCACCTTCTATCATTCTCGCTAACCAATATACCGCTGCATTTGGGTCGGAGCCTCGGATGGATTTGATGAAAGCGGAAATAATGTCGTAATGCGCTTCTCCCGTATTGTCATAACGTGCTAAATTCTGTTGAATATTTTTCGAAATATTTTCATTGGTCAATACAATGGATTTATCCGTAAAACTGTTGACCACAAGTTCTAATCCATTGAGCAATTTCCGGGCATCTCCACCCGAATATCGAAGCAATGCATCGGCTTCCTTTATTTTAATTTTTTTGGTTTTCAGTATTTCATCGTTTTTTACGGCTCTTTGCAGCAAGTCCTCTAAATTGGATTTATCAAAAGAATTCAGGATGTAAACTTGACAGCGGGAAAGCAAGGCCGGAACAACTTCAAAGCTCGGGTTTTCAGTGGTTGCTCCAATTAGGGTAATCCATCCTTTTTCGACGGCTCCGAGTAAACTGTCTTGTTGAGATTTATTGAATCGATGGATTTCATCAATAAACAGGATGGGGGCTTTGCCGCTTGTAAAAAGGTTTTGATTTTTCGCTTTGTCGATGACTTCTCGTACATCTTTTACCCCGGAACTGATGGCACTAAGTTCATAGAATGGTCTTTTTGAAAGTTCTGCAATCAATTTGGCCAATGTTGTTTTTCCTGTTCCGGGCGGTCCCCAGAAAATCATGGAAGCGATATGACCGGATTGGAGCATGATGCGGATGGGTGCATTTTCTCCAATCAAATGTTGCTGACTGATAAATTCATCCAAAGTTTTAGGTCTCATCCGTTCCGCTAAAGGCTGCATCTTGAAAATTTGTTTTGACAAAGGTAGGATTTACTGCAATAAAAAAAGCTGCCCGACACGCAGACAGCTTTTTTAAAATTCGAATAAGATGAGATTTTAGTGAGTATCCCAAAAAAGTTTAGTTGTTTGCTCATCTCCGCCGATTGCAGATGCAGCAGCGTTGTATGCATCAGGATTCAGAGAGCTTTCTGAAAGCGGATAAGTGTATCTTGTCGGAACCGGACGACCACTGTCAAAAGCAGTATTCATTTCCGGATAATCAAATCTTCTCCAAACGTTCCATCCGGACCAACCTTTGTCATACATACCTAACCAGAATTGCATAGCCAGTTTCTGAGAATCAGTGCCGGGTGCAGACCCCCAAGCTACACTTGGAGAAGCCAGATAAGCGTTTGCTTCATCCGTCGGAACGCCCCAGAACTCCATATTGGCCATGATGCCGGCGTTGTAATGAGATTCTACTGAACCACCAACACTAACACCCTTCAATGCGGCTTCAGCCAGCATGAATTCTACTTCAGCATAATCCAACAATACGCCCGGCATTGTAGGTGTATAGAAGATCTCACCTTCATGAGAACGGGCATTGAAAGCATTGGTCGTTCCATAAACTCCTCCTACATAAGCTCCTTCAATCGGATTTGAGAAGTAAATAGGTCTTCTTGGATCATCCAATCCATTCATAATGTCCACAACCGTATTGGCAGGCACATAGTCATTACGTCCTGAAATCACTAAATCTTCATAAACGGGATTGGTATAAGGCTGTGAAGGCAGGTAATTCAATTGGAAATTGTCATCATTGGATGTGAAGACACCTGCTGACAATGCGCTTTGAATCGTAGAAGTTGCCAGTGAAGGATTAACATCCAAAAGGGTAACTCCTATCCTTAATTTTAAGGAAGCAGCCATTTTTTTCCATTTGTTCATATCTCCTTCATAAACAAGGTCTGCACTTCCGAATCCTTCGGCATCAACATTGATGGCATTGATATCAGCTGAAATTCTTTCAATCAAATCTGCATAGATAGTTGCAGCATCATCATATATTGGGAATTGATTCTCAAGTCCTTGAAGGGCTTCAGTATATGGGATATTTCCAAACGAGTCAACCAGCACTTGCCAAGCATATACTTCCATGATGTCGATGACCGCCAATTGATTGTTTTTTACAGCTGCATCCATTTGCAGGTCTGCATCGATCTTTTGTCTGGCATCTTTCAGGTTATAAAGTACACGGGTATATAGTCTGTTCCAGTGATTTCCGGTAATATTACGAACGTTCAATTCATAATTAGGTTCGTCCGGATATTGTGTAGTGGTCAGATATTGCGCGAAAAATCTGAAGACATTCAGGTTCACGTTCTGATTGTACATCTGATGAAACAAACTGGTTGTCGCATACGGAATCAAAAAGTCGGCAGGAACCTCTGAGGGATTGGTTTGGTCTATATTAATAGACTCATAGTAATCATCTGAACAACCAATCAGACCAAACACAAGTCCTAATGTTAAAATATATTTCTTCATTTTTCTATTTTTTAAAATTCAATTTTTATACTTGCTCCGATTTCTCTGAAAGTCGGGTGTGCACCTGATTGATATCCTCTGAAGTTACCCGCACTCAATCCGGCTTCAGGATCGGAGTATGGAATATTTTTATGGATAATCCACAAATTACGTCCTATAGCAGAAACTACCATTCTCTCAATGAAAGAGTTTTTAATCAATCTTTCAGGAATTTCATAAGAAATGGTAACATTTCTCAATTTCACAAAAGAAGCATCATACAAGTGGGCAGCATTTGGTGTTCTTCCATAACCCCAAGGGTTTGCATACCATGAAGCATCTGCATAAATGTCGTTAGGTGTACCGTCTTCTTTTACACCGGGCAGAATTACACCACCACCCATATCAACGGGGTCTCTGACAGGATTGCCTTGATCATTAAGGCCGGCAGTGAAATCATAAAGTCCTGTTGCGTAGCCGTAATAAGTATCTAATGACCAAACATCACCACCTTGTTGAATGTCAATCAGGAAGCTCAGACTCAGGTTTTTATAACTCAAGGTGTTTTTTACACTTCCTCTCCAATCGGGATTTACATTACCAATGGTTTTCTTAGCAAGTGTTCTTCCCAAATAATAACCGTTGGCATCAACTACTTTTTCTCCAGTGACTTCATCATAAACGAAGTCGGTACCTACCAATACACCTAACGGTTGACCTAATTCAGCACCGAATTCCATACCGCCTTGCATAGTGGTCAAAGCATAATATTGACTGTCTCCGGCCAACTTAACAACTTTGTTGTCGTTTTTGGTGAAATTTGAAATGATTTCCCATTCGAAATTACTGCTTCTGATTGGTACTAATTTCAAAGTAGCTTCTATACCTTTGTTGGTTACATCACCCACATTCTGGCGCCCACCTAAAATCCCGGCAGAACCTGATACCACCACTGTGGTCAATAAATCATAGGTTTTGCTGTCATAGTAGGATACATCAAAGCTTACTCTGTTTTTAAACATGGCCATCTCCAATCCAATTTCCCATCCTTTGGTTCTTTCTGGTACTAAATTCAGGTTGTTGGAAGATGTGGTATTGGTCGCAGAAGAGATACTTCCCCAAGATGTAGCCAAGGAGTATGTGTTGAATACTTGTAATGGGTCTTGGTCGTTTCCAACTTCCGCGAAATTCGCACGGATTTTACCAAAGTTTAGCCAGTCCTGATCCAATAGTTCAGAGAAAACAAAGCTTCCCGAGCCTGACCAATAATTGTATCGGTTATTGGCTTTAGGTAATCCTGAAGAGCGGTCAGAGCGGAAAGACCCCTCTACATAAAAGGCCCTGTAAAATCCTAAACCGGCACGGGCATATTCTCCGTCAACCATATATTTCCAGTCAACTTGCGCTACATCAGCTGCGCCCAATGGGTTTACTGAGTTGGAAAGTGTATATAAGCCAGGAACTTTTAATCCACCACTGGTCATGCCTTGGAATGCGTTTCTGGTTCTAACACGAAGGTTCCATCCGATATTGGCATCTAAGTTAATGTTTTCCGTCAAATCTTTGTTGATGGACAGAATCGCATCATAGTTTATTTCACTTACAGTTTGTTTCAATAAGCCGTATCCACCCTGGAATGCGCCACCAAAACGGTCTTGTGCAGATCTTACATCCACTCTTTCCTCTCTGATTTCATCGTAATTATCAAAGGTATATCTACCCAAAATACTTAACCAATCATTTAATTCATAATTCAAGGCTACATTACCGAAATATCTGTTTCTACCGTCTGTTTCGTAGTTATTATATCTCATGAAATAATAGTTGTCTGTAAACAACGGCTCTCTGTCAAAAGGACTGGTGGCATTCCATGAAATATTCTGCCCTGTTAAGTTATAAGCTTCTTGTTGTTCAGCCATATCCACATTCAATTGGAACCATTGTCTGAAGGCCTGCATTGGATTGTCTCCATTGTATCCGGTTCCGTATCGTCCTTTGGCACTGGTGTTTATATATGAAATATCTGCACTGGCTTTCAATCTTTTGGTTAGATTGTAGGATCCGCTGAAGTCGATTGAGTTTTTCAGGATTTTACTATTTGCCAAACTACCTGACTGGTCAAAGTGGGTGTAGCCCAAACGGAATGCTCCATCTTCATTACCACCACTAAAGGCAAATGAATTCACATAAGTCAGGGTTGGTTTCCAAATAGTGTTAGGGTCGTTTTTCCCGGCAACCCATGGCTCCGCTTGGCGATAAGTAGGCAATTGTGGAAAAAAGGATTTCCATCCATAAACCATCAAATTGGGGTCGTAAGCTGCACCATAAGAAGCATCCTCATAAGTAGGAACCGTCAAATCCGGAATACCATCACCATTGATGTCATAAATATCATCGAAACCACCATCTTCATTCGTTCCGTAAAACAAGCCATATCCTGCTCCGTATTTTTTCTGATAAACAGGAAGCGTTGATTTGTCTGCAGTACCAACGGTCAGACTATTAAAAACTTCTACTCCGATGGCTTTGTTTCTTTTGCCTTTTTTAGTCGTAATCATAATTACCCCGTTGGCACCTCTGGAACCGTACAATGCAGTTGCAGCTGCTCCTTTGAGCACGTTAACATTTTCAATGTCGTTGGGGTTAATGTCGGCGGCGGCATTCCCAAAGTCATAGCCGGGACGACCAGTCATCTGATTTGTCGAATTATAAGTGCTATTATTAATAGGTGTGCCATCCACAACAATCAGGGCTTGATTGTTACCAGTTATTGATTTCCATCCACGAATTACCATGTTGGTCGAACCACCCATCGTTCCGCTTCCGGAAATTTCCAAACCTGCAACCTCTCCCGCCATGGCATCAGCGAAGTTGGATACTGGAATTGCTGCAAGTGTTTCACCCGATACTTCCTGAGTTGCATAACCAAGGGCCTTCTTATCCCTGGAAATCCCCAATGCGGTAATAACAACTCCCTCCAAAGCTACGTTGGAGGATTCTCTAAGTACAGCATCATATACATTCTGTGCACTTACGGTTACACTGACTACTTGCATCCCAAGAGATTCGATAGTCAGGTTGTCTCCTTCACTGGCACTGATTGAATAATTACCATCTATGTCTGTGAAAACTTCTTCGCCGGCAGATGATCTTACACTCGCATCAGCTACCGGGAATCCATACTGGTCTGTTACCGTGCCGGTAACAGTTTTTTCTTGCGCAAACAACAATCCTCCGAAAAGGATTCCGAACAACACAAGAAAACTCTTTACTTTTGTCCTCATATTAAACGAATATTTAAATTTTTCGATGTAAAATTATAATAAATTTAACAACTTAAACAAAATTTAACAGAGAAGATTTTAAAAATTAACCGATGATTCACCAATTCTTAACAAATAAAATCGAAGCAGGTTGCGATGAGGCAGGTCGGGGATGCCTTGCAGGTCCGGTTTTTGCCGCTGCCGTAATTCTTGGGGACGGCTTTGATAATGAGCGAATTAACGATTCTAAAAAAATCACCGATAAAAATCGACGGGATTTGAGGCGTATAATTGAAGAAAATGCTTTGGCCTGGTCGGTCGCTTATGTAGAATCAGTAAAAATTGATGAAATTAATATTCTGAATGCATCCATCCTTGCCATGCATTTTGCCTTAGATGGATTGAAAATCAATCCTGAGCATATCGTTGTGGATGGCAATCGTTTCAAAAATTACAAGAATATTCCACATACCTGTGTCATCAAAGGCGATGGGAAATTCCGGAACATAGCCGCTGCTTCCATCCTTGCCAAAACCTATCGAGATGAATTCATGGAAAATCTGCACCGGGAATTTCCGGTCTATAACTGGAAGAAAAACAAAGGTTATCCAACAAAAGAACATCGCCTTGCCATTCAAACATTCGGATCATGTTTTCACCACCGGAAATCATTCCGGCTACTGCCCGAATAACTCAATCTGTTTTTCTGAAATTATATCCTGACTTCCGGTGGAACGAGTATCGTGTAGTCCCCTTTGTTGCGTATGACATCCCGCACGATGCTGGAACTGATGTAGGATTTTCCCGAAGAAGTCAATAAAAAGATGGTTTCAATTCCCCGGTTGGTAATCGCCCGATTGGTATGCGCAATGGCTTTCTCAAATTCAAAGTCTGCCGGATTGCGCAAACCCCGCAAAATGAATTGCGCACCTTTCTTTTTACAATAATCCACTGTCAAACCATGATAAACATCGACCTCCACATTGGGGAATTTCCGCAATGCATCTTTCAGGAATTTTTTTCGCTGTTCAAGTGAAAACATATATTTCTTGTCCGCATTTTGCCCAATGGCCACAATGATTTTGTCAAACAATGAATAAGCGCGTTCGATAATATCATAATGTCCGAGGGTAATGGGGTCAAAAGATCCGGGGAAAACTGCTATTCGTTCCATAAATTTTTTCTGTTTAATGCGATTTCAATTTCACTGTCAAAGAAATCCCGCAAATCCAGACCAGCATACTTCGCCTGTTGTGGAAAAATACTCGTCGGTGAAAATCCGGGTAAAGTATTCATTTCCAAAAAATGTGGAATCCCGTTGACAAGGATGTATTCAGAGCGTGTGATACCTGTCATCTGTAAGCTTTCGTATGCTTTTGCGGAAATGGCTTCCACTTTCAGTCGGGTTGCATCATCGATTCTGGCCGGGGTGATTTCCTCGGAAGCCCCCTGATACTTGGCTTCATAATCAAAAAACTCGTTGTGGCTTACAATCTCAGTGATGCCCACAACTTTGGTTTCACCTTTATATTTAATGACCCCGACAGAGACTTCGGTGCCGTCCAAAAAGCTTTCAGCCAAAACTTCCGAATCTTCCCGAAATGCTTTTTCGAGCGCAGGTTCAAACTCTTCTTTGGATTTTACTTTGGTGATGCCCAAACTGGAACCTGACTGATTGGGTTTTACGAAACAAGGCAAACCGATTTTTTCGATGATTTGGTCAATGTCATAAGGCAAATCCCGGTTGATGTACGCCGAAGATGCATGAGGAATCCCGTATTTGTCCAATACCGCAATGCAGTCCTTTTTATTAAAGGTGAGTGCCGACTGATAAAAATTACAACCGGTGTAAGGCATGCCGATTAATTCCCAATAAGCCTGCATGTATCCGTCTTCTCCGGGGGTACCGTGAATGATATTGACCACACAATCAAACTGATGTTTCACCCCGTTTTTTTCAAAACTGAAATCCGCTTTCTGAATCGGGAACTTTTCGCCGTCTATTTCCGCATACCAGCCTTCTTTCAGGATTCTGACCCTCACACGGTTGTATTTTTCCGAATCCAAGCTTTCATAAACCAATTCGCAGCTTTTCAGAGAAATTATATATTCATCGGAATATCCACCGGCAACTACGGCTATATTCATCATAGGCTCCAATTATGATTCAAAAGTACATAAAATTATTTCATAAATAATGCAACCAGTATCAAGTTGAGACCGCACTGAATGCAAAAGAAAAAGCGTTCCAATTTCGGTTGAAACGCTTTCATTCGTTTTTTGAATCAATTTTATCTGATAATCATCTTTTTGGATGCAGGTTTGCCGTCTGTCTGAACTTTCACCACATACACACCTGGAGAGAGGCTTAGATTCAGATGAATATTCTTTACAGATTTGAAAGTATTTTGATATACCTGCTGTCCGGCCATGTTGAAAATGCTAACCTCAGCATTTGAGTTTTTCGTCAAACTCAAACTGAAATTTCCATCCGATACGCTTGGATACAAGCTGAACATTTGAGATTCCAATTCTGAAGTTCCCATGGCTTCATCACAATCCATAGGTGCAGGATTGAATCCCGGAGGAAATGCGCTTTCATAAGTTTGAACATTGTAAACAGGCCAAATGTCTTTGTTGATAAGTTTGTTGTCTGGGCCGACTAAGAAATAAGTCGGATAAGCTATAATTCCGATATTATTTCCGGCTTGAATGCCGTTGCCTTCAATTCCGGCAGCAGGGCCATGAATAAAGGGACCACCGTAAGTAGCTTCATACTGTTCAATGGCTGCGTTTGTATTTTCTGGAACGTCTGAAATTGAAAGCGTATAGACTTCACCCTGATTGCATCCGTATTTTTCATGCAACTCGTTAAAGTATTTTTGAGTCGCTTGGCACGGTGGACAGGTAACAAAAAAGAAATCGATAAAAATATATTTACCGCTCGCAGTAATGTCATAAAGCGTATGTTCAACACCTTTGGTGTCAATTACTGTAAAGTTGTCAACGGTATCGCCGACGTTGTAGTTCTGAACTTGAGCAAAAGAGGCTATTCCAAAGCTCATCCATAATAAAGAAAATAAAAACTGTCTCATAATAAATGTGTTAATTTGATTAATTAGTTCAAAAATACACAAAAATTATAAGTAAAAACGTAATTTTCAAGTTTTTAAATCAAAATGATAAGAATTCCGGGTTTCTTGTCAGTTGATAATCTTCAATTTGGCGAAATTCAGCAACAGTTTCTTTTCACCGGCATTTTCAAATAGAACCGTGGCTTTCTCATTGCCCGGCTCTCCTTCGAGTGCCGTAACTTTGCCCTTTCCGAAACGGTCATGCACCACAATTTTACCAACTTCCAATTCTACGGGTTTCCCATCGAAATGGTTGGTAATTCGCACTTTGTCAACGGGTTTGAATCCGGCTTTGGGTTTGATGGGCTGTAGAGATTTATCATCTGCCGTTTTCTTTTTAAATGTTTTGGTTTGTGTAGGAAAATCTCCAAATAAATCCGGTTCCAAACCACTATGATTGATAGGCAGTCCAGTGTCTAAATTTTTCCACTCCAAATATTTGTCATCGATTTCTTCCAAAAATCGGCTGGGTTCATTGTCCACGATTTTTCCCCATTGGAAACGGGAAACGGAATAGGTAAGATGCGCGAATTTTTCTGCACGGGTCAGGGCAACATAGAAAAGCCGCCGCTCTTCTTCCAAATCCTCACGCGTATTCATACTCATCCCCAAAGGGAATAGATTTTCTTCCATCCCTACGATGAATACCGCCGGAAACTCTAATCCTTTGGCCAAATGAACGGTCATCAATGATATCTTATTGCCATCCGAATCATCATTATCAGCATCAGTGGACAAGGCTACATTTTCCAAAAATCCGCTCAGACTTGGATCCCCGTCTTCTAACTGCTCCTGTTCCTCCACATATCCCTGAATGCTGTTGAGCAATTCCTGAATGTTGTCCAATCTGGAAATGCCTTCCGGGGTATCATCCTCCCGCAGTGCTTTTAATATTCCTGTGGTTTTGGCAACATACAGGGCGACTTCATAAACATTTTTGGTGGCCATCATCACCTTGAAGCTTTTCAGCATGATGACGAAATCGTTCAATTTCGAGGCAGTTGGTTGGTTGATGCCGATGATGGGGGCAGCCCGCATGATGTTTTCAAGGATTTGAAAAATGCTTTTTTGGTTTTGACCTGCGGAAACCATGAGTTTGTTAATCGTTGTATCTCCGATTCCCCTTTTGGGATAATTGATGATTCTCAACAAGGCTTCTTCGTCGTTCGGGTTGACCAATAATCGAAGATAAGCCACCAAATCCTTGATTTCTTTTCTTTGGAAAAATGAAATTCCGCCATAGATGCGATAGTTTAAATTCCTTTTTCGCAAAGCTTCTTCAATCGCTCTGGATTGGGCATTGGTGCGATAAAGCACGGCGATGTCCTTGGGTTTTAAATGTTCACTGACCTGCAATTCCCAAATTTGCGAAGCCACGTACCTTGCTTCTTCTGCGTCTGTCAGCGCTCGGTAAACAGGAATCGGGTTTCCTTGTTCATTAGCCGTCCAAACTGTTTTTTTCAATTGCTTTTTGTTCTGCGCAATGACCTGGTTCGCTGCCCCAACTATGGTTTTGGTGGATCGGTAATTCTGTTCAAGTGCAATTGTTTGGGCATCGGGATAATCAGTTTGAAATGAAAGTATATTACGAATGTTGGCACCGCGAAACGCATAAATGCTTTGTGCATCATCTCCAACCACACAAATATTTTCATATCTGGAAGCCAAAGCTTTGACAATCAAATATTGAGAGTGATTAGTGTCTTGATATTCATCCACTAAAATATATCGGAATCTGTCCTGATATTTAGCGAGCACATCCGGAAAACGTGTCAGAACCTCATTGGTTCTAAGCAGTAAATCATCGAAATCCATGGCACCGGAGCGAAAGCATCTTTCCACATACGCACGATAGATGTCTCCCATTTTCGGTCGCATGGTGGATGCATCGGCTTCAATCAATTCCGGATTGTTGTGATAGGCATGGACGGTAATCAGATTGTTTTTGAGACTTGAAATTCTGGACAATACCGGTTTCACCTTGTATAATTCTTTGTCAAGCTGTAAGTCCGAAATGACTTTGCGCATGGTATTCTGGCTGTCCTGTGTGTCATAAATGGTGAAATTGGAAGGAAATCCTAAAAGCGGTGCTTCCTTTCTCAGAATTCGTGCAAAAACAGAGTGAAAAGTTCCCATCCAAAGACTTTTAGCTTCGCTCACGCCCACAACTTTGGCGATTCGTTCTTTCATTTCACGTGCGGCTTTGTTGGTAAAGGTTAACGCAAGAATATTAAACGGATCAACGCCTTTTTCAATCAAATGCGCAATCCGGTAAGTTAGCACTCTGGTTTTTCCGGAACCCGCACCGGCAATAATCATAAGTGGGCCTTCGGTACATTCTGCCGCTTTTCTTTGGGGTTCATTCAGCTCGTCCAAATAATTTTTCATCGTCCGACAAAGGTAAAGATTTGGTTTTATAATAGCAGGTTCTTGCGCGAATACAAAACGACAATTTCCACTCCTTAATATGAATAGATAAAGAGAATTTTACCTTTGAATGATATAGTGTTCGTGTTATAGAATGACCATCGCTTACTTTATTTTATCTTTGGAGATTGTTAGATTCGTGCAAAGATGAATTCATTTGGAAAAATTTTTAGGCTGACTACATTTGGAGAAAGCCATGGTGAAGCAATCGGTGGCATCATTGATGGGTGTCCGGCCGGAAAAATATTAGATTTAGAAAAAATTCAGGCTGAACTCGACCGCCGGAAACCCGGTCAATCCAAAATCGTTACCCAAAGAAAAGAAAATGACCGGGTGAAATTTTTGTCCGGAATTTTGGAGGGAAAAACCACCGGTGCACCGATTGGGTTTCTGATTCCCAATGAAAATCAACGTTCCAAAGATTACAATCACCTTACTGAAGTATTCAGACCTTCTCATGCGGATTTCACTTATTATAAAAAATACGGATTCAGAGATGTGAACGGTGGCGGCCGAAGTTCTGCACGTGAAACAGCCAATTGGGTTGTGGGAGGTGCTGTGGCCAAGCATTTTTTGGATGAAATTCAAATCAATGCATTCGTTTCTTCAGTCGGGGATTTGTTTCTGGAAAAACCTTATCAGGAATTAGATTTCACAAAAACCGAATCCAATATGGTTCGTTGCCCGGATGAAGAAATAGCGATTAAAATGATTCAAAAAATCAATGAAGTCAGAAAATCCGGAGATACCATCGGTGGTACAGTTAGCTGTGTCATCCGGAAGGTTCCTGTCGGTTTGGGCGAGCCTGTTTTTGACAAATTGCATGCACGGTTGGGAATGGCGATGCTGTCCATCAATGCCGTCAAGGGGTTTGAATACGGCAGTGGTTTTTGCGGTGCACGGATGTTAGGCTCAGCACACAATGATTTGTTCAATCCCGATGGAACAACCCAAAGCAACTTGTCCGGTGGAATTCAGGGCGGAATTTCCAATGGAATGGATATTTATTTTCGCGTGGCATTCAAACCCGCTTCAACGTTGATGCAAAAACAACAAACGCTTAATACGAAGGGTGAAATTGTAGAAATGCAAGGCAAAGGCCGTCATGACCCCTGCGTGGTTCCAAGAGCAGTTCCCATTGTGGAAGCGATGGCAGCCATGGTTTTGTTGGATTTTATTTTACTGGACAAATCAAAAGGGATTTCTCGATAATATCGTTCGGAAATCTTCATAAATTTCAAGGGTTTCACCGGAGTTTTTCATCAAAATTTTTGAGAATTCAAATTTAGCTCCTCGCGTACAAGATTTCTAAAAATCAAAATAATTTTAATTTATTTTCAATTACCCCTAAAAAAATTAGGGTACTTTTAAAATAAACACATTATTTTTGCAAAATAAATTAAAAAACACGGGGTATATGTCAAAATTAAGATTTAATGCGCTAAACGAGCTTTTGAAAAGACAGCCTTTAAAGGTGGAAATTCCGGAACGACTGTCGAGACTTTACAATCAGAATGTTTTTTCTGATGAGACCATGCAGGAATATCTGACCGGCAGTGCTTATCAATATATTTTGGCGGCCAAGGAAAGAGGGGAAAAAATTCCGCGTGAAATTGCGGATCAGGTGGCAGCCTCCATGAAAGAATGGGCATTGTCGAAAGGCGTTACCCATTATACGCACTGGTTTCAGCCATTGACCGGATCTACGGCGGAAAAGCACGATGCTTTTTTTGATATCGTCCGGGAAGGCAGTGCAATTGAGAAATTCAACGGAACGATGTTAGTGCAGCAGGAACCCGATGCTTCCAGTTTCCCGAACGGCGGCATCCGAAACACCTTTGAAGCCCGTGGATATACTGCCTGGGATCCCACTTCTTCGGCGTTCATCATTGACACCACCCTGTGTATTCCTTCGGTTTTTATTGCTTATACAGGTGAAACTTTGGATTACAAAACACCTCTGCTTCGGGCATTGCAGGCAGTGGATGAGGCAGCTACCGAGGTGGCACGGTATTTTAATCGCAATGTGACCAAGGTGCATTCCACATTGGGATGGGAGCAAGAATATTTTTTGGTGGACACAGCGTTGTTCAACACCCGTCCGGATTTGCAATTGACAGGCAGAACACTTTTGGGGCATTCCCCGGCAAAAGGACAGCAATTGGGAGCGCATTATTTTGGTTCCATTCCATTGCGAATTCTTCGGTTCATGCAGGAATTGGAAGTGGAATCCATGAAGTTGGGGATTCCGGTAAAAACCCGGCACAATGAAGCGGCACCTTGCCAGTTTGAATGTGCACCAATTTTCGAAGAAGCTAACCAAGCTGTGGATCACAATTCTCTGTTGATGGATTTGATGTCGCGGATTGCGGAAAAACATAATTTCAAAGTCCTGTTGCACGAAAAACCATTTGCAGGTGTCAATGGATCCGGCAAGCATAACAACTGGTCATTGCAGACCAATACCGGCGAAAATCTGCTCAGTCCGGGCAGAAATCCCAAACAAAATCTTCAGTTCCTGACCTTTTTTATTAATACGATTAAAGCAGTCAGTGAATACGGAGATATTTTGAGAAGTGCAATTGCTTCCGCAAGCAATGATTATCGATTAGGTGGACATGAAGCACCGCCGGCTGTTATTTCCATTTTCATTGGCGCGCAGCTTTCTGCTGTTTTGAATGAATTGGAGAAAGTAACCATCGGGAAACTTTCGCCGGATGAAAAAACCGATTTAAAACTCAATATCATTGGTAAAATTCCGGAAATACTGTTAGATAACACGGACAGAAACCGGACTTCCCCGTTTGCGTTTACCGGAAATAAATTTGAATTTCGTGCAGTAGGTTCTTCGGCCAATTGTGCAGAACCGGTCATGGCTATCAATACGATTGTTGCCAATCAGTTGCGGCTATTTAAAATCGATGTTGATAAGTTGATAGACAAAGGGCTGAACAAGGATGAAGCGATTTTCAATGTGTTGCGGGATTACATCAAAACCTCGCGAAATGTGCTGTTTGAAGGCGATGGATACAGCAAAGATTGGGAAAAAGAAGCTCAGAAAAGAAAGCTGAATAATTTCAGAACCACCCCCGAAGCATTGAAAATTGAATTGAATCAAAAGTATATGGATTTATACATTCGGAATGGCGTGTTCTCCAAGGTTGAAATAGAAGCCAGAAATGAATTGAAATTAGAGAAATATTATTCCCTCATTGAAATCGAAGGCAGGGTGCTGGCTGATTTGGCGAGAAATCACATTATTCCGACGGCCATCATTTACCAGAATGAATTAATTCAAAATGTGCAGGGATTGAAAAGTATTTTCTCTGAAAAAGAATTTAGGAATCTGGCGAAAGAACAATTGGATTTGATCAAAACCATTTCCGAAATCATCACGAGAATCAAGGTCTATGTGGATAAATTGCTTTTGGAAATGGATAAAACCACAGATATACAGTCGGTTCAAGAAAAAGCGGAAGCATTTGCATTCAAGGTAAAACCGATTTTTGATGAAATCAGAGAAGAGGTTGATGAACTTGAAATGATGGTGGATGACGAGATTTGGCCCCTGACCAAATACCGGGAATTCCTATTCATGGAATAAATAAATTTTCTAAATAGGCAGAGAGTTAATACTTTTGAAGAAATTAATATAATTTAATATGAAAAAAATTCTATGCTCGCTGGCATTTTTTGCCGCATTAACAATCTCAAATGCACAAACAGTGTTGTTTGAAGACGACTTTGAGTTTCAGATTCCATTCACAATTGATGACGGAATTGAAAACTGGTTGATGTACGATATGGATGGTTCTCCATTATATACGGATGAAGGAACGGATTATGAAAACTCCGGCGGTCCTTTTGCATACATTATATTTGACCCGGTTTTGGCCGGTGCCACCAATTCCACTTCTGGAGAGCACCGAAATTATGATCCGCATTCCGGAACACAGTATTTGGCTTCTTGGGCAGCCGTGATGCCGGCAGACGGTGGAACCGGACCCAATAATGACTGGGCGATTTCTCCTGCTGTAACTTTGGGAGCCTCAGGAAACGTACTTGAATTTTGGGTGAAATCCATGTCTGATACTTACGGCTTGGAAACGTATTCTTACCATATTTTTAATGAGGATTTCGATGATCCTTTTCCGGATGATTTTACCTTATTAGGTTCTGGGACAGCTCCATATCCGGACTGGGAACAAGTGGTGGTCAATTTGGATGATTATGCAGGACAAACCGTTCGCATTGCTATTCAGTGTACATCGGCTGACGCCTATATGTTTATGGTGGATGATTTCCGGATTACGACTCAGGATGGTATGGGTACTGTAGATTTGAATACCGCAGGCGGACTTTCTGTTTATCCGAATCCGGCTTTGCAATCATTCAATTTGAATCTTCCGGCAAATTTTGACAAAAATAATCTGAAAGTAACCATTACCAACATTGCCGGTCAAACAATGAAAACTTTCTCAGGTGTAGATGCTTATGATATTTCCAATTTACCGAAAGGAATTTATTTGGTAAAAGCAACCGACGGAAAATATACTGAAACCACAAAATTGCTTAAAAGGTAAGTTTTAAACAATTTTTTTTCTCCCGGCTGTTATTCATACAATAGCAAGCCGGGAGTTTTATTTTGCGTGATTGCGAATCCTAAAAGATGGAATTGATTTAATCGCTTTGCGTTTATAGACTTTGGATTGTTAATGATATTTTAAATTCTTTCAATTATGATTTTAATATTTGTAATTCAATTTAAAATAAGTATTTTTGTCCATAGGGTTTTCAGCGGTTTTCGGATAATAATCTAATAGCTGAAAGTAAGTTGCGACTTACGGGTTTTAAAACACAAGAAAACCAGCCCTCTAATTGTTTGTAAATGGATGCAGGCCCCTTACCCTCTTTTGTGAATTTTGCCACGATGATGAGTGGCGATGAGATTGTCGGCGAAATTTCAATTTGGAAAATAGCCATTACCATCTTTTTAGTTTTATTGAATGCTTTCTTTGTGGCTGCGGAATTTGCAATAGTCAAAATCCGTGCTTCCCAGATTGATACCCGAACGGATTTAAGTCCGAGAATCACCAAGACAGCCAAAGGCATTGTCAATCATCTCGATTCTTTTCTGGCTGCGACACAGCTTGGAATTACACTCGCTTCCCTTGGTTTGGGATGGGTTGGGGAGAGTTCTATCGCACCCATCATCAGCAAAATACTTGGACTTTTTGGATTACACGGCGCAGAATGGGAAGTTGTAGCCTCGAATATCGCAATGTGGGGGGCATTTGTGGTCATCACATTCCTTCATATTGTTTTTGGGGAATTAATGCCTAAATCCTTAGCTATCCGTCATCCGGTTCAAACCACTTTCTCAATCGCTTGGCCGCTGAAATTTTTTTATACCGTATTTAAACCCATTATTTGGGCGATGAACGGTTTTGCGAATTTTATATTGAAATTAATGGGTGTCACGCCGGTTCATGGTTCTGAAATTCATTCGGAAGAGGAATTGAAAATGATCATCACCGAAAGTGAAGAAGGCGGTGCCATCAAAAAAGAAGAAAGGGTTCTGATTCAGAATGTGTTTGAATTTGACGACCGCAGGGTAAGCACCATTCAGACCCAGAGAAAAAATGTGTCCGCCTTAGAAATCGATACGCCGGTGAAGGAAGCCATTGAATTCGTTATTCATGAAGGCTTTTCAAGGTATCCTGTATATGAAGAATCTTTGGACAATATCATCGGAATTCTATACACCAAGGATTTGATGCGGTTGACCATGGAGAAACCCTATGAAACGAAATTGCTTGAAATCCTTAGAAAACCACTTTTCGTTTCGGAAAATGAGAAAATCAAAAACCTGCTCAAAAAATTTCAGGTAAAGCGCATACAAATGGCGGTAGTAACCAATGAAATAGGTGAGGTAACCGGTATCATCAGCATGGAAGATATCCTTGAGGAACTCGTTGGAGAAATTCAGGATGAATACGACAATGAAGAACCGATTGTAGTGGGTATTGGCGATGGGAAATACATCGTGGACGCCCATAGTTCCATTACGGATATCAATCGATATTTACCCTTCAAATTTGATGAGAGTGAACAATATGAAACTTTATCAGGTTTGTTGGCTGAAACTTTTCCGGAAAAAGATTTTAAAATCGGAGATATTCTGGAATTGGAATATTATCGGGTCAAGGTCATCAAAATGTTTAGAAACTCCGTAGAAAGAGCCATCCTTACGCTGCTCAGTGACGATGAATAAGTGGTGTAAAGAGGCAATTATAGATTTCATCACTGTTGTGTTTTTTGCCCAAAGAACTTAGTTTAAAAGGTTTCAACCAATGAAAATCCGATACCAAATTGCATAAACAAAAAACCGAAGCTTTCTTCAAACTTCGGTTTTTGTATTTTTCAGATATAAGTTTCTGTTATTGCATTATCTGCCGATCCATAATTTTCGAGCGGTTGTCTTTCACTTTGGAAGCGTCGATAATGGAGTTAACCAATCTTTGGTTGACTTGGGTTTTCAGCTGCTGTGTCATGTTTCCAATCAGGAATTCAGCATCTTCCACAGTTGGAGGATCAGTTTTGGTCAGCAAGTTGATGACATAAATTCCTTGGTTTCCGACGATGGCTTTGGAAGTGTTGCCTACTTCCATACCGAAAGCGGCACCGACTACTACCGGTTCAGGTCCTTTTTCTGTGATTTGCGCTTGTCCGAAATTAGACGTACTCGAACCTCTTTCCGCACCGAAATTGGAAACAAAAGCATCGACGCTTGGAGAAGCACCCAATTTCTCATTGATCATTTGTGCCAATTTTTGTTTCACCAAAATCGGTTCCACCTGATCTCGAACTGATTTCGGGGAAGCCGTGCCTTTGGATGTCTTATCGGACAAAAACACAATGATCTGATCTTCATTTACCGTAGTGAAAAGCTCTGTGTCGCCGGGTTTTGTGCCTTTGTTGAACGCCCATTTGAGGATGTCGTCATCTTTGTCGTTCCCGATTCCGAAAGCCGGATCGAACAAAGGCTGCAAACTGTATCGGGTCACATTCTCGGCGGTATTATAATTATAATCTTTTTGTTGTGCCAGATTGGCAAAATCATTCAGAGATTTGCCCTGTATTTCCTGCGCGAAATTTCTTGCATTCGCAAAATTGTTGTCGGAAGTTTCCTGTGAAGGCTTGATTTCTTTCACAATGTTCGCAAATTGATATCCGGTCTGGTTTTTCACTCCGTCTATCCGGATGATATGATATCCGAACTGAGATTCTGTCAATCCGATTTCTCCGGTTGTGTGGGTATTCAGGAACTGAAGGTATTCAGCTGCGATGGAACGGGAATTATGGCTGGTCCAGCCGATGCTTCCGCCCTGTGTTTTTGAACCTTGATCTTCGGAATACTGATCGACCAAAGCATTGAAATTTCCGGGATTGGTTTGCACCATATTCAAAATACTGTCAGCCAAAACTCTTGCTTCATCACGGTTTCTGGTGATGGCTTCATTTCTGGAAGCGACATCTGTACCCCGATATGAAATCAAGATATGACTTGATTTGATGGAATCAGCGATGTCTTTGGTTTTGGAAATCTTCACCAATTGATAGGTTTCACCGACTTTGAAAGGACCGCCTACTTCGCCAACGCTTCCGGTAGTCAGAAAATTATAATAATCTTCCGGCAACTGGGTTTTGAATTGTTCGATATCTTTTCTGGAAATAAATTGACTGTTGAACGGCATTTCCGAATATTTCACCACATAAGCGGAGTCATTTCTGACATTGGCAAATGAAGGAATCGTATCGGAGATATTGTTGATGGAATCGTAAGAAATGGTTTGGGTCAAATGTCTTTTCAGACTGTTCAGGACAGCATCTTCATCTGCTTGTGAAGCTTTGTCCACAAAGTAAACATAACTCAAATCCACCATCGCTTCTCTTTCGAAAGATTTCGGATGTTTTTTGATATAAGCTTCTATTTCGCTGTCGGTAACTTCCACGTCATATCTGGCTTTCAAATCATCGTAGGAAGCGAATCCGTATTCAAAACTGGCATTCTGGATGTTTCCGGCTTGTTGGAATTTTGCCTCTTCATTGGTGGCTACCATTCCCATATTGATTAAATCCAAGTATTTTTTCTTCAGGATTTCCGGTTTTGCGGCTTCGAACATTCCCATGAAATTTTGGTATGCCTGTGACATTCCGGGTACACCTTGTTGAACTTGGGTTTTCATTTGTCCGATCTGATGTTTCAGTTCATCAGCATTGGTCATTCCGTATTGTCTGGCCAGATGATTCCAAATTTCATCTTCGCTGACCTCCAATCCCGCACTTTGTGCGTGCGACTGCATGATTTTTTCGGAGAGCAGGGCATTCCAAACCTGTTCAGAGGTTTGATTGGAGGATTGATTCATTCCGGAACGCATGCTGTTTTGTGCATTCAGAAATTCTGAAATGGTAATGCTGTTGCCTTCAATATTTCCAACTTCATTGGGATCTCCGGTGAAAAACCGACGGATAAATGAATTTTCACTTAAAACATCCCCTGCCACAAAAGCAAGCATAGCGATCCCGATAGTTACTATCAGCAAGCCGGTTTGCTTCCGTATTTGTCCTAAAATTGCCATTGTCTATTGTCTTTTTTAGTTTTTAATGAGTTTGCGAAAGTACAATATTTAAATTAATTAGAAAATCCGATTTTCTTTTTTTTATTCATTCAGAATTTGTGGGATAAACTTTTCCGGTTTTCAATGCACATCTTCCCGGTACAACTTCATCCCCTGATTATTAAATAAGGTATATTCCGTCAGGTCATCTTTGGCTTCCATGCCGTTGTTGGCCTGTATGGAATCACCGGTTTTGGTGATGATGTAAACGGTATCTTGTGAAAATATTTTTCTGTCATTTTTATCCCAAAATAACCGTTCGGTTTTCAGCGTATCTCCATTTTCACTGATGACAACAACATTTCCTCGTCCTTCATACCAGCCTTTCATTTCAACCATTTTCGCCCAATCCGCACGCAGATAGCCCGGTGAGTCAATTTTTTTATTGTAATAATTCAAGTTTAAACCTTTTGGAAATTCGGTATAAGGCGTGTCAACCGTTTCATATTCCTGAATCAGAGGAGAACGCAGATTGATGCGGATGGTTCCTGAATCCTTGTAAAGAACGTGGGCATTGATCAAAGTCCGGCTCGGAAAATCTTTTTCTAATGGCGGCAAATCAGTTTGTTCGGTATTGGAACAGCTCCATCCGATGAACGCAAGATAAAAAATAAAATATCTTTTGCGCAAAAGGATTTTTCGGATGCCGTTTGAGGTTTTCATTGGGAACGCTTAATCAATCACCCGTTTTTTGAACCAGCTGTCATTGATGGTGAATCCGATTTTCAATTTGGCGTAGTTTTCTCTGACTGTAAGCCCCTCTATAGTGCCATACCTGCCTAACTCAGCGGCGATATTCAGCATGGAAGGATCACCCTTGCCAATGGGCAGTCCGAACCCAAATGTAAAACCATAGTTTTTGATTCTTGTACCGTTAATTTTCAAAGGCGTACTTTCGTAGAATCCACCAATTCGGTAAGTAACCCTGTCAAAATAACTTTTATAGCTGTTGAAGTCCGGGATCCAAAATCCACCAGCTGAAACTCTTATCCGGGTGTTGACATTCGCATCATCAACGCCGTTGAAAGCATAGCCACCCCAATCTCCCCAGTCAAATTGTGCGCCTACCATCCAGTGAAGGTCTTTTCTGTAAGAAGCAGCGAGGGAGACAGCTTGCGGCAGCTTGATTTTACCGTCAATTTTCTGATAAAGAATTGTGTCCACATTGGTCGGCGTCAGACTGATTTCGGAATAAGTAATGGTAAAGTCCTCAATTTCAGCATTGATTTTCGAACCGAGGGTGTAAGTCGCACCGACATCAAATCTCTTGTCTTGCCCAATTCTTTTGGTGTACATACTTCCCAATGTAAACTGCGCTCCGTTTGCTTTGGTTTTCGTTGTGTAATCCGTTTGCAGCGCAAGGTCTTCTACTGTAAGGGTCTGTGTGCGGTCAGCTGTTCCGAACAGGAAATTGGCGCGGACACCAACGGTGAATTCGGGGGTCAAATTATAGGATCCCATCAGATGAATCGAGTTCAACCCGCCTTTTCCGGTAAAGGTTTTTCCGTAATTGATTTCGTCTGTTTCCTTGATAGTGTATAAATTGTAACCGGTCGAAGAGTATGGTTGAAACCCAAATCCTCCGCGGGCTTTGGCACCCATCGGGAAAGCCAAAGAAACATTGGAAATATAAGTTGTACTTCGTTTGGAAGTAGCATTATTGTCTTTGAATTGCACCATATCTGTATTGACACTGAAATCAAATGCCGTATAGCGGAGGTCTCTGTTGGCGGCGGGATTGGAGAAATTCGCACTGCTATAAAAAGGATTGACAGGAACGGCGGAGATTCCTCCCATTCCGTGTTGCTCAATATTGCTGTCAAATAATAATTCACCGATTCCGTAATAAGAATAAGGTGAAGTAGATGTGTTCTGTGCAGAAACCGCTGAAGCGGTAAAGATTATGCCGAAAAAAGCAATGATGCCTTTTAATTTCATACGTGGGTTCATAAATTCAGTGCAAATATGATGATTAGATTGGAAATAGCAAAAAGGCGTTTGTGAATTGGCTGTTAACGAACTATTAAAGTTTGTAGTAATACGAACAATGCTAAGCCAGCCTGCATTGTGAAAAAAATTTTGACGAAACTAAAAAAGTTTTATATTTGCAGTCCCAAATGAGCAGGTGCCTTAGCTCAGTTGGTAGAGCAAAGGACTGAAAATCCTTGTGTCCCTGGTTCGATTCCTGGAGGCACCACTTAAATGAAACCACTTGCAGAGTTGCAGGTGGTTTTTTGATGGTACATATTCTCCGAAATCACTAAAGCAGCTATACCTAAAATTGAAAAATGATTCAAATTTTCGCACATTTGTCATTCCTTATGTGATTACCTGAAATTAAATCAAGAAAAGGGCTGTATGAGAATAGGCATATTAATCAAGTCATTCGAAACTTTATCCAATTGGGAATTAAGAATCATCGACGGCATTTTGCAAGACCCGTCGCTTGAGTTAGCTCTATTGATTCAGGACGGCAGATCAGGTGAGAATGATCCAAAGACGTTGAAAAACAAACTGAAAAAACTTTTCAAATCAAAGAACATTTCCGGTCGCATACTGTTTGCTGTTCAGCTGATTATTGAAAAAACATTATTCAAAGAGAAATTCACCGTTGACCGGACAAAAATCATTCAGCTATTGAATAAAACCGACAATGTCAAGGTAACTCCTCAAAGAAAAGGGTTTCTGGATATTTTTGACAATGTGGATGTTGATAAAATTAAAGCGTACAATCTGGATATCATTCTGCGGCATGAGTTTGGGATTATTCGCGGTGAAATTTTGGAGGCTGCCAAATACGGTATCTGGTCGTTTCATCATGCGGACAATGCCATCAACAGAGGCGGACCTCCCGGGTTTTGGGAAATCGTTTTGAAGCAGCCGGCGGTGGGGGTGACTTTGCAGCGGTTGACTCCCGAACTCGATGGCGGATTCGTGATTGACAAAGCTTATTTTAACAGGCATTGGTCGTATGCCAGAACCTGTGAAAATATTTTTGAAGCCTCGGTCTCTTTATTGTTTAAAAATATCAGGAGACTTCAGAACGGAGAATTTGCACCGCAGAAATCCTTAACCTATTATAACCCACTGTACAAAACCCCGACATTCGGTGTAATCTCTAAATATATACTTTCATTTTATTCGAAATTAATTTCAAAATTTTTCGATAAATTAAATTATAAAATCTTTGGCATCAGACCTATTTGCTGGACACTTTTTATTGGAAAAGGCAGCTTTCTTGAAGCCACATTGTACAGATTAAATCCGGTGCAATTACCTAAAAATGAGTTTTGGGCAGATCCGTTTATCTATAAATACAAAGGTGAAAATTATATTTTCTTTGAAAACTACAGTTATAAAACCGAAAGAGGTAAGATCTCTTGCGGAAAAATAGAAGGCAACGGATTAACGGATATTTCGGATGTTTTGATAAAAGATTATCATCTTTCTTATCCGTTTGTTTTTGAAGAAAAAGGAGAAATCTATCTGATGCCGGAAACAATGGACAACAATCGGTTGGAAATTTATAAATGCATAGAATTTCCCTCGAAATGGGAATTGTTCACGACAGCATTTGAAGGAGAGCAAGTGGCGGATGCCTTTTTCTACAAGGATGAAAATGGAATTCAATGGCTGTTTGTCAATAAGAAAACCGCAGTCAATATGCCACCGGACAGTGAGTTGTATATTTATAAAGTCAATGCATTTGACTTGAGCGATTTGACGCCACACAAAAATAATCCAGTCATCATAAACGCGAAAACAGCCCGAAACGGAGGTGCCATTTTTAACGATGAAAACGGAGTTTACAGACCTTCGCAGGCAAACATGGAAGGGATTTATGGACGCGCACTGAATATCAATAAAATCGAAAAACTGACAATCAATGAATATGCCGAATCAACCATCCTGACGGTTTATCCCAATTTCCAAAAAGGACTCATTTCAGCGCATCACCTGCATCAGAAAGAGGGTTTATTCGTATTTGACGCAGCTTATAAGAGGAAGTGATTTTTCAATGCGTGAGCTTTTGAAAGCCCAAGGATAGACTGTTTCACAATGCGATACTCACTAATCAAAATCCTTGAAAAATAAATATGAAGTATAAAATTTCAAAAAAAAGAACAAAGTTCTTGAGAGAAAAATTTATTGAATATTCATTTCACAATAATGACTTAGACACAAAAGCCCTTGATGCTATATCAGAGCCTATAGAATTAGATTATATAGCAAAAAACCACAATTATGATGATGGAAATGAAGTTTTGATGCATATTGTAAACAATTCTAACTGTGATTTCTCAACTGTGAAGATGATATTCTTTAGAGCAGATTTAAATGGGTTTTTAATCGATTCAAAAAAATCGGAAGATGAATTTTTAATAAAGTTAATTATCGAAAATTGTGAAGAGAACTTCTACAAGCAAGAAAACTTTTTCTATAATCCTAATGAGGATATAGAAGTGCTTGAATTTGACTTAATTTTGGCGAAAAAAACATTTCCATCTGCTTTATTTGGAAATGCGAAGGGGAAAAGAATAGAGCCAAATTTTGCCGAAAAGTTTCACAAAAGAAATATTATAGACTCTAAAATTGAAATTAAATATGAAACAAATAATTTTAAGGTAAAAAGTAAAACCTTCACATTTGAATATAATATTCCAAAAGATTTTATAAAACATCAAGATTCAGTAGTTGAAGATTTCCTTCGAAAATTTGATTTTCCGGATAATCTCAATAAATCATTTAACATAACAGAGAAACAATTAAAAAGTGCCATAATGAAACCATATTTGACGCTACAGAATAGTGAATTCTTTATTGTGCTTTTTATTTTTAACAGTAAGTCACTTTTGCTCGAAAATGCAATCACAAATGTTGCAACAATAATGCGAAATGAATTTATTTACCTTCAAGCTTTTTATTCAAATAACAAGTGTTGAAGAAAATTTTAATCAAATCAGAAGAATGAAACTTAAAGAAGATTGGCTCGCCTTAAGCAAGGCAATGAAAGTTAAAATCTCAAATCTGAAAAGTCAAAAATATTTGAAATTTTTATTTTTAGAAAAGGACGGCTTGCTTTTTCATTTTTCGATAGTCAGTAATTCCTTGAAAAACATTCAAAACGAATCGATTCAAAATTCAATTATTGACCGAATAAAAATAAAATAAACAGGTTTATAATGTCTAAACTTTCCCTACCTTTCTTCAAGAGATAGAAACAAAGACTTAGATTTGCAATGGTTAAATTATGCGGAAATGAATCATTTAAAATTAAGAATCCAGACGCTGCTCAACGCACAAGGCTCCCGGGATGAGCGGTTGCAGAAAATCTGTCAGTTGTTGCATGATGAAGTGTCGCATTACAATTGGGTGGGATTTTATTTCAAAAACGGTAACCGGCAGGAACTGAAACTCGGCCCTTTTGTCGGAGCGCCTACAGACCATGAGATTATCCCCTACGGCAAAGGAATCTGCGGGCAGGTAGCGGTTTCCAATGAGACTTTTGTTGTACAGGATGTAAGCGAACAGGACAATTATCTCGCTTGCAGTATAGATACACGTTCCGAAATCGTTGTTCCCATTTTCAAAAACGGTGAAAACATCGGTCAGATTGATATAGACAGCCACGAGTTGCATCCGTTTACAAAAAATGATGAAGACCTGCTGAATTACGTTTGCGAAAAAGTAAGTGAAATCTGCTAATGAAGGAGATTCTGAAATATTTTCCTGACCTGACTCCGGAGCAGATTGCGCAATTCAAAGCCTTGGAAAAGCTGTATTCGGAATGGAATGAGAAAATCAATGTGATTTCCAGAAAGGACATCGATGAGCTCTATTTGAAGCATGTGCTACATTCGCTGGCCATTACAAAAGTCATCCACTTCCGGGCAGGCAGTGAAATCTTGGATGTGGGTACGGGAGGCGGATTTCCGGGAATTCCTTTGGCGATTTTGTTTCCTGAAGTCCGGTTCCATTTAGTGGATTCTATTCAAAAAAAGATTTTGGTGGTAAACGGCGTGAAGGAATCCCTTGGTTTGAAAAATCTGACCGCAGAAGCCGTGAGGGCCGAAAAACTTCGTTGCCAATTTGATTTCATCGTCAGCCGTGCAGTGACCCAAATGCCGAAATTCATCGGTTGGGTCAGAGATAAGATTAAATCTGAAAACAAGAATGCGCTTCCCAACGGAATTCTGTATCTGAAAGGAGGGGATCTGACCGAAGAATTGAAGGGCATCAAGAACGTAGAAATTCATGCGATTGCCGACTGGTTTTCAGAAGCATTTTTCGATACTAAAAAAGTGGTTTACATCCCGCTCTGAAATTTTTAAAAAATGTTGAAAACTATTGATTTTAACGGGGCTTTATGACTGTTAACCCGTTAAAATTCCGTATCTTTGTTAAGTTGTATTAAAAACATTTTAACTTATGAGTAAAGGCACATATACGGCTGACAGTATTCAGGCGTTAGAGGGGATTGAGCATGTGAGGATGAGACCGTCGATGTATATCGGAGATGTTGGTTCACGCGGACTGCATCATTTGGTTTATGAAGTTGTTGACAACTCTATTGACGAGGCTTTAGCCGGACATTGCGACACGATTGATGTAATTATTCACAAAGACAATTCAGTAACCGTCAAAGACAACGGTCGGGGGATTCCTGTAGATTTGCACAAGAAGGAAGGAAAATCCGCATTGGAGGTCGTTATGACCAAAATCGGTGCCGGTGGTAAATTTGACAAAGAAAACTATAAAGTTTCCGGAGGTTTGCACGGGGTCGGTGTATCCTGTGTGAATGCACTTTCTTCGCATCTGAAAGCCGAAGTGCACCGCAACGGAAATGTTTATGTTCAGGAATACCAGCGCGGACACAGTCTTTATGACGTGAAGCAGGAGGGAACAGCCGATGACACCGGTACCATCGTGACTTTTATGCCCGATGATACGATTTTTAATTCCGTGGTTTACAACTACGATACCTTGGCTTCAAGACTCCGCGAACTTTCATTTTTGAATCGCGGTCTGACCATTCAAATTACCGATGAAAGACAAGTTGATGAAAATGGGGAGTTCAAAAAAGATACATTTTATTCCGAAGGCGGCTTGAAAGAGTTTGTTCAATTCGTGGATGGAAACCGTGAAGCCCTGATGCAAGACGTGATTTATATGGATGGCGAAAGGGACAATGTGCCGGTAGAAGTTGCCATGCGTTACAATACTTCTTACAACGAGAATCTACATTCTTATGTTAACAATATCAATACGATAGAAGGTGGGACGCATTTGGCGGGCTTCCGAAGAGCATTGACACGAACTTTGAAAAAATATGCCGACGAGCATTTTAACTTAGCCAAAGAAAAGGTTGAAATCGTGGGAGACGACTTCCGCGAAGGGCTTACTGCCGTGATTTCCGTCAAAGTGTTGGAACCACAGTTTGAAGGGCAAACCAAAACCAAATTAGGAAACTCTGAAGTGAGTGGCGCAGTGGATAAAATTGTTGGGGAAATGCTTGCCAACTATTTGGAGGAGCATCCCAATGAAGCCAAAATCATTGTAGAGAAAGTGATTCTTGCTGCCAAAGCACGTCAGGCCGCCAAAAAGGCGCGTGAACTCGTGCAAAGAAAAAATCCTATGTCGGGTGGTGGTCTTCCTGGAAAATTGGCGGACTGTTCCTCCAAAGATCCGGGCGAATGCGAAATCTATCTCGTGGAAGGGGATTCCGCAGGCGGAACTGCCAAACAAGGTCGTGACCGACACTTTCAGGCGATTTTGCCACTCAGGGGTAAAATCTTGAATGTGGAAAAAGCCATGGCGCATCGCGTTTTTGAGAATGAAGAAATCCGGAATATTTATACTGCGCTGGGTGTTACCGTCGGTACAGAAGAAGACAGCAAGGCATTGAATATGGAGAAACTCCGATATCATAAAATCATCATCATGACGGATGCCGATGTCGATGGAAGCCACATTGCTACATTGATTCTTACTTTCTTCTTCCGTTACATGAAGGAACTGATTGAAAACAGATACATATACATCGCTACACCGCCACTTTATTTGATTAAAAAAGGGGCGAGACAGCAATACGCTTGGGATGAAGCCGAGCGTGACCGAATCACGGCCGAATGGTCAACCGACGGCTCCGGAAAAGGCATCAATGTGCAGCGTTACAAAGGTTTGGGGGAAATGAATGCGGAACAATTATGGGAAACCACCATGAGTCCGGAAAATAGGACTTTGCGACAGGTGACCATCGATAACGCCGCAGAAGCCGACAGGGTTTTTTCTATGCTGATGGGGGATGATGTGCCGCCAAGAAGAGAATTCATCGAGAAAAATGCGATTTATGCAAAAATAGATGTGTAAGCCATCGTAATTTAAATTTATACTGAAAAGCCCGGAAGTTGATTTCGGGCTTTTATATTCGATGAATGTTTATTTCTTGAAATCTAAAATTCTTCAGAAGACAAAACCCGATAGAGTTTCCGAAGCGGCAAGCCCATCACATTGTAAAAGTCCCCTTTGATGCCGGAAATCTTCGCACAGCCGAGCCAGTCCTGAATGCCGTATGATCCGGCTTTGTCAAATGGTTGAAATTGATCCAGATAGAAATTGATTTCTTCCGGTAAAATTTCATCAAAGTAAACTTCTGTTCTTTCCGAAAAACGAACATTGTAATTGACAGATTTGATGACCATTGAAGAAAAAACTTCGTGCATCTGTCCCGACAAATCCGTCAGTATCCGAAAGGCGTCTTCCTTATTCTTCGGTTTTCCGTATAGATTATCCTGAAACCAGACGATGGTGTCCGCTGTGATTAGAATTTCATTCGGTTTTAGCTTATGATAAGCTGCGGATTTGCTTTGGGCAATAAAATCTGTAATTGCCGAACCTCGCAATTCAGGAGGATAATTTTCATCACATTCCACTTCGACAACAGAAAATTCAGGGATGATAACTTTCAGCAATTCCTGCCTTCTCGGCGATTTGGAAGCCAATAAAAATTGATGATTTTTAAATTTCTCAGAAAGCATCCGAATGAAAGGAATTAATGTAAATATCTTATTTTAAATTGATTGTATATTTTCGTCCTCTCTCCATTTTCGCTGTGCCTTCAGGATTTGTTCGAGGATGTCGCGAACACAGCCTTTGCCACCCTCAAAAGGAGAAATGTATTCGCAAATTGCGCGGATGTCCGGTACTGCATCATGTGGACAAGCAGAAATACCGACTTCACGGAGAACCTCCCAATCCGGCATATCATCGCCCATATAAAGGATTTCTTCCGGTTTCAAATTGTAGTTGTAAATCAAATCTTCGTAGGCTTCCATCTTGTTTCTGATGCCCATATAAATATCTGTAATCCCCAGATAACGCAATCTGTCTTCCACTGCTTTTTCCCTTCCGCCGGTGATGACCGCTATACGCAATCCTTTTTTGACAGCCAGTTGCATGGCATAGCCGTCTTTGGTGTGCATGGATCTGACCATCTCTCCGGTTGGCAGCAAAATCAGGGTGCCATCTGTCAAGACACCGTCCACATCGAGAATGATGGTGGTAATATGCAGTAATTTTTGTTTGTAACTAATCATTTTTGATAAGTTCTTTTGATGGATTCGGTCAGTAATTGATAAAGCTGTTGCAGCCTTGAATCGCTTATTGCATCTATATGTTTTTGGATGGTCACATCATCCCCTCTTTTTGCGGGACCCGTTTGCGCATCATACGGATTTAAGTCATTTATCTTTTTGGCGGTTTCCTTTATTAAAGGTTGCAAAACACTGAAAGGGATGTCCACTTCTTCACAAAATTTATTGCCGATGTAATAGAGATGGTTGGTGAAATTATTGACCCAAACACCGGCCACATGCAATTTCAAACGTTTTTCACTATCTAATCGGAAAACTTCATTGGAAATTTTTTTAGCAAGTTTAAACAAGTCATCTTCATCCGCTTTGTTTTCCGCTTCCACAAAAAAGGGAATTTGTTCATAACGTAGGCTTCGCTTTTTTGAGAAAGTCTGCAATGGATAGAGTACGCCTTTTCTGTAATCTCCTTTCAGGACTTTGGTGCTAAGTGCGCCGGAAGTGTGAACAACCAATACATCTTCATAAGGAATGTAATGCGACAATTCTTCAACCGCAGAATCGGATGCTGCGATGATGTATAAATCCGCTTTGGTCAGCTCTGAAATCTTATCGGTGTATTGTATATTGTAGCTTTCTCCTAATTCCCGGGCAGCTTCCAGCGTTCGGTTAAAAACCTGCCTGACATTGACCGTGTTTTCGATCAAAGCGCGGGTCAGATGATTTGCGACATTACCAGCTCCAATTATTACAACAGAATTCATAGTGGGCAAATATAGAGTATTTAACTAAATTTAGAATCGAAGATATTTACATCTCCACTTTTTTCAACCCAATTAGAAAAATGATAATACAGAAAGACTTTGAGCGAATTGCATTTGAAAAAGGGGATGTATTTTGGTCTTAAATATTTTGTAATAGAATCTTAATACAAGATTTTTGACAGGTTTTTAAGATTTCATTAAATATTTCGCACCTTTGCGCAAAATTATAAAACATTATTAAAAAGCTATGAAACATAATTCTAAGCTAATGAAAGCAATCTTTATGTCTATGTTCTTTCTAATCGGCGGGTCTGTATTGACTTACGCACAAGAAGATCAGACTAATGGGGAACTTCAGGACGAAGTTTCTGACTCTTTGGACTTTTTTGATGACGGCGGCATCATTTTATCTGACGCAGTTATCGTAGGTAGAGGAGTTATCGACCTGGAAGAAGACCGGAAAACGCCGGTTGCTACTTCTACTATCCTGAAACAAGAGATTCAGGACAAAGCGGTTGGAAATGTTGAGTTTCCGGAAATCATGAAAAACACACCTTCCGTGTATGTAGCCAATCAGACCGGAGGTTTCGGAGATTCACAAATGTTCCTTCGCGGATTTGACCAGACCAACACCGCATTCCTTTTGAACGGTCAGCCGATCAACGGAATGGAAGACGGTAATATGTACTGGTCCAACTGGAGTTCTATGACGGACGTTGCCAATGCGGTACAGGTTCAGCGAGGTTTGGGTTCATCCAAATTAGCCATTTCATCTGTGGGAGGTACGGTAAACATCGTTACCAAAGCCACTGAGAAAAACCAAGGCGGTATGGCGAGACTTGTAATGGGTAACGACAGCTATATGAAAGGTACCGTGGCTTATGACTCAGGGCTGCAAGGAAAATGGGGATATTCCATCCTAATTGATTACTGGCAAGCACACAGGAAATATGCGATGGGTACGCAAGGAAAAGGACAAAGTTATTTTGTGTCAATTGGTTATAAACCCAATGATCACCACAATTTCAACTTTATGATTTTTGGTGCACCACAGGCGCATTTCCAGAATTATTCCAAATCCATGGAAAAATATGAACAATTCGGCGAGAAATACAATGACAATTACGGATATTACAAAGGCCATGGATTTTCTACAAGAGAAAACTATTATCACAAACCGGTTGCCAACCTGAACTGGGACTGGAATATCAACAGCAACGCTTCACTTTCCACAGTGCTTTACGCTTCATTGGGTAGAGGTGGCGGTACAGGGCCATTGGGTAACGGAGCCGATTATATCGACGGTGGGCGTGACAAGAATGGATACATCAATTTTGACCAAATCGAATTGGAAAATGCTAGCATAGAAGGAGGCATCGGACAAGGTTTCACCGGTTCTGCACAGCGTGCATCTGTGAACAATCACTTCTGGTATGGTTTGGTTTCAAACTTTAACTATGACACCAAAAACAACTGGGCATTCAACGTTGGTGCTGATTTGCGTTTCTACAAAGGAGACCACTTCCGTCAGTTGGTGGAATTGTTTGGTTTACAAGGATGGAGAGACACCGGAAACGTTAATTTCGGCAATGACCACGTGGTAAGCAATACTTTCAAAGCTGATCCATGGTCAAGCTTGTTCAACTTCGCGAAAAGAGAAGATAGAATTGCTTATGACTACTCAGAATGGATTAATTATCAAGGACTTTTCGGACAAGTAGAATACAATATCGGCGGATTCTCTGCATTTGTTCAAGGTGCTGCTTCCAACCAATCTTACGTTGGTGAAAATTACTACGAATACGAAGGTTCTAAAAAATCTGAAAAAGTTAACAAATTCGGGTACAACGTAAAAGGAGGTTTGGCTTATAACTTTGATGACCATACTTTCTTTGGAAATGCCGGTCATTATTCACGCCAGCCATACAAAGACAACATCCTTTCTGATGACAACACTGAAATCAGAACACCGGAAGTTGGAAATGAGGAAATCACCGGATTTGAATTAGGATATACATACAGAACCGGAAAAATCAGATTGAATATCAACTTGTATCATACCACTTGGGGCAATCGATTCCTTTCTACATTTGGGAGATTGGATCTTCCGGTTGACGGAGATATACAACAAGTTGATGTAAATTACCTTTTCTATAACATCAAACAGGTTCACCAAGGCGTTGAGATCGATTTGGATGCCAAAATCTCCAGAGAATGGTCTGTAAGAGGATATACTTCTTTGGGCAAATGGACTTACGACGGATCTTCCCGTTATGATGTAAGAAGAGATGACACCTACGAAATCGTTCCGGAATTGGCCGGAGAGCAGGATTTCAGTGGATTGTATATCGGTAACGCACCTCAGTTTTCATTTGGTACAGGTGCCAAATGGAGACCGGCAAGAGGGCTTTATTTCGATGCTGATTTCAATTATTACGCCAGACTTTGGGGACAATTGGATGCTTCATCCGCTACATCAGGCAAACAGTCTGAGGAATTGTCACCTTATGCAACCATTGATGCGGGTGTAACTTATGAATTCAAATTCGGAAACACCGGTCAATCTGTGAGATTCAGAGGGAATGTTTATAACTTATTGAACAGCAGCTTCCAAGCAAGAAAAGACGGTTACGGATATTTCTTGGGTGAAGGACGTACATTCAACGTAGCTATTCAATACAACTTTTAATTTTCCGTAAAATATAAATTTGAAAAGCTCTTCTTTAATGAAGGGCTTTTCTTATTTTTGTAAAGTTTCAATTTAAAAAAAACATTATTATGTATAATTTTTTCAAAATGTTTCATAGCGGATGGGCGTATCTGACCATTCTGATGGGGGTTTTGTTTTTTGTTGTAATCGGCTATTACGCCATCAACAAAAAAGCAAGAAACAACCTCATCAATAAACTCAGCTTATTCACCGTTTTGACTTTTCACATACAAATGATATTGGGGGTGATACTTTATTTCCTTTCCCCATACTCCAACTGGAATGAAAATACCATGAAAGATTCGGCACTCAGATTAATGTCGGTAGAGCATCCTCTGATGATGTTCGCAGCGGTCATTTTCATTACCATCGCCAACTCAAAATTGAAAAAATCAGAACAAGTCAAAATGTCTTCTGCCATCCTTTCTTTGATCGCTTTAGCTTGTATGTTGGCAATGATTCCTTGGGATACTTGGCTAAGCTAAGTTTTCCAAAATCAGCAATTCATGCATCGCTGAATGCTTTGTTTTTAGATATTCGGGTTATTGCAACCTTGATAAAGCATTGATATTCAGGCAATAAACAGTCTAAAAAAATGCCTCACATTATTCATGCGAGGCATTTTATATTGGTGGGAACAGAGGGATTAGCTAAGGCTGATCCTTAAAAGGAGGTATTCAAACCTCAAAAAAATAAGCTTGGATTACTATATTATAGGATAATTATAGTACAAAAGTACTACGGAAGTACTATTTTTCAATGATTGAAAAAAAGATAGTTTTTGATGATTTACGGGGCAAATCTCTGGGCAAATAAAAAACAGCTACAAATTAAAACTCTGTAACTGTTTGATTTTGTGGTGGGAGCAGAGGGATTAGCTAAGGCTGATCCCTAAAAGGAGGTATTCAAACCTCAAAAAACCTTCAAGACTTCGTCTTTATGATATTTTTTTATTTTACTATGTCCAAAAATAAATTTTCGGTTCTTCGGAAAACAAAAAAACCTCACAGTTTCTGTAAGGTTTTTTGAGTTTTGTGGGAGCAGAGGGATTCGAACCCCCGACCCTCTGCTTGTAAGGCAGATGCTCTGAACCAGCTGAGCTATGCTCCCTTCAAATTCGGACTGCAAATATAAGTTCAATTTTCAGTTCTGCAAATAATTTCAGCAAATTTGGACAACTTTTTTTTAAGGCTTAATTTCGCAGCCTCATTCACAATGAAAATGGGGAAGAATAAACTGAAAAGATTCGCCGAAAACAAAACTTTCAACAATGTCTTTCAACCCAATAGGGATGAAATAATCAGCGGGTTTGAGCTGAAAGGAAATTGGAACAAAACCGTTTTCAAAAACAATCATCCCATTGTTCTCGAACTCGGCTGTGGCAAAGGGGAATACACCATCGCGCTCGCCCAAAAATATTCCGACAAAAACTTTATCGGCATCGACATCAAAGGTGCAAGATTCTGGCGCGGTGCCAAAACGGCCATCGAAAATCAAATCAATAATGCCGCCTTCCTTCGTACCCAAATCGAACTCATCGACCATGCATTCGCCGAAAATGAAGTCAGCGAAATCTGGATTACCTTTCCGGATCCACAAATCAAATTCCGACGAACCAAACACCGACTCACCCACCCGGATTTCCTTGATAAATACCGAAAAATCCTGAACAAAGACGGTTTGGTACATCTGAAAACCGACAGCGAATTTCTATACGGATACACCCACGGAATTCTTCAGTTGCTCGGACACAAAATCCTGATTTCGAGCCACGATGTTTATCATCCTGACAACCTTTCGCTGCCCGAAGAAATCAAAAGTGTTCAAACCTTTTATGAACAAAAATTTTTAGAAGAAAACAAGAAAATTACTTACATTCGTTTTCGCATGAAATAATTTTCAATAAAGCACTTGAAATCTTCAATGCCAATAGATTTCCTGTAATTTCAACAGTTTAATTTCCGGAATCATTTCTTTTCAATACAGCCTTATGATACCCAGTTAAAGGATGATTTCCCACATACGGGGAAGTTTCGTCTCCTAATCCTGTGTTGGATTCTGCTGCGGTTTGGGTGATGATGATTTCAAAGTTCAGCAAACCGTTTTCAAGCCAATAAGTAGCTACTAACAAAGTTTTATCCAAAGAAAATACACTCTGCATGCGGTTTCCCGTAAAGGTTTGCGGCAGGATAATTCCGTTTTTTTCATCGATTTTCCATTGGTTGGATTTCAAATCCCGAATGAGTTCATACCTACGGATGTCCGGATTTTCTGTCAGATAGTGGATTTCCCAATGCCAGACTGAATCATTTTTGGGTTGAATATGCAGTTCCATCGGAATTTGCATTTTGGGTTCCGATGATTCGGGAGCATAAATTTTCAAATCTCCTTTCCAATTTCCTTCCCAGCTGACAGGAAAATCAGCAGGCTGCGCAAAAACCGGAATTCCGAAAATCGATAGGATGAGAAAAGCGGTCAAAAGTTTCATAAAAGTAAAATTAATGATATTTATGCTTCCCAAATTTAAAAATTTAGGAATCCGAAAAAATAATTTTCCGTACTTTCGTCGTTTATCAAAAAAAGCGAAGGATGAAAAGAATTAAATACTTGTTGTTGACCCTGATTGTTTCGGGTTTTGTTTTTGCTCAGAATGAAAATTGGTTTTATGCCACGATTGATACACCCAATGCGGAAACGCTCATGGCGGCACATCCCGATAAAGTTCAGTTAATTCATTCTCACAATGGAATTTCTGCGGTTTATTTGGAATCGGAAGCTGCACTTTCCCTGAAGGATTATGGAAATCTACACGGGCCGGGTTATATCTTCCGAGAAAATGAAAATGATGCTTTGGCGGCATTGACGAAAAGTTATGATTTCACCCAAAGAATCTTTGATTTCGACATCTCTGAAGATGTTTTTGTCAACCAATGTATTGCGATGGTGGACGAAGAAAATATCGGCAATACGATTTTGGACATGGAAGCCTACGGGACGCGTTACCATTCCAAAGCACCGGGGGTGCAGGCATCCATTGATTTGAAAGACCGTTGGTCGGACATGGCGGTTGCGGCCGGTCGGGCAGATATTTCCGTGGTCAATTATGACCATGATTTCACTGGGCAGAAATCAGTGATTCTGACCATTCCGGGATCTGAAAATCCGGACGAAATCGTCATAATCGGCGGTCATTTAGACAGTGGTGATTTTTGGATTCAGGACAATGCACCGGGGGCGGATGACAACGGTTCGGGAATTGCCGTGCTGACCGAAACGCTACGGGTGTTGCTGACCAATGAATTTTATCCGAAAAAGACAGTTCAAATCATGGGTTATGCAGCTGAAGAAATCGGGCTGTTAGGTTCTGCGGATATTGCGGAAACTTATAGTGCAGACAACAAAGATGTACTGGCGGTTTTACAGTTTGACATGACCAATTACAACGGTTCGTCCTATGACATCGCACTGATCAGTGACCCTGATTACACTTCTTCCATATTGAATCTGTATCTGATTGATTTGATGGAGCATTACAATGCATCCGGCGAGCACCAGATTACTTACGGAGCTACCAATTGCGGGTATGCCTGTTCCGATCATGTGAGTTGGACGGAAAACGGTTATCTGGCGGCATTCCCTTTTGAAGCGGCTTTTGGGCAATATAATCCGTTTATCCATTCGCCTAATGACACTTTCGCCATGATGAACAACGATGCTTCTCATTCAGTGAAATTTGTAAAACTCGCCTTGGAATTTGTGATTGAAACCGCCAAAACTACGATGATGGGTACACAGGAACTCAATGCGGGCGAACTCGCTGTTACTGTGAAAAATCGGCAGTTGATTTATCAATTTTCGGGCGGAAATTCACCCTTGAATTCAGTGACCGTGTTAGATGCTTCTGCAAGAAAACTGATTTTCAAAGATCAATTGCAAGCGAACGGAGTTATTGCATTAAACGGCTTGTCTTCAGGGGTTTATATTGCTGTGTTTAAAAGTGATAACGGAAAAGTATTTACAAAGAAATTTTTGGTCAGATAAATTTATCCGCCAGAATGAATTAAAATCAATTCAGTTTGACAGGGATTTCTTTCAGATTGACTTAAACCATTCCTGAAATTTTTCTCCTAAAACAGGAACCAATTTCTTTTCTCCGTTGAGTGCGCCCAAAATCCCAATCAGCCAAAGAATCAACAGTCCGATGGAAAGCAGACTTGTCAACATGAAAATCGTCGTTCCGGTGAAAATTTTGATCATACTCAATAAATAAACAATCAATTGGAGCAGACTCAATCCCAACATCTGCCGGAAATGGAAATTCGTGTATTCGCTCTTTTCCTTGCGCATCACAAAGGCGACTATCCAGCCGATGATCGTCAAATACGTTACTATGCTCGTTGTTTTTTCGTCCATAATCTCTGATTATTTGTTCCACAAATTTACTGTAATTTTGATGAGATTCTTTTAAAATTTACAATCCCCAAAATAATAATCCTATATTTGCAACCGGATTGGTGTCCCGAATTAAGTCGGGATGAAAAGGGAATCCGGTTCAACTCCGGAGCTGTCCCCGCAACTGTAAGTTCAGATTCATATTTTCTACAAACCACTGTTCCAAAACCAATTTGGAATGGGAAGGGAAAAGAACAAGCCAGGAGACCTGCCCGTCCATAAAATTAAATTTTTATTGCTTTCGGCGGAAGAGCATAGGACACAATGAAAAAGATAATTTTAATTTGGATGCTGATGGGATACTGCGCTTCATACGGGCAGCAGGATACCGTGTTTTTGCGCGAAGCGAATTTATCGGACAGCTATTTATTGCGTTATACCGATTCGCGCGAGAAAATCATTTTGTCGGATTCTGTTATCGAAAGAAATGGAAGTTTACTGACGGATTTACTGAATTTTAATTCATTGATTTATTTCAAGGAAAATGGTGCAGGAATGGTTTCTTCACCGGCATTTCGCGGCACCACGGCTTCGCAAACTGCCGTTATTTGGAACGGCATCAACATCAATTCCCAATTCAACGGACAGACTGATTTCAATACCATCAACGCAATGGCATTTGACAACATAGTGGTCAGACCGGGCGGTGGCAGCATTTCCTATGGGAGCAGTGCCATCGGTGGCAGCATTCATCTTAATAACGAACTGAAATTCAAAAATGGTTTTGAAAATCAATTGTTGCTCCGATATGGCAGTTTCGCAACTTATGTTGGGAATTTCAAATCAACTTATTCCGACGAGCGTATCAGCCTGCAACTCAATTTAGGGAGAACCGGTTCTGATAACGATTATCCATTTCCGGATTCGGATCAGAAAAATCTGAACGGGAAATATTACAACAACAGTTTGAGTGCAGCAGCAGCTTATAAAGTGAATGCTAAGAATTTATTGAAAATTTACGGCAATCTCTACGATGGGAAACGCCATTTCTCCCTGATTTCTCCCAATGCCATTCCTACTGCATATGCGGATTACAACACCCGGAGTTTGGTGGAATGGAACGGATTTTACGGGAAATTTACTTCCACGCTGAAAGCGGCTTTTCTGAATGAGAGATACAGGTACTACGCACACATCGAGCAGCCGGATTATGAAACCGGAAAAACCGGTTCTTGGATTGCGAATTATGATTTGGGTTGGAGAAACCACCATTTCATGATCAATGGTTTGTTGACATTTTCACACATTGAAGCTACCGGAACGAACATCCGATTTGCGAAAAGACAAACCGCAGCTGCCGGATTGGTTTTGAAACAAAGTTTAGGTAGAAAATTCTTGTATGAAGCCGGTTTGCGTCAAGAAATTTCGGATGCTTATCGTTCGCCATTGCTTTTTTCCTTTGGCTTAAAATGGAATGCCGCTTCAATTTATCACTTGCGGATGAATTTTTCCAAAAACTTTAAAATGCCGACTTTCAATGATTTGTATTGGCCGGGTTCAGGAAATTCAGATTTGCAGCCGGAAACTTCCTTACAGGCTGAAATTGGGAATCAATTGAAATTTCAAAATCTGACTTTTGAAGTAGCCGGATATTTCAATGCAGTAGAAAATCTGATTCAGTGGATTCCTGTTTCCGCTGATTTTTTCAAACCGGAAAATGTCGGAAAGGTGCATTCCTACGGCTTGGAATCTTATATAAATTATGCAAAAACTTTAGGCAAAAGCCATTTAGAAATGCAAGCTTCTTATGCTTATACGGTTTCAAAAGACAAGCGAACGGACAAGCAGTTGATTTATGTGCCTTTTCATAAAATCACAGCTTCTGCCGCTTGGTCTCGGGAAAGGATTTCGGCGTATTACCGGATTTATTACAACGGTAAAGTTTACACCGATCCGCAGCATCACTCGACTTTGAAAGATTTTACTGTTTCTGATTTGGGATTGGAGTATGCACTTGGAAAAAACAAGGTTTATATTCTTGGTTTTCAGATAAGAAATCTTTGGAATGAAGCTTATCAAAATGTATTGAACCGCCCGATGCCGGGCAGAAATTATAATGTGTATATCAATTTTAAATTTTAAAAAATGAAAAAATTCAAACAATTATTCATGGCGGGAATTGCGATTTCAGCATTGCTTTTGACCGCTTGTAGTAGCGATGATAATGCCCAGATTATCCCGGATGATGATGCGTTTTCAAACGGGGTTTTGATTCTAAATGAAGGGGGTTTTGGTATGGGGAATGCTTCGGTAAGTTTTCTTTCCGATGAAGGTGTTTTGACCAATAATATTTATGATTTGGTGAATAATTCGCCATTGGGGGATACCGGACAAAGCATGTATTTTGACGGAGATAGGGCTTATATTGTGGTAAACGGTTCCGGAAAAATTGAGGTCGTTGACCGTTATACTTTTGAGAATGTCGGAACCATCACAGACGGCTTGATGAATCCGCGGTACATGGTGATTGAAAACGGGAAAGGCTATGTGTCCAACTGGGGCAATCCTGCGGATCCGTTGGATGATTATATTGCAGAAATCAATTTGAATACGCTTTCGGTTTCAGCTAGCATTCCGGTAGTGGAAGGCCCGGAGCAGATGGTCGTTTCCAACGGGAAAATTTATGTGGCACACATGGGTGGCTGGGGATTTGGAAATTCTGTTTCCGTTGTCCGTGCTTCCAACAATGCGGTGAGCGAAATTCAGGTGGGTGATATTCCCGAATCCATGTATGTTTACAATGATGTGCTTTATGTGCTTTGCAGCGGAAAAGCGGAATGGACGGGAGAAGAAACCCAAGGGAAATTGTTTGGCATTGATACCCTTGTGGATTTAGTGGCATTTGAAATGACTTTCCCAACGGGACAACATCCGGAAAATATGGTCAGAGAGGGCAATACGATGTATTATACCATTGCGGATCAGGTGTTTGCAACGAATGCAGATATGCCGGGTGCTCCTGCCAATCCATTGTTCAGCATGAGTGGGCAGGGTGTATTCGGAGCTTACGGATTTGCGGTGAACAACGGGAAAATTTATGTAGGAGATGCCGGGGATTATGTTTCTAACGGAACTTTATACATTTATGATGTCGCCGGAAATCTTTTGGAACAGCACATTGTCGGTCCGCTGCCTAATTATTTTGGGTTCAATAATTAATTGCAGCTTAATCAGTCATTCTTAGGTCATTCAAAGCATTTTCTTTGAGATTGCCAACTCCTTTTTGTGGGATATAGGTAGTCTCAAAGTTTTGCTTTTAACATAAATTGACAACTTTGAGGTTATCAGATGGAGGTCTGCGTGTGTTTATGAGTTGGGCTTCATACTAAAAGAACCCAGTACAGAAGAAAAAAACAATTTGTAAATTTGTAAAATACCATGAAGATAAATTATGGATGATTACAGAGCAATAGAAGTTCAAACCGCAAAAAGACACGGTGCTACAGCCAAGGGAACTCGTAAGTCAATTGGAGACTTCTTGCCCGATGGTAATCTTCAAAAGCCGGTTAATGTCAAAAGCAACAATGTTGATAAAAATAATTATTCACCAAATATTATCTCAGCAAGAAGATTAATAAATTGGCTTCAACAGGACGGTAATGAATTGTATTTTATTTTCGTAAATTACAAAAAGACGGATAAAGGTATTGAGATAATCAATGATTCTGGCTTAGTTCCTGTTCAGCATATTAGTTGGGATTGCTTAACAATAGAAGCGCAAGGTTGGGGTGTAATCCAGATGGTAGGCGAATTGAAAATTGACGAAACGCAGGATATGAAAGGTTTCTTCAGTGGAATGAAAACAGCATATGAAAAATACATTGACAAAGAGACCAGAAAAATGGCCGTAATCCGAGAAATGATAAAAGACTTCTAACGATATGACATACTTGGAAGCACATCTAACCGACAAGACTTTGACTTTCTTCATAGAAAATCAAAATTCGCTAAGAAACCACTTGGAAATAAATTCTATAATCAAAGTTGTTAGTGGTTTGAATAACTTCTTTGAAACACAGAAAGAAGCAACAGATTTATTAACAGAAATTGAAATTAATCCATCCATCACTTCTGAACCTGACAGAAGGGAATACGGAGACTTCCAAACGAATAAAACGCTTGCTTTACAAGTTGCGAAATATGCCTTTAATAAAAATCCCAACATTGAATTTTTATTAGAACCTACTTGCGGTAAAGGAAATTTTATTATCGCTTGTTTATCACAATTTAAAAACCTCAAAAAGCTTGTCGGGGTGGAAATCTATAAACCCTATGTATGGAAAACAAAATTCGGAATACTCAATTTCTATTTGGCTAATTCAACGGATACGAAACCTGAAATTGATATTATTCATGCAAATGCCTTTGAATTTAATTATTCCTTACTTGCCGAATCTACGATAAACTTAAAAACTTTGGTAATAGGAAATCCGCCATGGGTGACAAACTCAGAATTAGGTGCTATTGACTCAAGCAATCTTCCAGTCAAATCCAACTTCAAGAATCATAAAGGCTTGGATGCTATGACAGGAAAGGGGAATTTTGACATTGGTGAATACATTTCATTTATAATGCTGAAATGCTTCCAAAAACATGATGGATTGTTTGCATTTTTAATTAAAAACGCAGTTGTAAAGAACATTATTCACGACCAAAAAATAAATCATTTTAGAATAGGTAATAATGAAATGTTGAGTATTGACTCAAAAAAAGAGTTTAATGTTTCAGTTAATGCCTGTTTGTTCATCGCTCAATTGGATAGCCCTCCGGAATTTATTTGTAAGGAATATGATTTTTATACTAATGAAAGTTTGACAACTTTTGGTTGGTATAAAGATAAATTTGTCTATTCGATACAAGACTATGATGAATCAAGTGTAGTTGAAGGAAAATCATCATTTGTTTGGCGTTCAGGTGTAAAACACGACTGCTCTAAAGTTATGGAGCTTGACGCAGTGAACGGTCACTTTAAAAATGCCATGGGTGAAATTGTCAATCTTGAAAGTGAATTAGTCTATGGTTTATTAAAAAGTTCAGACCTAAAAGATTACAGAACAAATTCTTTTAGAAAATCAACCATCATAACTCAAAGAAAAGTAGGACAAGAAACTCAATACATCAAGCATCAGTTTCCGCTTACCTATGATTACCTGTATGCACACAAAGATTTATTTGATAAACGTAAATCGTCCATTTACCAAGGCAAACCAAGTTTTTCGATTTTTGGTATTGGGGATTATTCTTTTGCACCATATAAAGTAGCCATTTCAGGGCTTTACAAAACAACTCATTTCACATTAGTTTGTCCAAAGAATAACAAACCCGTTATGCTTGATGACACCTGCTACTTTATTGGTTTTGACCAATTAGAATTAGCCGAAATTGCTCATTATTTGTTAAACTCAGATTTGATTCAAAAGTTTCTCAAATCAATAATATTTTCAGATTCTAAAAGGTCAATCAATAAAGACACATTAATGCGAATAGACCTAAAAACAGCTTTTGAAAGAGTGTCATTTGAGGAAGCCAAAAGAGCAATAAAAAACTTGGAAATAGAACATTGGGAAGAATTTGGAGAATTGTTAAACGAAGAAATTTCAGAACAAATGACCCTATTCTGAAAAGAAGTCCGAACATCAACTGCAAAATTGACATTCCGGTGATTAGGATTTTGATGGATTTATAAGAACAATTCTAATGACAAAAAGCTCAATTCATTTCCAATCATTTACCGTCAAGCTTCTTTTTTCAGATTGGTATCTTGGATAATATACAACGGTCTGTCCAACACATTTTTATTAATTCGACCGATGTATTCGCCGATAATCCCGATGGAAATCAATTGCACGCCCCCGATAAACATGGAGCTGACAATCAGTGAAGTCCAGCCGGTAATGGTCTGATTCAGTGCGAAATGAGCGAATATGGCGTAGAGAATCAGCAAAAAAGACAATCCGGAAATAATAAATCCTGCCCTTGTCACAAATCCCAAAGGTTTATCTGAAAATGCCGTCACCCCATCCATGGCAAATTTCAGCATCTTGCTGAGCGGATAGCCTGATTTGCCATGCTTTCGTTTGTCCCGTTTGAAATAGACTGCTGTTTGGTTGAATCCCATCCATGCAATCTGACCGCGTAGAAATTTATTCTGTTCGGGCATTTGTCTGAGGCATTCCACGATTTTGTGGTCGATTAAACGGAAGTCTCCCGTATCAAGGGGGATATCGACCGAAGTCAGCCTTCGGAGTGTCCTGTAAAACATTTTTGCAGAAAACTTCTTGAAGAAGGTTTCTCCTTCGCGGGATTCACGCCGGGCATAAACCACTTCAAAGCCTTCTTTGTGTTTTTTATAGAGTTCAGGAATTAATTCCGGCGGATCCTGCAAATCTCCATCAATGATGACAACAGCATCACCGGAACAATAATCAATTCCGGCTGTTACAGCTATTTGATGTCCAAAGTTTCGGCTGAAATGGATGTAAAAGGATTTAGCATCTTTTTCAGCAATTTGCATCAGACCGAGAAGGGAAGCATCGCGGCTGCCGTCATTGACAAAAATAAGCTCATAGTCTTCTGTGACCTCCCGTGCAGCTTTTGTAAGCCGGTCATGGAGCTCCGGCAGAATTTGTTCCTCATTGTAAATGGGAATGATGATGGAGAGAATTACATCTCTTTTTTCCATTTTATCTCTAAATTTTTTATGATGAATTTGTCACAATAATCAAAATTCCGTCCTTTATCGACCGAAAGCGTTAATTCATGAATATTTTCAAGTGGAACACTAATGTTGATATCTTCTTTATGTGTTACATAATATTCATTCAAAAGTTTATCATCTCCCCAAATATAAAGATTAATCTCCCCATCATTGTCAGGGTTACACCAACTTTTCGTGAATTCATCTTTATTTGCAAAGGAGGCTGTAAAGTTCAGTGTTTTTTGAGAGTCCAATATTGAAAGTGAAATTTTAGTGCTATCAGTTCCACCAGGATGCATTAATATTGCATCCGAAAAAATCGAAATTTCTCCATGAGCATTTCCTCTTTTATAACTTGAAATCTGTCCAACAATGGGATTAACGTTATACATATTTGGATAGTTGGGATATTGATTTTTGAAGTGGTTTCTTATTTCATCCATTTTTGCTGAATCAAAAATCTTTATTCTTTTCATAAGATGAACCTTCTGATTATCCATCAAATAATATGTTTTAATTTTTTTATAAAAATCCTTCATATTACCAATCATAATCTGCTCGTTGAAATAGGTTATAACCTGTTGGTCTTCTGCTCTTAAATGATGCAAAGCCGGTTCACCTACTAAAACATTGGTGGCGAGAAACAAATCATTTGGAAAATCATCTCTTTTATCCACATTCTGTGATCTCAAAAGCCCTTTTGTGGCTTTTACTTTTTGAGGAAGATAAATATTTTGTAACAAACTATAATTAAGAAAGCCACCGTTACCTATCAAATATGAATATTGGCGGTTTTCTTCATAATTGTATTCAATATCATTCATAATAGAAGCAATCACATCATAATCCGGTCTGTCATATTTGTATCCATTTATAGTAGAAAAAAAATAAGCGGTTTTTATCTCATTTGTCATAAAGTTTATGTAAAAATTACTACAGAAAACGATTAATAATATAGCTATGGATACATGTTTAAACTTTTTATTTTCAACAAATAAGGTTCCAAGTATCAGTAACAGTATAAAAGGTATAATAATATAATAATGTTGGGGACCAAAATCGTTAAATGTAACAAAAAACACAGAGAGCGTTAAGAAACACAGCAAGAAATAAATTGCTTCATAATATCTTTTTGTCATAAAATATCCGACAATACCTAATATTATAAGAAAAAGATTAATGTAGCCGAATGTATTAACTATACTATTCCAATGTCCTTTTATGCTACGAACTCTGTATCCTGAGTACAAATCTTTATAATCTGCTAAAAACGTAAGTTCAAAAAACGGATAAAAGAAAATGAGCATAATCCCACCACAAACTAACCCTGCAACTGTTAAATTAAATCCACCATTAATTATTGGTTTTATACTTTTTTGTCTAAACCCGACTACTAATAGCAATAGGAAATTGATACAAAAGAAACTTAAAACCCAAAAAGTAAACCACCTCCTTGTGAATAGAAGAAGAAGAAGCATAATCCCAATTAACACAAATGTTTTTAGATCTTTTTTCTCCCAATATTTGCGTATAAAAAATAGATTGAATATAATACCGATTATTACTAAGCCTAGGGTTCCTATAAAGCCATACCTAAGTGGAAATAACAACGGCACAAACATTAAGTACAAGATTGGAACTAAAAGCAAACTTCTGTTTTTATTCTTTGAAAACCTTAAAATAAGATTTCCAAAAAGCAACGCTCCGGGAATTGCGTACAATAGATATGTGCAAAAAATGAAATAGCGAAACTCCAGCCCGAAAACTCTACCCAAAACTGCAAGTGGTAGAGTTGCAAAATCATTGTACTGTTGAGTGTTTATAGAATTATATACTTTTCTAAAAACATCAAACCCATCATTGATTAAAAATTTTTGGTATTCAATTGTTTTAACCCAATAATTTGAGTAATCATAATAGTAAATTTGCTTTTCATCGTTCAAAACATAAAGTAAAATTAATCCGGGAAAAAGAATTCCAAATAAGAAAAGAACGTTAGAGTTTAAGGTCTGTTGTCTTAGTAATTTCAAAAAAGGTTTCGACAATTGGCAAACACCTAAATAGTAAAGAATTATAATTATAAAACAGAGGAAAACCATTCGTTTAAAATATAATGCAATATTATAAATTTAAAAACAACTATTAATTTTTCAGTTAATGAAACTTACTTATTTTAGGCAAATGAAAAATTTAGTATGGTTAAAATATTATATCATCGTGCTGGTAAGTTCATTTCTTTCCTCCGCTTGTTTTTACTCACCAGTAATGAATAAGAATAGTTTGCACGAACATTCAGCCCTACCTGTAAACATCTCTTCTGATTTTATTTGGGGGATAAATGGTCATCCGATTGAGGATAAGGCCTATTTGCCTATATCCATTGAGAAGCAATTAGATCTTTTGTCAGAACATCAAATGACCTTCTACCGAATTGATGTCAACACTCTTCAGGATGGGGGCATTAACACGAAGGATAATCGGAATGTTAGATTTGAGAACCTTCTCAAAGAATCAGAGAAGAGGGGTGTTTCGATTCTACCTGTTATAAAGTTTTATAATATTCATTTAGAAAACCAAGTCTTTACTAGTGATGAAGCATATAATAAAGGCAAAAACCAAGGGCAAGGCTTTGCTAGTAGGTATGGTGAATATTTCGATTATTATGGTTTAGGAAACGAGCTTGATTTGAAGGCTCAATTACCCAATACAAAAGGGATGAAGAAAGAAGATTATGATAGTCATAAGATGGAGCTTATAACAGCCTACTTGAAAGGATTGTCGGATGGAATAAAATCAATTGATCCAACTGCAAAAACTATCATTAATTGTGCATTGTGGGTTCATTGGGGTTATTTAGACATTTTGAAGGAGAAGAATGTTGATTATGACATATTAGGTTACCATTGGTATTCAGATAACGGACGTCCTTTATTAGATATTAATATTCCTAATATAAATGCTTTAAAAGTTTTAGAAAGTTACAATAAACCGATTTGGCTAACAGAAATCAATCGAAAAAGAGGTAGTTTATACTATAGGGAACGTGAACAAGATGAAATGATGAAAATGTTTCTCAGAAATATAAGTGATAAAAATAGTATAAAAGCATTCTTTGTATACGAACTATTTGATCAGTCACATTTGCTGTACGAAGAATGGGCAGGAGCAGAAGAAACAAGCTATGGCATAATAGGCTGGAAATCAGACCCTCCTAATTATTCAGAATTCCACTACAAGCCGGCTTCTGCCACCTTAAAATTCGGTATTGAAGAAGCCAAACATGGTTATGAAGATTTCATTTATGCTGTCATGACTGATATGTATGGAAATATACCATCCGAATCAGATCTTCGTTATTGGACATCCCGCTTTCAAATTTTAAAAAACAAAGAACTCATTATAAAGGAAATTCTCGAAAACAGTGCATCATTGCCTTACAAAAAAATGATAGATTCAGATTACGCTGAAGGTTTTTCAACTTATATCACTACCGTATATCAGACATTTCTCAACCGGATTCCGGATAATAAAGAATTAAAATTCTGGAACAGGCGACTAAAAAAAAGAATAAAACAGGAGGATTTACCCATTAAAATAATGCTATCCGAAGAATATTGGGAAAATGCGATTTGGAGTGGCTATGAAAGAAGAACGGGGTTTAGCAGACCGAATGCGCTAAATCATTAGTTTTGTATGATTTATTCTAAGTATCATGAATAGAAAACATCAAATCATCAACATTTCATTATTGGGAATATTCAGTCTGTTGGCTTATGTCATTCACTATTTTTCTCCGCTTCAATCTGATGACTTTACTTTTTCTTCCTTTGGTTATTCTGATATCGGTAAGCGATACTTCAGCTGGACGGGGAGGTTGGTGGCCGAATTCTTTGCCGTGACGCTTACTAATTTTTCAAACAAAATCCTGCTTGCCCTGATTCAGACAGTAGGTATGACAGCATTGTTATGCATCTTATCACAGATTCCCTTCCGAACTTCCGGCCAAAAGTTCAATGCTTTTAGCTTTGCATTAATTGCTTCATTTTACTGGCTTTTTCATCCTGATTTGGGGCAATCTACTTTCTGGATAGTTGGTGCGGCTGTGTATATGTGGACAGGTATCGTGGTGTATTTGTATGTTTTTTATGTTTTGAAATATTATTATTCAGCGAAGCCAATCAATAAGCCTTTTAGCAGCATACTTATTTTTATGGTTTTGCCTTTTATGGCCGGTTGTACCAATGAAAATGTGGGGCCCTTTGTGGCGATTTTCAGTTGGATGTTATTTATGGCGTCATTCTATTTTGAGAAAAAATTGAAAAAGAACTTATTGTTTGCTGCAATTTTCTCCTCGTTGGGTGCGGCTGTTTTGATTTTGGCTCCGGGGAATCAAAGACGATTAGAAAATTGGGAGCATTCATCAGGAATACAATGGGGTGAATTGTCTCTGATGGATAAGTTTCATCGGTTCGACGATCAATATCTGGCATTTTTTACCATTCCCCTTTTACTGCTTTTGGTCATTTACTTAATTTTTATTTTCACCAAAAAATTTGGGTTATTGACGAAGAGAAAACTGTCATTCTTATCCATTTCAATTGTCTTTCTCCTACTTTCATTTGTAGCCAATGAAGTCCTCATGCTGACCCCCACCACATTTGTAAGGGCAGTGAGCGGGTCTTTTCTCTTTCTATTGCTTGCTTTGTCTTTTGCTTATCATGAATTGTTCAATGCTTTCTCTAAGAAATCAAATTTCAAAGTGGGAATTTCCCTGATTCCTGTTTTGGCTTGTGTTTTTTTCTTTTTGCTGTATTTTGGAAAAGTCCTGCCATTGTATCAATCTTATTATTCCCAAAATCAAGTACAACTCAATTTGATTCATCAAGCTTTGGAAAAAGGGGAAAAAGAAGTGAAAATACCACGAATCTACACGCCTTCAAATCTGAAAGACAAACGTCTTGACATGGATTATTTTGAAAATACCGAAAGCTTAGCGGCGTACTATGGATTCGAAAAGTTCGAATACTTTAGTGTACAAGAGGATTTAACTGAAATCCAATCTTTTGATGATATGCACTCCCGGGTTTTCAGACTAAAAATAGAAATTAAAAGTTCGATGAATTTCGGTTTTAATTTAGCTTATAAAACAAACCCGGAAGATGATTATACCAATCAAAATAAGATCTGGAACAATGTCAAGAAAAGACCGGATGAGTTTCAAGTCATCACATTCGATTTGCCTGTCGGAAAGAAAATAACCGATTTGCGTTTAGACATCGGCGGAGAGGATCAATCTGAATTTGAGGTTGGTACGTTATGGATAGAAAGTTTTGCAGGCGTGATTGAAATTCCTGCTGAGGATTTTAGAAATTATTTTCAAAACAATTCCGGACTGAATTACAACCCGGATACGAAGCAATATAAATCTTTGAGGACGAAGGAAAATCCTGTGTGGGCGAACTTAATAGAAACAGAATTATTAACTGAACTGCTGAAAGAAATATTTCAGGATGAATAAATTAAGCAAGTTTCTTGGTTCTAAACTCCATTGCATATTTAATCAGCAACACAAGGCTCAACCAGAACATATATTGTCTGAATTGATCTTGCTGCAACCAGTTAATGGATACCCCCACGAAAGACAGCAATAAAATAAAGCCCAAGAACCGATTTTTGTCATCCGACTTTTTCCATAGCATGAAAGAATAATAAAAACAAAGAAACAGCAAAAACAGAAAAGTCAGGATTCCTACACTCCCCAATTCCGCCATAGTCCGGGTATAGAAATTATAGTTTGGTGGAAATGATTTCAAAGACTGATTCTTGTATCTCAATCTAAATTCCCAGTTGTCATGTGTTGCCCAATATGGATAATAATGCATGGCGTGATAGGCGTTTTGCCCTAAGCCAACGCCTGCCACCGGATGATCTGAAAAAACCTTCAAAGTCGCATACTGTATCCCGAACCTTGAGCGATTGGAAATATCCTTGCTCATATTTTTGAAAAAATCAATCCGATCCGCTTTCTCCTTATAGGTTTTGATGATTTTATCCGAATTAAAAACCAACAATGCGGCAAAGACGACAGCACCATAGCGAAGCGCTCTTTTCGTTCCCCTTTTGTATGCTGGGTCTAAAAGAAACAACAAAAAGAATATAAATAACTGCGCCAAAATCACAATCATCGCCGAACGGGAATCGGAAAAAAACAATAAAATTAAAACCACTGCCAAAGGGATGTATTTATAAATTTTCTTTTCCGTCAGCAGATAGCTCGCCATCCAAGGGAAAACCCCGACAAGAAAAGTGCCGAGTGCCGGGATTTCAAACGTTACAGATGATATGCCCTTTCTCATCAACGACCCTGATAGATTGGTATTTACAAAAGGGAAAATATCAAAACCCTGCAATACGGGAGTCAGAAATCCCATACCGAAAAACACGATGGCGATTTCAATAAAACCATAAACCGCGACAAAAATAAAACTCCCCAATATTACCCGCCGAAGCAAAATGAATATCCGGTAAGTCGAGTAATTCTTAATCACATTCCAAAACAAAACCGTAAACATCACAGAAGTCATCAACAGTGAAATGGTTTGTCTGAAATAGCGGTTGAGTCCCGAAGTATCTTTAAAGAAATTCTGAAGTACACTTTGAATATTAATCAGTGTGGATACCGCACTCCATACAATGAAAACCATCAAAACGATGACCAAGGGATGCTTGTAGGGAATGTTGATTTTTCCCCGGATAAGGCTTTCAATTATCAAAATAAAAAAGCCGATTAGAAAAAAATAGGCTGAAGCATCATTTTTATATTCTCCCAGAAAAGCAAGTCCTTCAAATTCATTGAAAGGCAGGAAAAACACTCCGAGAAAGAATAACAGCGTATATATTTTTTTCAGGGATATCATTCAATTCTCAAACTATTTAACTGAATTTAAAATTCAGGGTTGGCTCATTCAATCAGAAATCTGTAGTTCAACTTGCTTGTTCGCTCAGTTTTCTGCTTTGTCTTTGATAAAACCGGACAAATGCGGTAGTGAACACGAACAACAAAATCAAAGCCACCGGAATCAGGATTGCAAACGGAATTCCTTTGTCTTTAATATTCAATAATCTGGAAGAGTCAAAAATCACCTTTTTCTGTTCTAACTGATCAATTTCCGCATTTCTTAATTGGTCAATCAAACTGTTCTTTGAATTAATTAATTCATTGAGTTCCGAATAGGTTTCAAGGGTTATTTCGCTTCCTTTTGCTTCACTGCTGCCGATTTTATCAAGAATCTGGTTGGTATATTCAATTGAATTTTTCAATTGCGCAATCTTATTTTTATTGTTTTGAACTTCGACCTTTTGTCTGTCTAAAAAATACGGGTCACTGTTGAAAACGTCCATCAGGCTGTCGATGATTTTTCCGCCGTTATCCGGACCTTGGGTATAAACGGTCATCAAATGATAGCGGTAAAACTTCTCAATCTCCGAATTGGGTTTGTATTTATTAAACTGTATATTGTTTTCACTCAGGTATTTGGCTATTTCCAAGTTGCTCCATCTTTCGGTAATAAATTGGTAAATATCCATGACAGGTTCTATTTCTACCGAAGAAATGGGGGAGTCTTTGAATCGCATTTCCGCTATCTTATTGTACAAATAGGTGTTACTGCTGAAATTCGGGACGACGATGATTTCATGCTTAAATTTGTTGCTGCGGCTTTGATCCAAAAAATAACCAAGCACCGCTCCAACTACAATCAGCCCCAAAAGCCAAAATTTGTTTTTTAACAGAAATTGAAGAAACCGAAAAAAAGACAGCCCAATATTTTCAAATAGACGAGCTGTATTTTTGGAAATAAATGAAAGGTCAATTTCCTGACTGCTTTGATTATTCGGTACAGTTCCCATAAATCAGATAAATTTTGAGCAAATGTAATGTAAAAATCTGTAAGTTGTGATGATGTAAACTTCATCCGTATCTCAAAAATTCATTTGTGCTTTCCATACATTTCCTTGTCAATTTATAGAATGATTGTTTATATTTGAAAGCTTTGTGAGGTTTTCTCACAGGCTGACATTGTGTGTGGAGCTTTGAAAATACTATTAACGAAAATATTATTCTTTATAACTTTTGCTTGTTTCGGACAAATAGTCGGACAAGACACGATTGTATATAAAGGTTTTTTTTAAAGATTGTTTTTTAATGGAAAGTTTTACGCTTTATCCTGATAATACATTCAAATGGACGAACGAATTTGACTTAAGTTGGGATGAATATGGACTTTATAAAATTGAAAATAATAAATTAACTCTCGATTATTACATCTTATTTGATTTCCCATCAACCATGAGTTTAAAAGATAATATTTCCACAGTTCCTGAGGCTGAAAAAAGTATTATATTAGAAATGGAAGAAGATAAATTGTATTATGTTGGTGAAAATGGAAAACGACTACCGACTATGTTAAAATTTCCTTTTTGTAAAAGGAAATGGGGCTGGTTGATTGGAAATAAATTCGAATATATAATTTACCGAGAAGATTAAGGAATAATTAAAAGACTGTGGCATCATCGGCAACCCCAATTTCTTCAAACCGACTTCCAATTGAAAACAAAAGGATTGTTTATATTTGAAAGCTTTGTGAGGGTTTTTTCGCAAGCCGGCATTGTGTGTAAGTTCAAAAAAGACACCGATTAATGAAAAATATCACGACATTAGTTTTGCTTCTTTTGATATTACTAAAAGTAGGCGGACAGACTATAGAAACGGACTTGAACGGTTTCCGGATTGGACAATACCGAGAAACTGCAACAAACGAATTTGGAAAACCTTTTCAACACGACAAATACGAAGACGGTTTTGAATACGAAGTTTTCATCATCAAACCTGACACAAGTTTGTATATGGTCTTTGAATATGCCGCAGGACATACAGATATAATTTGGTCAATTCAAATTTCAGGTAGTAACACGACAACAGACATTGGTTTTAAAGGCTTAAAACTTGGACTTGACAAAAAAGAAGTTCAACATGTTTTAGGCAAGCCAGACAAAAAAGACGATATGGGTGAGTATGGCGAACAATGGAGTTACGACAAGACAAACTATTCAGTAGAAATTTCTAAAAGCGGAAAATTATCAAGTGTAAAAATCACCGACAATTATTCAAGCAACACGCCTGATGTAAATAAAATTCCAAAGTTTGACAATGTTGTGAAGTTACTAAATTCAAAAAATAACGATGACATTGTAAGAGTTTTAGCACCGGGAATTGAAATCTATTACAAAGGTCAAACAATGTTTTTCGCCAAGTCGTTAAAGACTGAAATTGAAACGGACTATTCAAAAATCTTTCAGACAATCCGAGAAATCAGTAGAGATTTAGACAAAATCAAAACTTCTGACGAAAACTCATACGAAGAGAATATGCGAATTGGGTTAGGACAAAATCCAAAACATGTTGTTAAAATCAAGACAGGACATGCGATAAAAGAAATCGTATTTGACTATGTTAACGGACAATATTTAATTTGGGAAATAAACGCTCAATAAAAAAACTGTGCAACAAAGCTAAGCCTCCCACAATCCCTATTTAATTCAAACTTATTTCCGAATGAAAACAAAAAGGATTGTATATATTTGAAAGTTTTGTGAGAGTTTTTATAGAATGAGGTTACAGGACAAAAAAATTAAAAAAACAAGAAAGTATTGCCGTCCACTATAGTGGACGGACAGAAAAGCAAGCCTCTAATTGGCTTTAGCCCCATTCATGCAAAAGATTTTATGCGGCTAAAGCCGAATTTGATTTGATTCATTTCATCCGTTGACTAAAGTCAACGGCAATGGCTTTACCATCGGCTTATTTCGCTCAGTGAACGCAGTACACATCGTTCTATAACCAAAACCGGCGGCTGAGCGGAGTCGAAGCCAAGGTATAAATGATAACTGCTCATTTCGGCTCATTTCGAATGGCAATAGGCAGATATTCAACTTAAATTAAAAAAACAAGAAAGTATTGCCGTCCACTTTAGTGGACGGACAGAAAAGCAAGCCTCCACTTGGCTTTAGCCCCATTCATGCACAGATTTTATGCGGCTAAAGCCGAATTTGATTTGATTCATTTCATCCGTTGACTGCCCTTCGGCTCCGCTCAGGGAACAGACGGCAATGGCTTTATCATCGACTCACTTTGTGAACTTAGTTCGCAGACTTCGTCTGTGCTCAGTGACCGCTTTTTACATCGCCAAAAACGGATGCTATTCTTTTTTTTGCTAAATTTACTTTCTATGAATTCTTTTGGGTTGCATAGTGCTGAGTTTCAGCCTGAAATTTATATTCAAAATTTAGTCAGAATTTTATGAGCGCAAATCAAATCACATATTTTTTCATAATTATCGTACTCTTAAGCTGTCATAAAAAAGACCAGCGAAAAACCATTGAAACTTCAGAAGAGGATATTGAATTAGTAACCATAGAGCTTAAAAATCAAGATGTCGAATATTTAAAAAATCCAGAAGCTTCTGATACCATGTGTATAAATGCCATTGAGAAAGCCAAAAAAGATTTAGCGCAATACAAAGGGATATTTACTCACGAAATTTGTTTTGGGTGTATTTCTGAACCTTATATTGATGAAATCAAAAGATTAGTAGAAAACAAAGACTATAAATTTCATATTGAGGATATGGATTGTGTAACCCATGAGGGACAAACAATTGGTTGCTATAGTGGTTATGTCAATATGATTATGAAAGAGCGCTTTGGGCAAAATTATTACCAAGATATTTTAGACCAAGCCAAGGAAATTTATATTTTCGACCTTGTAAATAACGGTTCAGTAATAAGTATATACGATTTGGATGCGAACGAAAAACCGCGACTAAAAAATCAAAATATTAAATTAATAAATGAAGGGATAATGCCTCAAATAAAAACCGTATTTCCTTTGAAAATCACATCAAATATATCCTTGTTTTTAGATTTAAAATTTATTATTGAAAAAGATGGAACAGTCTCGAATTGTGAAGTAAACAATTGGGTCAATGATTATCCTCAAAACGAAAAGTTTAAACAAGATTTAATTGACTTAGCGATGAAAGAATTAAAAACCAAATATGCAGATTGGATACCAGGCAAATATGATGGCAATGTTGTAAGAACTGAAAATAATCTGAGAGTGCATTTCCAATAAAAAAATATTTGTAAATATCTACAACCCTTGTTCAACCCTATTTCTTCAAACTGACTTCTAATTGAAAACAAAAGGATTGTCTATATTTGAAAGTTGTACGACATTTTATGAAAAAGTTTATTCAATTTTTTGCTTTCATTATTTTCATGTCTTGCGACTCTACTAATTCTCAAGATATAGATAATCAAGCTGATAAAGACAAACAAGAACAAATTATAGAAGAGTACTTAAAAAAAGGTGCTTGGAATTTCCCGTTATTCTCAAATGATTGGCAAGAAGAAATTGACAAAGGTCTTGCAAAAGACTCAACCATAGCGTATTTATGGCAACAAAAAGCAATGCCTCTCTTTAAACAATCTAAATACGAAGTTGGGATGAAGTATATTGATAAAGCTGTAAAATATGATGCCGAAAGATGGCAAGATTATCGTGCATTTATCAAATGTATTTTCGCAAAAACTTATACCCAAGCAATTGATGATTTTGAAGATTACAAATCTAAATTTGGTAATGGATATGTAATGGATCACTCCTACGATTTTTATATCGGACTTTCTTACCTACAGCTTAATGAATATACATTGGCTGAAAATTCTTTTACCAATTCAATTAACCAACAAATTTCTGAAAATGGAGAAAGCTGGATTCATTATTTAGACATATTTTATTTGGCAATAACTCAAATGGAACAAAAGCAGTATAAAAAAGCAATAACAAATTTTGATAAATCATTAAAAGAATATCCGGAATTTTCAGAAGCACTTTATTATAAGGGATATTGTATGAAAAAATTAGGATATGGTAATTTAGCATTTGAAACAATGCAAATTGCTAAAGAATTTGGACTGAGAGGATATACTATAAATGAAGACAATGTCATTTACGAAAAATATCCCTACCAAATAAAATGGACTAATTAAAAAATGCCGCACAACCCCAATTTTTCCAGCTGATTTTCAAATCAAAACAAAAGGATTGCTTATATTTGAAAGCTTTGTGAGGTTTTTCGCAGACTGATATAGTGTTAAGTTAAATATGTTATGACGTATTTATTTTATATCTTTGTGATAAAAAACAATGATACGATACACGATTAAATTGACAAAGGAAGAAGTAGAGGAGCTTCAGGCAATCATTAATAAAGGA
>Ga0265293_10001097_pt1 | contig 60777 bp, 60 predicted proteins | sample Munlanlewell138R_FD_192505 | JGI IMG/M metagenome (GOLD analysis project Ga0265293, IMG submission 192505) | Leachate microbial communities from a municipal landfill in Southern Ontario, Canada - Leachate well 138R | ecosystem: Engineered > Solid waste > Landfill > Unclassified | place: Canada...
TTGGTTGATTGGCATACCTAACGCTACTTGATACAATGCACCACACTTTCCGAGCGTGGTGCATTTTTACGAGTAACGGTTTTCTGTTCCAAGCATAAAGGACAATGCGGGCAAAAAGGACAATTTAACCTTGCCTGAGAGGTTTTCGCTTTCCGGCAGGGACAGCAGATAGTCGCATTTTGCTTCTTCCGGCAGAAAGAAGCCGCACTTTTCGATCGCAATTTCATGTATAGGGCGCTCCATACGAGTGCCCTTGTTTTTTTCATATTCTGCTTTGATAGCCGCCTCATACTTAGAATACTTGACCTCGGCAAACCGCAGAAAAATAAGGCCGAGAATAGGCTCAGCGTATTCTGTGGATTTTAAACCGGAATTGGCGCGGAGCTGATCGGCCGTAGCCCAAAGTGTATCTTTTAAATTTTTAATTTGTTTATTGGTCATGATTCATTATCCTTTCAGCATTCTTAACAGCACATAGCCGTTGGCAATGTTACCGAGCCAAATACTGCTCGTCCACTTCAAACGAAATTTTATTTTTTTCGCAGAACGCCTTTATTCTCTTCAGTGCATCATAACGCGGTTTCGCTTTCCCCATTTCCCATCTGTTTACCGTAGAGAAAGAGAGTCCAATCTCTTTGGCAAAAGCCTCCTGACTTAGCAGGGCTTTTATCCGTATATCTTTTATAACCTTACTAAATTCCATGGCTTCCATCCCCGTAATTAGCTTAAAAGCAAACCTATATAGCTATTATAGCGTTTATATCCATTAATTGCAATAGATTTGTTGAATAATCCCAATATAATGTATTTATTCAAAAATACTATTGATAAAATCATCAATTTCCTGCTGCTTTTTTCGATGATAGTAGTTATTAGCTTTCCGCGAATTACGGATACTTTGACACTGCATATTCTCACAATATGATTGACGATTTCCGTTTTTTACAAATATGGAGCCGCAGGCTTTACACACTCCGATTGAAGTTTTGCCACCGGTATCACTTGTAGCACCGGCATCCACGGAAATAAAGCGGGTTAGTGCATAATAGGCTGAATCAAATACAGGCAACAAAAACTAAGAAAGGAGCGAAGATAGCAATGCTGAAAGATAACCCAATTATCGTATACACCGCTGACTGCCTTGGGAACCTTGAAAACTGAGCTTATCAAAACCGTATTGAAATAACCGATACGCATGTTGCTGCAGCGGCATTCCGATTCGACAGCGTATTTGCCCAGTACAAGAACGATTACAGAAGCAAGGATAACTTCTTGTGGTCGAACGCACTGCCTATGGATCGCGACAACGACCACTCGGCCGAGCCGAAGGATTGGATCACGCCGGAGGACATCGGTTTTTTCTTTACGGGCGTTCCGCACATCATCCACTTTTCCCGACATCACATGAAGCGGAAAGGCGACAACTCCTCAAGGCAGCGCTTTCATGTCATCTTCCTGATTGATCCCACGACCTCCGAGCAAGAGTATGCCAAGTTGTTTCGATCCACGCCCCTGCGTGAGGGGCGACGGACGGGCTGCAGGCGCAGAAGCAAGCCGAACTGATTTCAATCCACGCCCCTGCGTGAGGGGCGACAGAGGAGGACGGTCAGCTATATCCCGTCGAAGTGATTTCAATCCACGCCCCTGCGTGAGGGGCGACAGTGGGGCACCCCCAAGGTGGACATGGACGAGATTATTTCAATCCACGCCCCTGCGTGAGGGGCGACGTTTGTCGCTGACGGGCAGGCGTGGGACTCCAAATTTCAATCCACGCCCCTGCGTGAGGGGCGACCTGGCGAGACGGTGGTTGAGGATGTCAAGGGCATATTTCAATCCACGCCCCTGCGTGAGGGGCGACGTGGTTACAGACCCGCCATATAATATCAACTACATTTCAATCCACGCCCCTGCGTGAGGGGCGACTCGTGGCAAGTACAGGCTGGTTGAGGTCAGCCCATTTCAATCCACGCCCCTGCGTGAGGGGCGACTTGAGCAGGAGGAGAAGTGATGGATGACCAGGTGAATTTCAATCCACGCCCCTGCGTGAGGGGCGACTGTAGCTGTACGGCACAGAGGCAGCCAGCTTCTCCATTTCAATCCACGCCCCTGCGTGAGGGGCGACCGGCTTGGCGCTTCAACATGTGCGAGAGCAGACCATTTCAATCCACGCCCCTGCGTGAGGGGCGACGCGTCCTTTTGGTATTGTGGGATGTTTGCGCTCATATTTCAATCCACGCCCCTGCGTGAGGGGCGACCGACGCAACTGACGTCGGAGCGCCGGCATCGGCATTTCAATCCACGCCCCTGCGTGAGGGGCGACATGTTTTTTAAGTTGCTCTATATAGCCGGATGCCATTTCAATCCACGCCCCTGCGTGAGGGGCGACCCGTTGCCGAAAGCCGAGGTGACAGAAAAATGAGATTTCAATCCACGCCCCTGCGTGAGGGGCGACCGTGTCAGTTTTTATGTGCTATAATAGTAGTATCAATTTCAATCCACGCCCCTGCGTGAGGGGCGACCCCAAGGGCAAGTACAGGCTGGTTGAGGTCAACCCATTTCAATCCACGCCCCTGCGTGAGGGGCGACCAGTACCGCTGCCTACAACAGCCCCGGTTTTTAATTTCAATCCACGCCCCTGCGTGAGGGGCGACGCTACTCTTGAGTACTACATACAGACAAGCAAGGTATTTCAATCCACGCCCCTGCGTGAGGGGCGACGCTACTCTTGAGTACTACATACAGACAAGCAAGGTATTTCAATCCACGCCCCTGCGTGAGGGGCGACTAATATAATGAGGGAAAAAGCGGGGGATAGTCATATTTCAATCCACGCCCCTGCGTGAGGGGCGACCCATCTCATCCAGCTCCACCTTCGGCACCGTCTCCCATTTCAATCCACGCCCCTGCGTGAGGGGCGACCGAAAGAGCCGGTATGGTGGCACTGCAAGGTTCAATTTCAATCCACGCCCCTGCGTGAGGGGCGACCATCGACCACATCACCGACAAGACCTATCAGGGTATTTCAATCCACGCCCCTGCGTGAGGGGCGACCTGGTTTTCGGAGGCGTGGGGCACCACCACAGGATTTCAATCCACGCCCCTGCGTGAGGGGCGACGCGTTCGGCAGATATGTAATCGCTACGAGGCGATATTTCAATCCACGCCCCTGCGTGAGGGGCGACCGTAGGTCACGCCTGGCACCATCACCTTGTTTCTATTTCAATCCACGCCCCTGCGTGAGGGGCGACAGGGCGTTCATTGCGACAATTTTTCCCTGACTTATATTTCAATCCACGCCCCTGCGTGAGGGGCGACCGGAGCAAATAGCAGTTGTTTGAAAGCGTGATTATTTCAATCCACGCCCCTGCGTGAGGGGCGACTCTTTTGCGACGCCTTTCGGGGCGGGGCCGACATATTTCAATCCACGCCCCTGCGTGAGGGGCGACCCTGAACCACAATACATATGTCAGGGGGAAATAAAATTTCAATCCACGCCCCTGCGTGAGGGGCGACTCCAAAATGATTTTTGGCATGGTTCGCAATCGAGGGTATTTCAATCCACGCCCCTGCGTGAGGGGCGACCACTGTCATGCACCTTCCCGCCCGTGACAGCAGATATTTCAATCCACGCCCCTGCGTGAGGGGCGACGGGCATATTTACGGCTTTTTGTGTTTTGGTTACTATTTCAATCCACGCCCCTGCGTGAGGGGCGACGGCACGAGCGCCCTCGCCAATGAGGAACTGCGTGATTTCAATCCACGCCCCTGCGTGAGGGGCGACGGGCAATTGGTGTTTTCGTTTGCGCGGCAGGTCTATTTCAATCCACGCCCCTGCGTGAGGGGCGACTCCAAAATGATTTTTGGCATGGTTCGCAATCGAGGGTATTTCAATCCACGCCCCTGCGTGAGGGGCGACCGCAGCACACTTTGAGGCTTGTGGCACTACATAAAATTTCAATCCACGCCCCTGCGTGAGGGGCGACATCATAGCTTGCCTCTTTCTTTCTCCCCGGTACCGATTTCAATCCACGCCCCTGCGTGAGGGGCGACGTCGCTCAATAGTGGCGCATACATGGCCCCTTCGATTTCAATCCACGCCCCTGCGTGAGGGGCGACATCATGACCATGCGAATGTGTCAATAGCTTTTTCATTTCAATCCACGCCCCTGCGTGAGGGGCGACACGGCAAAGGCGGGGCGATGAGCAAATATTCAGATTTCAATCCACGCCCCTGCGTGAGGGGCGACCGCAGCACACTTTGAGGCTTGTGGCACTACATAAAATTTCAATCCACGCCCCTGCGTGAGGGGCGACATCATAGCTTGCCTCTTTCTTTCTCCCCGGTACCGATTTCAATCCACGCCCCTGCGTGAGGGGCGACGTCGCTCAATAGTGGCGCATACATGGCCCCTTCGATTTCAATCCACGCCCCTGCGTGAGGGGCGACATCATGACCATGCGAATGTGTCAATAGCTTTTTCATTTCAATCCACGCCCCTGCGTGAGGGGCGACACGGCAAAGGCGGGGCGATGAGCAAATATTCAGATTTCAATCCACGCCCCTGCGTGAGGGGCGACCGCAGCACACTTTGAGGCTTGTGGCACTACATAAAATTTCAATCCACGCCCCTGCGTGAGGGGCGACTCATCAGTTTATGCTTTTTGAACATTTTGTTTTGATTTCAATCCACGCCCCTGCGTGAGGGGCGACGACATAGTTTCGTGGGCAACTGCCGTTGTTGATGGATTTCAATCCACGCCCCTGCGTGAGGGGCGACTTTTGTTGCAGTTCTCACCATTATTGGTTATAGATTTCAATCCACGCCCCTGCGTGAGGGGCGACCAAACCCAAACCACTTCCTATAACAAGTAAGGGATTTCAATCCACGCCCCTGCGTGAGGGGCGACTTTTCAAAGATATTTCGAATGTTTGCAAAGTTTGTATTTCAATCCACGCCCCTGCGTGAGGGGCGACATTGAGCGCTTCAATCTGCTTGTCCGTCAGGCTGACATTTCAATCCACGCCCCTGCGTGAGGGGCGACGGTTGAGGGGTGCAAATGAGTATCCGAAGCAGATATTTCAATCCACGCCCCTGCGTGAGGGGCGACACAGTGTTGATTTTGGTGGTTCTTGGCTGGATTGATTTCAATCCACGCCCCTGCGTGAGGGGCGACAAGGAGTTATTATGAGTAAGACCAACAACGAGGGGATTTCAATCCACGCCCCTGCGTGAGGGGCGACTACTCGGAGGTGTTGAGCTGTGCCTGCACCATCTATTTCAATCCACGCCCCTGCGTGAGGGGCGACCAAAAAAACTGTTCTTATCCGAGGGGGGAAACCCTATTTCAATCCACGCCCCTGCGTGAGGGGCGACGGATGCGTTCCATTTCGTTACTCTTGTGCAGGTTATTTCAATCCACGCCCCTGCGTGAGGGGCGACAGTCCTCTTGGATCCCTCCGTTGATCTGCGTTTTATTTCAATCCACGCCCCTGCGTGAGGGGCGACTTACTTGTTATAGGAAGTGGTTTGGTTTTGATGATTTCAATCCACGCCCCTGCGTGAGGGGCGACGGGTGTTGTTTAAGTTGTTTGGTAGATACACAACGGGATTTCAATCCACGCCCCTGCGTGAGGGGCGACGTTATATAAAATCAAGACTGCCATGAAAAGGGATTTCAATCCACGCCCCTGCGTGAGGGGCGACGCGTGTGAGGTAAAGCGTTTCAGCACACCAGTGATTTCAATCCACGCCCCTGCGTGAGGGGCGACGCCTTTGCTGCACTTCCACGGTCATTTTATCATATTTCAATCCACGCCCCTGCGTGAGGGGCGACCAATCAATTTTCATGATTGCAACGGAAGCGGACATTTCAATCCACGCCCCTGCGTGAGGGGCGACTGAAATCAGTCATTCCATTCCACATGCCAGCAAGATTTCAATCCACGCCCCTGCGTGAGGGGCGACTTCAGCATCTAAAAAACCTTTGTTGTACCCAGCAATTTCAATCCACGCCCCTGCGTGAGGGGCGACGGCTGGGGGCTATCACCATCTACCAGCACAATCTATTTCAATCCACGCCCCTGCGTGAGGGGCGACGACGCACCTGATGGTGCTGACGACACGGATTTTGAGATTTCAATCCACGCCCCTGCGTGAGGGGCGACCGAACATATCGAGCCGATGAGCGCGGAAAGCCCTATTTCAATCCACGCCCCTGCGTGAGGGGCGACCGTTTACAAGTTTGACGACTCCGAACGATTCGAATTTCAATCCACGCCCCTGCGTGAGGGGCGACTATCATGACCGTGTGCATATGTCAAGTGCTTTTTCATTTCAATCCACGCCCCTGCGTGAGGGGCGACATTTTCAACCACATCCGGGTCAACTTCGCCCGATGATTTCAATCCACGCCCCTGCGTGAGGGGCGACGAGATGTACGCTGACGTTTTTGCAGTGTTTTTGGATTTCAATCCACGCCCCTGCGTGAGGGGCGACACTTGCCGCATTCGCAATGTTGATTTAGGTGATATTTCAATCCACGCCCCTGCGTGAGGGGCGACTGTTGATTTCTCCTTTTTTCGGTGTGTTGCCGGGATTTCAATCCACGCCCCTGCGTGAGGGGCGACTTGGGGCAGCGGCGAACGCATCGAACCGCTGACCATTTCAATCCACGCCCCTGCGTGAGGGGCGACCGCGGAACCGTTACAGTGGGTAAAAATGGCGTAGATTTCAATCCACGCCCCTGCGTGAGGGGCGACGTCAGGGACGGCATCAACAATGCTAAATATTTCAATTTCAATCCACGCCCCTGCGTGAGGGGCGACTCGCCGGTTTTAAGAATGGCTTTGCCGGTTGACATTTCAATCCACGCCCCTGCGTGAGGGGCGACCGGTGGTCTTGTGCGGGCAATCGTCACGCAGGTTATTTCAATCCACGCCCCTGCGTGAGGGGCGACGTTGTATCTTTCCGCAGTCATTCTTCGCTACCTCCATTTCAATCCACGCCCCTGCGTGAGGGGCGACCCTAAATTTCTTGTTGTGATACGCTCCATTTCTTATTTCAATCCACGCCCCTGCGTGAGGGGCGACAGTAGAATGAACAATTTTATGTCGGATATGCATCGCGTTTTGTTCATTCTGCACATAGCTTTCCGTGTTTCCTTCTATCATACAAAAGAATCCCGGAAAAATAGCTGCCTTTTTCGATAATTTCGCGGTGCGAACCGACCGGCTTTTTCTGTTTGCTTGTCATTCGCACCAAATTGTCACGGTGTAGCCGGTCAGATCATCAAAACGCCTTCCGGCTCATAGGCTTGCTTGCGTCCGAAGCTCTTGATCTTGGTATCATACCGGTTTCCAAGACAATACAGCCTTAAACTGTCTTTCCCCGGATCGATGATCTCATTCAGCTTCGCTTCCAGTATCCGGAATTGTGCCTCGTCAACCAAACATTCAAAAACGGAGTTCTGTACCCGCTGTCCGTAATTGACGCACTGCTTGGCAAGTTTTCTCAGGCGCTTTTGTCCGGAACTGCTCTCAGTATTCACATCATAAGTCACAAGTACTAACATACACTATCACTTCCAAAGCATAGGCGGATAGGCATCGAGATCGCCGCGCAGATGCCTTGCAAGAAGCAACGCCTGCACATACGGAACCAATCCCCATTGCAGTTTTTCTTTCAGATACGGATGCTCGATCTGCTCATTCTTCCGTTCCTGCCAAGCTTTTAAAAACCGCTTTCTTGCATCATCGGTCAGCAATACCGCACCGCTGTCCACAAAGCGAAAATCCTTCGCTTCGAAAACGCGTGTATTGATACAGGTCAGAACAAATCGATCGGCAATACACGGGCGAAGTTCCTCCATCAGATCAAGTGCAAGCGACCGTCTGCCCGGTCTGTCGGTATGCAAAAAGCCGACAAATGCGTCAAGTCCCACAGATTCCAGCGCAGACGCACAGTCATACGCTAAAAGACTATAGGCAAACGACAGCAGTGCATTGACAGGATCGAGCGGCGGTCGGCGATTTCTCGCCTTGTACCGGAACGTATCCTTACCCTGCAGGATAAGCTCGTCAAACACGTCGAAATATCCATTCGCACACCCACCTTCTACACCGCGCAGTGTATCACGATCCGTTGTTTCACGAATCACGGCAAGAGCGTTTTTTAAGTTTGCGGATTCATTTTTCAGCTTTTCCGTGTCTACGCGCATGGCATGATCCCGACAACAGCGTTCCAGTACCCAACGGGCATTGAAAACCTTGCCGAAGATCATCATACGGGCGATTGCACAGCTTCTCGTCTCGTCATCGGCAATCCGGTACTGCTCTCTGCGAAGAAGCACATTGCCGCTTGTTTCTCCGACAGCGCGCGCAAGGAATCTGCCGTGCGGAGAACAGAACGCAATCGAGATGTTCTTCTTCGCGCAATGCCCCATCAGCGCCGGAGAGGCACCGAGATAGGAAAACGAAAGGATTCCCGAAAGGGTATGCAGCGGAAAGCGTGCAGCTTCGGCACCGCCTTTCTTTGCCACGACATTTTCTCCGTCAAGGGTCAGATAAATGTCCTCGGAAGTGATAAAAAGCGTGTTGAGAAGATGCTTCATTCTTCTATCGCCTCCTTGATATACTGTCCTACCGTCGGACTTTTCTGCAATTTCGGCAGACACAAGTCTTTGAGAGAGCATTGCCCGCATCCCTTGTTGGATTTAACCTTCGGAGTATAACCGCGTGTGTACAGTTCATGCATCTCTTTGAGACTGTCTTTCACTTTCTCACGGAGCGCATCGGTAAACTCCACTTGGTTTCGGTGATGGGTTTCTCCGTAATACACCGCGCCACACGGTATGGTACAGCACAGCATCCCTTCAAGACACATTGCCTGTCCGCAGAGCTGCAAATCGTTATCTTCGGTTTCCCGCGGTCTTCCGCGCTTGTACTCGATAGGGAATGGCTGCCACAGCCCTTCATATCCCGAAAGCGATACGCCGCAAGGACTTTTGCGAAATTCCAGCAAATCGCACTCTCCAGATACACCGAGTGATGCGGAAAACACCGGAACGGCGCGTTTTTTCAGCATATCGCCGCGGGATTCCTCAAAGGAGGGATCGTGCACCATCTCATGCATGATCTGTCCGTCTGCCGTGCGATAATTCTCCGCCCACTGGTTTTCGATGTGGATCAATGCCCATTGTCTTCGGCAGAACGCAAAGTGCTGCAGTCCGGAAAGCTGGAGATAGGCTTCTTCGTTGTACATCGGTACAACATCAGTCTTTCACGATAACCGAAACGGTTTCGGGGATGGATTTGCGGTCGATCTCTACTTGATAATCCGAAAATTTGCGTGCAGGTCCCTCAATGATCTTTTCGACATTGACTGCTTCAAACAGCTTGTGGGACGGCGCGTTTCCAAGCTCGCTGTCATGCTTGAAAATGATGAGTTTGCGAACCGCCATCTTCCCTCTTGCGGCAGAATGGTCTGTTTCAAACATATTCAGGATCGCTTCCCAGAGTAGTGCGAGGTCATCTTCGGAAAAGCCGGTGGTTTTGCGTGCAAGATTTGCGGAAATATACCCCTCTCCTCGATACAGACCATAGGGAATGATCGTCTTTCTACCCATTTCGTTGTTTTTCTTTTCCGCATCCTTCTCGGTCGTAATCGCTACACGGGTGATAGTCAGCTCCTGCGGCACAACGGGATCGACACTCTGCGCGAACGACATCTGCACCGGACCGCGAACCTGTCCACAGTTCATGCCGCACTTGGTAAAGGTCGTCATGACGGCTCCGAAGGTACGGATGTCAAAGAAATTCTGACACATGAAATCTCGTGCCTTTACGTCAAGACCTGCATCCTTCTTTTTTGCGTTACTGACCGCCGTCTTATCGGCTTCCACGCCAAGATACCGGAAGGCTTCCTGGTCGTTGGTGTTCAGAGCCGTCTCCCCGGATATGTAGAGACGATAACCGAGGCTGTTTTCCTTGATGGTTTCTACATAGTTGCGGATTTTGCGTTTCAGGCATACATCTGTCACGATACCAACTCCGGTTTCCGGGTCAACACGCGGCAGATTGCCCGCGTCAGGGTCGCCGTTTGGGTTTCCGTTTTCGCAATCGAATAATACCACAAAGTCATAGCGGTTCTTGATGATGTCAGACATTTTCAGATTCCTCCGTTTTTTCTGTTTTTTTCTTTTCAAACCTTTTTTGCGTCTGGTGATAATAGCCGAGAATAAACGCGCCTTGCTCCTGTAAGCTCATGGTATTGGGAAATGTGTCCGTCAGTGCGTCTGTCAATTCACCGATCTGCTTGGAAAGAAAAATCTTTTTCCCGCCCTCGATCTTTTTCAGATGGCTGTTTGACAGTTTCAGAAGAAGTGGAAAAACGGTTGACGGCATTGCGCAAGCAGAATTGAAATAGCGATCCTTGATCGTGGCGTTAAGTCCCGGATTTGCTGTTTCCTGTGTGTTTTCCAGCACAGAAAACAACCGACCAAGAATATAGGGTGTACTTTTGGCGGATTCATTCAGTGACACGGTGGCAGCCTCCTTTAATAATGTATTTTTGGTGTTGCGGATCAGATAGCCCTTGATGACGGCGGCTTTTGCTCTTGAAATATCGTGTTCCGCACGGATGCGGATCATGACCTGATTCAGCAGCGTTTCTGGATACCGGCTTCCCTCCAGAACAGCCCGAAGCACTTCTCCCGCCAGTTGTGGCGGCGGTGTTTTGTCGGTTGCGTTCTGAGGAACGGTTTCGCGAAGTAACGCCCACAACGGAATATCCCGGAATTTGCTTCTTCCGTCGCTACAAATATAAATATCCTTGTAGTGCTTTTGGAAATTGGCGACAATTTCTCCAAAGGTGTTCTGCCGAAAGAAACGCACGGAGATACGAGCAAAGTTCGGTGCCAGCCCAAGGATATAAAACCGATTGGAAGGATTCAGCGGGATGTTTTCAAATTGAACCGTTTTGCCCTTTGCCATTGCTTCCATCAGACTGTCTAACATCTTCTCGTCCATCTTCTCATCGGCACCGGAAAAGAATTGATCCATCGCATCCTGATAGGCTTCCTCTCCGCCTTCCGCCCAGTATACAACGGTGGTGTCGCCAATCTTTTTCTTATGCTTCGTATCGGCAAGCAGTGCGTTCAGCGCGGAGGTATAGGCGAACGCGGCGTATTTTCCCATCGGCGCGTTCAGGTTTTGCGTTTTTCCGAAGGATTCAAAGGCAGCGTTGTTGAAGGACACAAGTGCCGCACCGGATGATTGAGCACCGTCAACCCGTTTGATCGACGGATGGGTTAATTGAGGGATTGTCATTTCCCCGGTCACAAGGCAACGCTGCTTTTTAGCGTCTCCCTCGGCATTGTATGCACGACTCCATGCCTGGATCATCGACGGATATTTGCAGACGAGCCTATCCTTGAAGAAAAACGTCAGATTTACGCCGGTCTCAAAAGTTTTCAAAACATCAGGCGAAAAGAGTTCGGAAGAAATCAAAGCAGGCTCCCATGTTTCAAAGAACTTCCGAACGGCATTTGCTTCCGGCGTTTCAATACCGTCAAGCAGTCGCAAATGCAGTTCCTGACAAGCTTCAAAACGTTTCTTTGCTTTTTCTGGGTTTTCCGGAGAATACTCCAGCATATACATCGCGTTATCCCAAAGGAAGTTTGCCGCGATTCCGACCGTTCGTTTCACTGCCGCAGGCAACGGAATACTGCTTGGAACCTGCTTTTTTCCGTCTTTGGACACTATCAGGTATGGTATAATCTGCAACAGATTGCCATCCTCACCCAATTCCAGCGCGTAGGATATTTTCTGCGGTGTCCAGCCTTCTGCGTCGATTTTTTCTTGTAAACGCAAATCCTGATAGTAGGACACAAGTGCTTGCAGTATCATCGAAACACCTCACAATCTGTCAGCTCCAGCGTACCGTTTTCCAGTACCGCACGGAAAAACAGCGGCGTGATATTCTCGGGATCGGAATAGTCCATGTCGTAAAGCATAAATCCCAAGTCGCGACGCTCTCCCGGATAAGATGTCTGAATATCTCCTCCGCGCCAAGGCAGAAACGCCGCCGGAAATTCTCTCGTGCCAAAGCACGGCTGGTGGTAGCACTGCCCTTTCTCAAGTCTGCGACGCATGATGTCGGTGAATTTTCCCGCATTGTCGCCCGGATTTGCCTTGTCCGTCAGCTCAAAATGCGCGTCAATCACATAACGCACATCCCGCAGAACCATTGTGGCACGTTGCTGATGCTCAGAAGTGTCTGCGGAAAGCCGGATCTCCGTACCGTTCATTGCCCGTCTGACATTTCCGGCTGATATTTTCCCGGGCAGTTCGTTTCTGCGGATGTTGGTGAAGCGGATCGGACTTAACACATGGATCCGGTTGATCACCCATTTCATCCCCGGGTGCCAGTAGATTGCCTCCAGAATGCCTCTTGCAGCGGATGGTGTCATCACATCGTAGCTTACGCGCTCCACCTTCATCTCCGGTCGCGTGAAGCAGGCATATTCTCCGAAGACTTCGATTTGAAAAGCCAATTTCAAGTTCCTCCTTCCATGTTTTTCCTCACATAATGATTGCTTTGGATTCGCATTTGACGGAAAGCCCCAGGTCAATGTCATAGACTGATGCATCTGTCAGAACAAAGAGACCTTTGTCAATTTCTTTTATCTGACCGGCTGCCAAAAGAGCCTTTATCTCCTGTTCTGTGATAGAAACGGCGTAATCATTCATTTTGCGAAGGATCATGCGTGATCTCTTGCCTTCTTCATACGCCTGTATCATGCGTTCATTTTCGTCTGTTCTGATATAGAGCGTCATTTTTGCATCTTCGATCAGCTTGAATTTCTCGCCGATTGTGCGGAATGCCAGTTCTTTGATGGATTGCATAATTTCCTTTTTATCCGCATTCTGTTCCGGCAGCAGCTCATGATACAATTCATCGAAATAACACCGAATGGCTTCCGGAGAAGAAATATCGTCCGGATGTTCCCGCAAAGTGATCCTTGTTGCACCGATATTGATACCAAGACCAAACGGAAGATTGCCTTCCGTTTCAAAGATGTGTACAACCGATTCGATATTCTTTTTTTTGCCTTCCCGGTTGCACCGTCCGGCTGCCTGAATGATACTGTCAAGACCTGCGATTGCCCGGTACACACACGGAAAATCCAGATCAACGCCTGCTTCAATCAGACTGGTTGATACCACTTTGCATTCCTCACCGGACGCAAGGCATTTTCTGATGGCATCTAACTTTTCTTTTCTGTCATGCGGTGTCAGATAGGTCGTCAGACAAAAGAGATTGTCGCCGCACAGCGAATTGAAAATACTCTGAGCCTGTTTACGATTGTTGACGATACACAGCACCTGATGTTCAACCTGAAGCCGTGTGATCAGTGCCTCTTCCTCTATCTTGCCTTCATTTCGATAGCATACGCGACGAAACAGCGTTTTTTCTTCTGTTGACAAGGGCGGACACAACTCCACAGTTCGGTACTGCGGTGCGTATTCGAAAAGAAGCCTGTCCAATGACGGTTGGGTTGCCGTACACAGGATCGCAGAGCTTCCGAAATTCTTCACCAGCTGACAGATTGCGCAGACGCACGGACGCAGATACGGCACCGGCAGCATCTGTGCTTCATCAAAAACGATGACGCTTTCGGCAAAATTGTGTATCTTACGGGATGACGACGGCTTGGCTGCAAAAATTGATTCAAAAAACTGAACAGCGGTCGTCAGCACGATCGGCTCGTCCCATGCTTCCGAAAGAAATCTGCCGTCTTCTTCGCTTATCTCCGATTCTGCCGTCGAATATCGGAGTGCAACATTGTTCTCACCGAAGATGTCATAAAAAATTTCCCCGGTCTGTTCCAGAATGCTGCAATAGGGGATTACATACAGAATACGCTTTTTGCCGTGACAAATCGCGTGCCGCAGGGCAAAAGCAATCGAAGCAAGCGTTTTTCCGCCGCCTGTCGGAACGGTCATGGTAAAGAATCCCGGAGAGGCTTCAGCTCTTTCAGCCGCATGATTCCGGATGCGCGTCCGGCAAGCATTGAGCGGGCGTTCACTCTGAAAACTGTTCAGATAAGCATTCAGTTTTCCTTCGCACTCTTCAAGAGAAGCATAGTCGGGTTCATTGGTTTTGCTGCCTGAATACCACTGTTCGGTATCCGTCCAATCCGCGTCTACAAGGCAGGAATAGAGATACTGTGTGTAAAAATAAAAGTCTTCAAGGCTTAATGATGACTCCTTGTTATATAACGGAATTGCCACTTCATTACGAAATGCGCTGTAATTCGGAAGAGACGATATATTTTCACAAGACATCCTGGCGTAGAGTGTTCCGCTTTGTGAATCAATTCTACTTCCGAAATCAGGAAGTCCTCCGTGATGCCCGGCAATGCAGAATGCAGCGCCCAACGCTTTGAGCTTCCACGCTTCGTTTGCCCCGGCAGTCGCGTGATCGACTTGCTTTCTGCTTCCTTTCAGGCGTTGCTGAAAATCTTCAGAATATTTTCCTATGTCATGAATCATGCCGCAAAAATATGCATTTGTGCTGCAGGATTCCATCGAAAAACCTTTTGCGAGTTCCGCAACATTTTTCAAATGGTCTAATACCGCCTGCCCATCTTTGCGTTCTGTGAAATCTGAATGCGCATAAAAAACCTTGTCACAATGCGTACCTGCTTCCGTTCGATCCATTCCGTGTACCCCTTTCGCATGTTTCATAGCTTTTTTTGCATGGATACCCGGATCGCAATGTGCTTCCGGTAATATTGCCGACCATTGCACTTGACACAGCCCTGCTCCTTCTGGTACTATTCTTTTGCGTCGAAAATCGACTTTATGTGTTTCTTATACTGATCGAGCACCTTTTCCGGCGACATGACTTTCATCTTGTTTCCGAACTGTGCAGCCATCCGAAGAACACCGGGCTGACGCGGACGCGCACCGTTGATATGCATGTGCCCTTGTCCGCTTCGATCATATTCAGGTCCTCTCCGAAGTGATCGTAGACCGCACCGATGAGATGCTCATCGAAGTGAATGACGACGCTTTCCAGATCGCCGTTCAGCTTGTCCTGTGTCACGCCCTGGGCATTCAGTTTCAAATTAAACGGAGGATTTGCCATGATGAAATCAACTTTTTTCTCCTTATACAAATCCTCAGCAAAGGTAGATTCATTGCGTTCGCCGAGATTATGGGCGATGCCGCGAATGGCGAGGTTCATTTTGGCAAGCCGCCAAGTGTCGGGAATACGCTCCTGCCCGACTATGGATATTTTTGAGCGGTTACCGTTATGCCGCTCCACAAATTTAATGGAAGAAACAAACATCCCGGCAGAACCGCAGCAGGGATCGTACACAACACCTTCATATGGCTCGATGAGTTCGGCAATGAGTTGAACGATGCTCGAAGGCGTACAGTATTCGCCTGTTTCGTTGCTCGTGCCGGAGTCGACGGCAAAGACCTGCAAGAAATATTCATACACCCGTCCGATTAAATCGCGGCCATGAAAACGCTTCTCATCGATTTTATCGACTTTGTCGATAAGCATTTTTACTTGTTCGGGACGTGTGCCGAGGGTGGCGTAGAAGTTTTGCGGCAGAGTGCCTGTCAAAGGCGGGTTTCCGTCCTCTATATCCTTCATCGCTTTGTCGATGATAACAGCAATGTCGTCTGCGCTTGCGTTCGTGACGATGTGACTCCAACGAGAAGTCTCGTTCAAGTAAAACACATTTTCGGATAGATAAAAGGACTTTTTCTCCAAAAAAGCCGGAACATCGCCGTATTGTTTGGTGATTTCCTTACGGCGCTTGTCGAACTTATCACCCGCAAATTTTAAGAACACCAAGCCCATAACGGCATCGCGGTTCTTGTCATTGACGCCAACCGTCCCGCGTAGGCGTTGCGGCAATTCCACATTATAGATTCGAGCGATTGCTCGGTCGTTGCTGTTTTCTTAGCCATATTGTTTAACTTCTTAGACTCTTATGTTTTATTCAGAAATCTTCCCTTCGCGTACCCATTTATCGACTTCGGAAAGTTTGAACTTGTACTGCTTTCCGGCACGGCTGAAAGGAATAGTACCTTTGCGTATCCATGCACGGATTGTATCGTGGCTCACGCTCAAATGCGTTGCTACATCTTCAAGGTTTCCCCATTTTTCGGGAACTGTATTGCCGACTTCGTTGTTCATTGGAATCCTCTACTCATGCTTTTTTAGAACATAGTGTTAATGGTTAGTATCCATAACTATTAAAGATAAATGCCTACACCTATCAAGGCTCTCCGCAAATCCAACCGCTTACTTAACCATGCTGTTTCGTCTAACACATCCCGGCCGTCATTGGCGTTGATCCCAAGCTTGACCGCGTTTTCGTTTAGCTGGCTTTGCAATAAAGGCTGGACAGATAGTTTTTGAAAAAACACTTTCCTTGCTCATGAAAGTGCGTAACAAGACCATAAAAAAACTGCTGGCTTGCGTTGGCACATCGTCTGTAGCCCTTATTTGTATCCATAAACAAAGAAGGAAATGTCACTATTTCAGCTTTCGCCGCATCGCTCAGCTTTATGAAATGTTGCGCCCGCTCTCTCGGTATAAGAAACGAGCCGGTTTGCCCCACAAAAGCCTCATCCTTAATAATAAATAGATTGCAGTAATCTGTGCCGAGTTGAATTTGCTGCTGCCCGTTTACTCCATTTACAAATATGGCGGTGCTATTAACTGCGCCGACAGTGCCAAAGAACTGGTTACCGTTCGGAGCATTGTAAGCGGTTTGCGCCACAACAGTTTGCTCGTTAGGTTTTTCAATTTTGATAATGCATTATTCATAGCTCCCCCTAACTGCCAATTACATTTTCAACATTGCCGAAAAACTGGTTTTTAGCATTGAAAACATTCCCATTGACTATTACTTGCTGTGTTGTTGACGTTGGTTGCTCTACGGTTTTTTCAAATACATGAGGCTCGCCCTCAATTTCAGTTTCGTTTTCATCGATGAAATCATAATCATCTGTTGCCGTATCTGCGGATTTATTTAAAAACGGAATAATCGTTATTGCCCGTTTTATTTCATTTCCAATATCACTATTAAAAACCCATTTGCTGTTTGTGTCACCCTTTTTTGTGTGCCAATTGTTAAAGGTAGCTTGTCCTACGGTATTATCCTTCACATTCGTTACGACATAATGCCAAACACCGAGAGCAAAAGATGCCAGCGATATATTGTCTATATTCAACACTTCACTTTTCGACATTTGTTTTCCTTCGATTATAAAGTTTTTATCAATATTTGTATCTTTTTCGATAACTTCGAGAAACGCCTTAAAAAGCCACGCAGCCTTATCCTCACTGACAAATCGCTCTATCAACTCCGACATGGCTGACACTATATTGTGGTATTCACTTTTCATACGCAAATCAAAAGCATCGATGTCTGACGACTCAAAAACAGCAGCAAAATATGTACCGCCGTTGTCTTCGCACTGTCTGTATCCTCCAACATTCTTTTTAAAGGAGAAGCTTTCACAGGCGGATTAAATGATGGCTTAATTATTCTAACAAGCTCGATAAGTAGTTCCGGCTGTGACAAGCCGTCGGTTTTCCCGTTTGCATTATCTCGCTTTGCGGTTCACTGTCCTCGTGCGGCTAACAGCAACATAAAAACCGTATCTCCGCATAATCGCGGGGAATCAATTATTGACATCATTTCGCCTCCATAGAAACCTGATAACTCTATAAACCCTATCGACTTTTGACGTCAACTTTATGCACTATTGGATTGTTCTTGTGAGGAAACAAGGACAAACACCAAGCCCTTGTGAGAAATCACGAGGGCTTTTTTTGTTGTCTTTAGTAGCCAACAAACCGAAAGAAATCCCACCAAATCATTATAACACGCAAATCAGAAAATATCAATCCAACGGAGGGAAAAGAGATGCCAACGCAAGAATGCGCCCGACCGCCGCCTGTTCGGTTACCACGGAACCCATTGCCTCAAGGCTCGGACAAGCCACAAAAAAATCTATGGAGGAATAGCACATGGCAACTATCGGTCTTGACAGACGTTACTATTCAAAGATAACCGAGGATTCTAACGGCGAAGAAACCTATGCTACGCCGCTTGTGCTCGCTAAAGCCATCATCGCCGAACTCTCAGTGGAACTGGTGGAGGCGATTCTGTGCGCTGACACGGTGCAGCCGAGGTGGTAAAAGACTTCAACAGCGGTACGCTTACCCTTGGCGTTGACGACATCGTCCCCACGGCGGCGGCAGATTTGACCGGCGCGACCACAGACGACAACGGCGTACTGATCTCTGCCCGTGAAAACGTGGGGGCCCCTGTCGCGGTAGGGTTCCGCGCACAAAAGGCAAAAGGCACCTGCCGCTATTTCCGGCTTTATCGCGTGAAGTTCAGTCTGCCCGCAACGAACCTTTAGACAAAGGCGGATTCCATCACCTTCTCTACACCGACCATCGAAGGAACGGTTATGCGCCGTAACAACTCGATGGCATGGGTAAACACCCATGGAAAGCGGAGGTCACAGAAGGGAATGCAGGTGTTTCATCCGGTACTATCACCGGTTGGTTTACTGAAGTTTATGAGCCGGTCTATACACCCAGCCATAAGGAGGATTGAGCTATGGATAATGAAAGAAGCGCCGCAATCAACATCGGCGAAAAAGACGATGAACTGGTTCTGACCACACGTGCGACAAAAGCGATTGCCGGACGGTACGGCGGCCTTGAAAACCTCGGGGAAAAACTGATGAAATCAGAGAACTTCGAGATGGCGCTGGATGAGATTGTTTGGCTTATTACGCTACTGGCGAACCAGTCCAACTTGATTCGAAACCTTAAGAATAAGAATGCACCAGAGGAACTTCTTACAGAGGAAGAAGTGGAGCTTCTTACCTCCCCGCTTGACTTGGCGGCATATAAAAACGCTATTACAGAGGCTATGTTCAAAGGTACAAAGCGTGATGTTGAAAGCGAGGAAGATAGCGCCGCCGGGGGTGCCGCATCAAAAAACGTGGAAGTCGGGTAACGGACGCTGAGTCTTTACCCGGCTTCTTTACTATGGAACAGTTCAGATGGGCATGGATGCAGAGGAATTCTGGCTTATGCCCATCGGGCTGTTTTTTGATTTATGGGCGTGCCACAAGCAATGGCATGGCATTGAAAAGCCGAAAAAAACACGGACCATTGACGATATTATCCCGCTTGGCATCTAAGACTGAATTGAAGTGTTCACAAGTTTGATGTATAATAATTTAGCAAGTCAAGATACGGATTTTCGCAACTTATCCACCCAAAACGCATCTCATCCAAAATCGCTTGCTCCCGAAACAAAGCGCATTTATACTTGGGGCATAAATCAATTTGGAGGATGGAATTATGGGAACTATTACACTGGTTTTATTGCTCGCGCTGGAGACGTTTTTTCTTGTTTGGGCAATCAAAACAAAGAACAATCACAGGGAAGAAAAAGCAATTATCAGCATCGGCCTACTGGCTCTTTTCGGACTGCTGCTTGTCACAAGAGTTTATGAATGGAGCTTTCGCTATGCGGCACTTTTGCTCGTGCTGGTTATACAAGCTGTTTTCAGCGCGATCATACTCGTCAGAAAAAGAGAAAAGGAATATAGGTTAAGGAGAAACGTCCTTCGTTTCGTAAGAAACTGTTTTATCTTTACCTTCGCTCTTTTCCTTGCCATTCTTTGCCCGCAATATGAACAGCCGAAAACAACAGGCACTTATGAAGTGGCGACGGCAAAATACACATGGACTGATACCGGCAGGGTGGATGAGTTTTCGGAGTCCGGCGAAAACAGAGCCTTGACAGTCGAATTCTGGTATCCTGAAAACACTGATAAGACATATCCGCTTGTTGTTTTCTCTCACGGCGCGTTTGGCTTCAGCGGAAGCAATTACTCCACGTTTGCCGAGCTTGCCTCCAACGGATATGTCGTCGCAAGCATTGGGCATACCTATCAGGCATTTTATACGATGGATACAAACGGCAAGCTCACGATTGTAGACACCGATTTTATTAATAAGGCGTCCGAAATTAATGCCGTTCATGACACACAGCATGAAGAAGAAATTTACAACACCACAAAAGAGTGGATGAACCTTCGTACAGATGACGAAAACTTCGTTATTGACACGATAATCTCTGAATGCGGGAGCAATAAGTCTGATGCGCTTTTTTCTATCATCAATACAGAAAAAATCGGTCTGATGGGGCATTCTCTCGGGGGCGCGTCATCCGCACAAATCGGCAGAGAGCGCGATGATATCGATGCTGTCATCGTCCTCGACGGAACCATGCTGGGCGAAGAAGTGGCATTCGAAAACAACACGGTTGTTCTTAACGACACGCCTTATCCCGTTCCGCTCTTGAATGTGTATGCGGAAGATCATTACACAAATTCAATGGAGCTTGTCGGAGATAGTTACAATAATTTTTACGCGACAAAAAACGCCCTCTGCGCATATGAGACGGTATTTCAAGACGCAGGGCATCTGAACTTTACCGACCTGCCGTTGTTTTCTCCTGTGCTTGCCAAAATGCTTGGCGTGGGTACGGTTAACGCGAAGTACTGTATTGAAACAATGAACGAAGTTGTGCTGGAATTTTTCAATGGCTATTTAAAGGACGCGGGAGAGCCGAAAATCGAAAAGGAATATTAATCTATGAAAGTACGAATCAAGCAAATCAGTGACAAAGCCGATGAATGCCTTGTTATAGAATGCGTTGAGGTTACACCCGACATTGAGAGCATACGGTCGTATGCTCTCACTAAGGGGACAACATTGACGGGGAGTATGGACGAACGCATATATCAATTCAATCTCTCCGACGTTTTCTATTTTGAAGCGGTTGACGAGAGGGTGTTTGCCTATACAAAGGGGAGGTCGTATGAACTTAAAATCCGTTTATATGAGCTAGAAAATGCCTATGCGGATAAGCATTTCATCCGATGCTCGAAATCCTTCGTTATCAACCTGATAAAGCTTGAAAGTATAAGCCCGGCTTTAAATGGGCGGTTTACGGCTCATATGAAAAATGGTGAAAAAATCATCATCTCACGGCAATATGTGCCTGACATAAAGCGCGCTGTCATGGGAGGGAAATAAGATGGACTTTAAAACATTCTTTGTGAAAAAGGTTATGATGAGCTTTTTTGTATCGGTAACCTGCATTTGTGCGGCTATGGCTTTGGTTGGAATGGTATTTGAACCCGATGCCCGTTTCAGTTACGAAGCGTTCCTGTCTCCTCTTATCTTCGGTGCGACGGCGTCGATTCCCTCGCTCGTACAATATTCAAAAAAAGACTTGTCCCTAAGGCAAACGGCTATCAGAAATGTACTCCATTTTCTTTTACTCGAAGCGGTTATATTGTCGATCCTCTATTTTTTGGGTCTGCTCACAAGCGTGTCTATGGCAGTATCGCTTGGAATCTCCATATTCGTGATTGATTTAACCGTCAATCTGGTGATGTGGATCAATGATAAAAGAACCGCAAAGGAGTTTAACTACGCGTTGAAAAAACTGCAAGACGATTACGGTGCTGGCGAATAGCTATCTATAGCATTGCAATAAATATCTTTTAAGAACAATCCGATGGGGTTGTTCTTTTCTTATGCCCATTTTGAGGAGGTGAGCACAAATGGCAGACAATTTCGGCCTGAAAATAGGCATTGAGGGCGAGCGCGAGTTTAAGAACGCCCTCTTTGATATGGCGCTGTTCTTCCTCAAATAGCTGCTTATAGTAACAAAGTCAGTAAGCCGTTTTGCGAGAAACACTGTTGACAGCCTCACTACCATCCGTAAGCTGAAGGAAGCCGGCTGTGAGTGCATGTTCCAGAAAAAAAATATCATGACATTCGACTCCAAGGGTGAACTGTTAATTACGATAATGTCGAGTCTTGCTCAGGAAGAAAGCCGCAGTATTTCCGAGAATGTAACCTGGGGGCAGCGAAAGCGATTCGCTGACGGCAAGGTCAGTATTCCGTATGGTCAATTTCTTGGATATCGAAAAGGGCCCGATGGTCTGCCAGAGATGTGCCTGAGGAAGCTGAAATCATACGGAGTATATCGGATGTTTATGCAGGGCAAATCCACAAATGCGATAGCAAAGCTACTGACTGCAGAGTGCATCCCAACACCGGGGGCATGAAAATAACGGCTCAATGGGAGAGAGAGGTTCTCCGTCATTGAGCCCTATGTTTATATAATAATAAAAACAATAGTTTAACGATAATATATTTTAACGATTACAAAACACCCTCCCCATGCTGTACGAGCCGAAAATTATATCTTTTGCCGCAACATCATTCAAAAATACTATGGGGGAGGACTTGAACCACCGATTTTTGCTGTTTTATAGCTGTTTTAAAGGTAAAAAAGAGTTACCGTAGCTGATAATTGTATCAACTACGGTAACTGATTTGGTTGCGGGGGCGGGACTTGAACCACACGACCTCCGGGTTATGAGCCCGACGAGCTACCAACTGCTCTACCCCGCGTTATCTGGATGCCATTGTAGTATAGCACATCGCTTTGGATTTGTCAAGGGCTTTTGGGGAAATCCTTTGTCTGTCTCTATGAGCACAAATTGCCAAGGTGAATTCCACAGCGGCAGTTGCTTTGAGAGGGAGCACTCGGATAATTTTTGAGAAAGCAATTGACAAAAGCCCAAATATCTGTTATACTACCTCAAATCAACAACTTGCGAGAGCGCAGGCTGGAGACAGGACGCCGGCAAGGTGCGTACCACACAATACAGGCAGACATGCCTATGGCGGATCTTGTCGGCAGACAGGATCTTTTTTCTTGCCACGGCAACAGGAGGTAGAACATGGCACCGCTGCACCAAACAGAGATGAGGCATGGTATCCCGCCCTTCATTGCCTCTTTTGCAGACGCTTGCCGGAAGGCGGGCATTGACCTCTCATTTTTCACTCGTTATACGGTATTACCCGGCTTTGTAGATGTTCATGTGCATCTGCGGGAGCCGGGTTTTTCTTATAAGGAAACGATCGCCACCGGCACCGCTGCCGCCGCCCGCGGGGGCTACACCGCCCTGTGTGCCATGCCCAACCTCAACCCGCTCCCCGACACGCCGGAGCACCTGCAACAGCAATTATCCCTCATTGACAGGGATGCCCGGGTGCGTGTCTACCCCTATGCCACCATCACCAAGGGACAGCAGGGCGAGGTACTGGCGGATATGCAGGGTACCGCCCCCTATGTGGCGGGCTACTCGGACGATGGCCGGGGGGTGCAGTGTGAGTCGCTGATGCGCGCCGCCATGCAGGAAGCACGGCGGTTGGACCGACCCATTGTCGCCCATTGCGAGGATGAGACCCTGCTACACGGCGGCTATATCCACGACGGCGCCTATGCCCGCCGCCTGGGCCACCGCGGCATCTCCTCCGAGAGCGAGTGGCGGCAACTGGAGCGCGATTTGCGCCTCGTGCGTGAGAGTGGCTGTCGGTACCATGCCTGCCACCTCTCCACCAAGGAGTCCGTCGCCCTCATCCGGGACGCCAAGGCGGCGGGGCTGGATGTGAGCTGTGAGACCGCCCCGCACTACCTGCTGCTACACGACGAGCAACTACAGGAAGACGGCCGTTTCAAGATGAACCCCCCCATTCGCACCGAGGAAGACCGACAGGCGTTGCTGGAAGGGCTGGCGGACGGCACCATTGATATGATTGCCACCGACCACGCGCCGCATAGTGCCGAAGAAAAGGCAGGGGGGCTGTCGGGGAGCCTGATGGGGATTGTCGGGCTGGAGACTGCCTTCCCGCTTCTGTACACGTATCTGGTCAAAACAGGAGTCATCTCTCTGTCGCGACTGGTCGAGCTGCTCGCCAGCGCTCCCCGAAAGCGCTTCGGCATCCCGGCGCAGAACGACTTTACCGTCTTTGACCTCACGCAGGCCTACACCATTGACCCCGCTGATTTTCTGTCGAAGGGAAAGAACACCCCCTTTACGGGCTGGCAGGTGTATGGCCGCTGTCTGCTGACCCTTTGTGGCGGCAAAGTTGCCTATAGAGACCAAAGAGGCCAATAACCCCCCCTGCACTCCCCACCAAACATGACCAACCATGACGAAAACGAGGATATCATGACACAAGGGATCTACCACATCGTCGAAAACAAGAAACTGGCGCACCTCACCTACCGCCTCATCTTGCGCGGTGATACCGCCGCCCTGACTGCTCCCGGGCAGTTTGTCAATGTCCGGCTCGAGGGGGCATTCCTGCGCCGTCCACTCTCTGTTTGCGACTATGATACAAACAGCATCACCCTGATTTACAAGGTGATCGGAGAGGGAACCGCCGCCATGAGTCGCAAGCAGGCTGGCGAGACGCTGGACCTGTTGGTGGGGCTGGGCAATGGCTTTGACACCACCCGGAGCGGGGAGATGCCCCTGCTCATCGGGGGGGGCGTCGGCATACCGCCCCTGTACCGATTATGCAAAGAATTATTGGCAGAAGGAAAAAAGGTCAGCATCATCCTCGGCTTCAACACACAGCGAGAAGTTTTTTATGAGGAGGAGTTCCGGGCGCTGGGTGCCTCGGTGTTCGTCACCACGACGGATGGCAGCCATGGCACACGGGGGGTGGTCACCGAGGCCATGAAAGGGCTGGCGTATTCCTACTTTTACACTTGCGGGCCCCTGCCCATGTTCCGGGCGATCGAGCAGGTCGCACGCACCGGCGGGCAGTTCAGTTTTGAGGAGCACATGGCGTGCGGCTTTGGGGCGTGTATGGGCTGTACCTGCGCCACCAAATACGGCGACAAGCGCATTTGCCGGGACGGTCCCGTGCTGTGCAGGGAGGAGATTGTATGGTGAACACCAAGGTGATTTTATCGGGCTGGGAGCTGGACAACCCCGTGATTGGCGCCAGCGGCACGTTCGGTTTTGGTGCCGAGTTCGCACAGCTCTACGATATCAACTGCCTGGGCACCTTTTCCTTCAAGGGCACGACCCGGGACAAACGCTTTGGCAACCCCACCCCTCGCGTGGCTGAATGCCCGGCGGGTATGCTCAATGCCGTCGGACTGCAGAATCCGGGCGTGGCGGAGGTCATTGCCACCGAGCTGCCCAAGATAAAGCAGTATTTTCACAAAAGGGTCATTGCCAATGTCAGCGGCTTTTCGATAGAAGAATATCGGGCGTGTTGCGCCCTCTTGGATCGGGAAGAACAGGTCGGCATGATCGAGCTCAACATCAGTTGCCCGAATGTGAAGCACGGCGGCATGAGTTTCGGCACGACCCCCGAGTCCGCCGCCGAGGTGACCGCCGCCGTTCGGGCGGTGGTGAAAAAGCCGCTCTATGTCAAGCTCAGCCCCAATGTCACCGATATCGTCAGCATCGCCAAAGCGTGTGAGGCGGCGGGAGCGGACGGCATCAGCCTCATCAACACGCTGCTGGGCATGCGCATTGACCGCCGGACCCGCAAGCCCGTCCTTGCCAACCGGATGGGCGGGCTCTCCGGCCCCGCCATTTTCCCGGTTGCTGTCCGCATGGTCTACCAGGTTTATGAAGCCGTCTCCATTCCCCTCATTGGGATGGGCGGCGTCAGCTCAGCGGGGGATGTGCTGGAGATGATGTTGGCGGGTGCCACTGCCGTGCAGGTGGGGACTGCCAACCTGATTGACCCCTATGTCTGCCGGGACATTGTACAGGCGTTGCCCGCGGAAATGGCGCGCTATGGGATCCACACATTACAAGACATGATCGGAGGTGCCCACCATGGGTAAGGATGTGATTATCGCCTGCGATTTTGCAGGCAAGGCGGCTACGCTGGCTTTCCTGGACCGCTTCCGGGAGGAAAAGCCCTATGTCAAAATCGGCATGGAGCTATTCTACGCCGAGGGGCCGCCCATTGTGCGTGAAATCAAGGCCAGGGGGCACCGGATATTTTTGGACCTGAAGCTGCACGATATTCCGAACACCGTGGGCAAGACCATGCGCGTGCTGTCGGGGCTGGAGGTGGACATGTGCAATCTGCACGCCGCCGGCACCGTCGCCATGATGACGGCGGCACTGGAGGGGTTGGTGCGCCCGGACGGAACCCGCCCGCTGCTGTTGGCGGTCACCCAGCTCACCTCTACCGGTGAGGAGCGCATGAAAGAGGAGCTGCTCATTGACCGTCCCCTCGCCGAGGTGGTCCTGCACTATGCGCAAAACGCAAAGGCGGCCGGATTGGATGGCGTCGTCTGCTCCCCCCTGGAGGCGGCGCAAGTCCATGCCGCCTGTGGGGCGGGGTTTCTGACCGTCACCCCCGGCATCCGCTTTGCCGATGGTGAGATGGGGGACCAGGTCAGGGTCACCACCCCCGCCCGCGCCCAGGCACTCGGGGCGGACTACATTGTGGTCGGCCGCCCCATCACCGCCGCCGCCGACCCCGTCGCCGCCTATCGGCGGTGCGTCGCCGAATTCTTAGCATAAGGAGAACGTTATGACACACACGGCAGAACTGATTGCCCGGGACCTGCTGTCCATTCAAGCGGTATTTTTTCGTCCCGACCAGCCCTTCACCTGGGCCAGCGGTATCCAAAGCCCGATTTACTGCGACAACCGCCTCACCCTGACCGCGCCCGCCGTCAGAGATGACATTGAGCAGGCCCTCGCCGAGCTCATCCGCCGCGAGTATCCCGACGCCGAAGTGCTCATGGGCACCGCCACGGCAGGTATCGCCCACGCCGCCATCACCGCGCACCTCTTGGGGTTGCCCATGGGGTATGTCCGTTCAGGCGCCAAGGACCATGGCAGAGAGAACCAAATTGAGGGCAAACTGGAGCCCGGCCGGCGGGTCGTGGTGGTCGAGGACCTGATTTCCACCGGCGGTAGCGTGGTGGAGACGGTACAGGTGTTGCGCGGTGCGGGAGCAGTGGTGGCAGGCATTGTCAGCATCTTTACGTATGGCATGAAAAAGGGGCTGGAGCGGCTGGCAGCCGCCGGGGTGCGCAACCACAGCCTCACGAATTTTGACACGGTGGTGCGGGTGGCGGCGGAGGAAAACTACATCCGAGCGACCGATGTCGCGCGCCTGCTTGCCTTCCGAGACAACCCGAGCGACCAAAGTTGGAGAGGAGGAATCCTATGAGAAACCTGATCGATATCATGGACCTGTCGGTGGCAGAGATTGACCGGCTCATCACCCTCGCCGACGACATCATGCGTACCCCCGACAAATACCGCGCAGCCTGCCAGGGCAAAATACTCGCCACCCTCTTTTTTGAGCCCTCCACCCGCACCCGCCTGAGCTTCGAGTCGGCGATGCTGGGGCTGGGCGGCTCCTGCCTTGGCTTTGCAGAGGCCAACGCCAGCTCGGCCGTCAAGGGCGAGAGCGTGGCGGATACCGCGGCGGTGGTCAGCGGCTATGCCGACCTGATGGTCATGCGCCATCCCAAGGAGGGGTCCCCGCTGGTTGCCGCAGCCGCCGCCACCATCCCGGTGATCAATGCGGGGGACGGCGGTCACTACCACCCCACCCAGACCCTGACCGACCTGATGACCATCCACTACGAGAAGGGGCGCTTTGACAACTTGACCGTTGGTCTGTGCGGGGACCTGAAGTTTGGCAGGACGGTGCATTCTCTCATCGCCGCCCTGTCCCGCTACAGCGGCGTCCGGTTCGTCCTGATCTCCCCCGAGGAACTCAAACTGCCCAGCTTTGTCAAACAGCAATATATCAAGGACCGGCGGCGCGCCTACACGCAATCCACCACCCTGGAGCCGGTTATCGGGGAACTGGATATTTTGTACATGACCCGAGTGCAGAAGGAACGGTTCTTCAACGAGGAGGACTACCTGCGCCTCAAGGACAGCTACATTCTGACCACCGACAAGATGAAGCTTGCCAAGTCCGACACCATTGTCATGCACCCGCTGCCCCGCGTGAACGAAATTGACACCGCCGTGGACGCGGACCCGCGCGCCTGCTACTTCCGGCAGGCACGGTACGGCCGCTTTATCCGCATGGCGTTGATTATGAAACTGCTGGAGGTGTCCCTATGAAGATTGATGCCATCAAGAACGGTATCGTGATTGACCATATCACGGCCGGCAAGGCCATGCAGCTGTACACCATGCTCGGGCTGGACGATTTGGAATGCACGGTGGCGGTCATTAAAAATGTGCCCAGCCAAAAGATGGGCAAGAAGGACATTATTAAAATCGACTCCGCCATTGACATCAACCTGGAAGTGCTGGGCTACATCAGCCCCCATGTCACGGTCAATTTCATCAAGGACAGCCTCCGGGTAGACAAGCGACACATTGACCTGCCCACGAGCCTGACCAATGTCATTCGTTGCAAGAACCCCCGCTGTATCTCCACCACCGAGTGGCAGATCAAACATGTCTTCACCCTGCGCGACAGGGAGCGCGAGGAGTACCGCTGTATCTACTGCGACACTGCCGCTCCGCCCAAGCCCAAATACTACGAAAAGCTGTAAACCCCCTGTCACCCCACCCCAAAAAGCACCCTGACACTGAGAAAGCCGAAAAAACACAAACAACCGCCCGACCGAGTGGTACAAAGCGGTTGCTTGTGTTGGAAGGGGACTCGCCCCGATGGCCTACCCGACAAGATTCGAACTTGTGACCTCCAGAGTCGGAGTCTGGCGCGCTATCCAGCTGGGCTACGGGTAGATACAGTGCCTCACAGAACGGTGGTTCTGCGGCAAACAGTAGTATAGCACAATCCGGATGGATTGTAAATAGCAAAAAGAAAAAAAGGGTCAAAAAAGCGTTGCCCAAAAAAAGCGGCTGTGGCGCCAACAAGCTGCCGAACGAACCCCCTGCCTGCGGTGCCGTCCGACAGTCTGCGCCACTGAGCCACGCGAAAGAAGAGCCAAGCCATGCCTACCGTCATTACCTGCCCGGTCTGTCAGTTGCCTCTTGTCAGGGAGGCCCTGCAATATCGATGCGCCGCCAACCACACCTTTGATATCGCCAAGCAAGGGTATGTCAACCTCCTGCCGCCCACCCTGGGCGGCAGCGATCGCGGCGACAACAAGGCCATGGCGGCGGCACGCCGTGATTTTTTGAACGCGGGCTACTACCGGAACCTGTGTAGCGCCGTGAGCCGGCTGGCAGTGGGTGTTTTCCCCCGGGGCGGTGTGCTGTTGGACGCGGGTTGCGGGGAGTGCTACTACACCGATGCCGTCACCCAAGCCTTGCTGGCGGCAGATCGGGCACCGTGTGCCATTGGGCTGGATATATCCAAAGAAGCGCTCAAAATCGCTGCCCGCCGCCCCACTGTCCGCTCCGGGCAGGTGGAGCTGCTGGCGGCGGCTCTGCACCGGATGCCGATTGCGGCGGGGAGCTGCCATTTGGTGCTGAACCTGTTTGCCCCGCAGGTAAACGAGGCGTATCACCGGGTGCTGGCGGCAGGGGGGCACTTGCTGTTGGTCATACCCGATGCCCGCCATCTGTGGGGAATGAAGTCGGTTTTATATGAAACCCCCTATGAAAATCAGCTCTCTCCCACCATTTTATCGAGATTTACCCTGCTGGAAGAAGAGTCTATCCGGACAACCATCACCCTGCAAAGCCAAACCGACATTCAAAACCTCTTTCTGATGACCCCCTACTATTACCGCACGCCCCCCAAGGGTAAAGAAGCGCTGGCCGCCCTCCATACCCTGGAAACCGAGATTGCCTTCCGGTTGCTCCTTTACAAAAAAATCTGAGGGTACCACTTGTGCGGTCGAGTGCTTGCGCCGGACCCCGCGGTGTTCCCCTCATCCTATACATCCTGTCGTTGCGCCCCTTTGCTGTGCAAATCATCGCATTTTGCAGAGGGGCGCATTTTGTCAATTATAGTTTATATTTGATACGTGTTTCGGTACGGTACCGGCAGGCGACTCTCACAAAATCAGCATCGCGTCTCCAAAGGAAAAGAAGCGGTAGCGCTCCTCGATGGCGGCTTGGTAGGCGTGCAGGATGCTCTCCCGGGTGGCAAAGGCGGAGACCAGCATGATCAGGCTGCTCTCGGGCAGGTGAAAGTTGGTGATCAGGGCATCCACCGCCCTGAAGGTGTAGCCGGGGTAGATGAAAATGGCGGTTTCGCCCTCCATGGCGTGTACGGTGCCGTCGGCGTCCGCCACACTTTCCAGCACGCGGCAGGTGGTGGTGCCCACGGCAACAATACGCCCCCCCGCTGCCCGGCGGCGGTTGATCTCCTCTGCCGTTTGCCGGCTGAGGGAGAAATGCTCGGTGTGCATATGGTGGGACTGGATGTGGGTGGTTTTCACCGGGCGAAAGGTGCCCAGCCCCACATGCAGTGTGACTTCCCCATAGCCCACCCCTCTGTCCCGCAGTTCTGCCAGCAGCTCGTTTGTAAAATGCAGTCCCGCGGTCGGGGCGGCGGCCGAGCCCTCCTCTTTGGCATAGACGGTTTGGTAGCGGTTCTTATCCTGCAAGCGCGTTTTGATATAGGGGGGGAGAGGCATATTGCCTGTCTCCTCCAATACTTCATATACATTCCGGTACTTACTTTGGTCATAGAGCAGTCGCACCAGGCGGTTGCCGTCCTGCAGTACGGAGACCACCTCCGCCCGGAGGTTGTCCGAAAAGAGAAACGTCGCCCCCACCCTCGCCCGTTTCCCGGGGCGGACCAGGGTTTCCCACACATCCTGCCCGTGCGCGCGCAGCAGCAACAGTTCAATGTCGGCCCCTGTTTTCACGCTCTGCCCCAAGAGGCGGGCAGGGATGACTTTCGACGAATTGACCACCAACATGTCGGCGGGCTGGAGGTAGCTCATGATATCGCCAAACACACGGTGCGCCAGCTCGCAGCTCTCCCTGTCCAGTACCAGCAGGCGTGACTGGTCCCGCTGTGCCGGTGGCGTCTGGGCAATCAGTTCGGGCGGCAGTGCAAAGTCAAAGTCGGCGGTGCACAAGGAGGTGGGAGGGCGTTCATTGTCAATGGGGTGGTTTGCGCTCATCATGGCTACCTTTCAGGTTGGTTGTATCGGCTGATAGGAGCATTATATACCAGAGCGGGACAAAATTCAAGTGCGGGTTTGTTCCGAGCGGTGGGGTGCGTGGTGTGTCGCCGCCGCCGCACCCCCACAGGAGACAGGATATTTTTTTGACAAGTGTGAATATGTATGGTATAATATGTCCCATCAAGCAGGGCGGGCAAGCCCCGCCTGTTTAGAGGTAATACATCTATGAGAATGAGACGAAAGAAACACTTCGATGACCGCCTGCAGGCCTGTGCGCATCTGTTGTGTCGCCGTCCTCAAAGACCGCTCCTGTCGCCCGAATATCACTTTGGTTTTGCCGGCGATGTTTTTTTAGAGATAGGCTGCGGGAAAGGCAGTTTTGCCGTACAGATGGCAGCCGCCCACCCCGCCGTGTGCTACTATGCCATGGAGCGGGTGGGCAATGTGCTCATCAACGCCATGGAGTTGGCGGAGCGCGAAAAGGAGAACCGCCCCGACAACCTGCGCTTTATCATGGATGACGCCGACCGCTTGCGCGACTGGTTTGCCCCGGGGTCTCTGTCCGCCATTTACTTGAATTTCAGTGACCCGTGGCCGAAAAAGTCGCACAGCAAGCGCCGCCTCACCCACCGCCGCTACTTACAGCTCTACTTCACCCTGCTCAAAGAGGGCGGGCGGCTGTATGTCAAGACCGACAACGACGGGCTGTTTGCCTTCACTCTGGAGGAGCTGGAGGCGCTGGGATGCCGCCCCGACTACCGGACCGATGACCTGCACCATTCCCCTTATGTCGCCGACAACATGATGACGGAATATGAGGCGCATTTTGTCAGCGAAGGCAAGCCTATCCATGCGCTTGCCATCACCGTCTCGCCCTATATGACCACACGTTTGACCAGCGAACAAGAGGCAAATATCGACTAACCCCCTGTTTTTTGCCCTCCGTTCCGAGGAACTGATTGAGGAAGGAGGGCAAAGGCGGACAGGGAGTGTTCGAGAGCTGCTCTTTTCGGCGCCGGTTTAGCCGGTTGTGCTCCGTCCGGGGGACATCGACCCCGGCGCCCCCCGGTGCGGGCTTTTGGGAAGCTGTTTCTCCAAGTAGACGATTTTTTTCTTTTTCCTGGAGATTTGCCCGGCACGATCGGTGGTGGTGGCAGGCGCATGAGTCTGCTCGGTCACGGTGGTGACCTCCGCCGTCGTCGCGGGGATACCGCTCTGCTCCGCCACGGACCTTTCCACCGTTCGGGTAAAGATGTCATGCAGGCGGCGGACAGGTTTGCGGGCGTCTTTGACGGCGTGGCGTAGCTTCGCGACGGTCAGTGCGGGCAGCATATGGGTCAGAAAGCCGTCACGCGTGTCGGCTTTGATTTCCATCCGCCCGATGTCTCTGCTTTGCGGGACGGCATAGGCCGGTTTGGCTGTCCGTCCGAAAGGCAGCAGACCGCCGAGGACGATGCCCAGTACCAGGGCGGACAAACAAATCATGGTAACGGTACAGTTGGGTTGTTGATTTTTCATCACATCTACCTTTTGTCATTGATTTTTTGAGGGGTTAGTGCGAATTTGGGCGCTTTAGCTTCTTGCCGGATGCGTTGTCGCGACTGCGGCATGGTCGCGCTCCCTGTGCGTCGAGCTGAGCCGCCAAGGGAGGGCGCCAACTGAAACATCAAACGCAGGACCGGCGGTCGGGACTGCGTCTCCGCCCCAAGCGCCCCGCATAAAAGAACGGTGGTGGTGGAAAGAATAAGGGCAGTATGTCCCGCGCATTGCGCCCGGCGCACTGCGCCGCGAAAAGACATATAGTCCCCCAAAGGAGCTTTCCATGAAACCATTCCTCCAAAAAGCAGGTCGGTGGCTCTCCCGACTGAACCCGACAATTGAGCAGGCGTATGATGTGCGCACTGACTTTTACCTCGATAAAGACCGCCCGTCTACCCGCATCAGCCAGCATCACCAAGGGTCCGTGACCATCGAGGTACGCAAACTATTGTTGACAATGCTGGTGTTGAGCGGAATGTTCACGGTTTTCTCAGCCCTGCTCAAGCGATGAGTGTTCGACAGGCTCGATTAGTTGCCCCCATGCCGCACGGCCGCATAGGGCAGTGACGGAAAAGGCGCCAAAGAAAACAAGACACCATGTGTAATCTATTGTGTGAATGACCAGGGCAAACATGCGTGGAAGATATTGTAACGGCTGGGAAAGCAGAGAAATAGAGCCAAGCGAAGGCAGTGAGGCAGGACCATGGAAAAAGGCAATCATCCCGGGAAAGGTCATCGAAGCAGGGTCAAGCAGAAGTTTCGTGCAGGCGGTTTGACCGGCTTTTTGCCGCATGAGATGCTGGAACTGTTGTTGTTTTATGCCCTGCCGTACAAGGATACCAAGCCGCTGGCACGCCGCTTGCTCGACCGTTTCACGTCCCCCACCGGCGTTTTTGACGCGACCGAGGCGCAGCTACTCTCCGTGGAGGGCATCGGACAGCAAACGGCGGCCCTCTTTGCGCTGGTACGCCATATCGGGGAGCGGGCAGCGCAGATGAGCGAGTCCTCCGACCCCTGTTACAACGACTATGAACGGATGGGCGAGTTTGTGCTGTCCTGCTTTGAGGGGGAAACACAAGCGTGCACCTACCTGATCTTGCTTAACAATCGTTTTCAGATCATCTCCAGCCGCAAAGTATTTGAGGGCAGGTTTTCCAGTGCCGCCCTTCAGCCCAAAATGCTGGTGTTACCCGCACTGGAACAGCGCGCCTCCATGGCGGTGCTGGCGTCGAGCCACCCCGACCGCATCCCGCGGCCGGACGAGTATGAGGTGGAGACCACCCGTGCCATGTCGGATGCGTTCTACTTAGTCGGCGTCAAGTTGCTGGAGCACTATATTGTGTCGGGGCATCACTATGTCCCTATATCCCGCTGTATTCCCGGCGGTCTGGAGGAGCCGGTCGCGTATGACCACTTCAACGCCAGCCGCACGATTGCCCTGGGGAAGGAGGGCAAGCCGTGAACAAGCAAACCGCTCTTTTTCGTGCGGAACAGGCGGCGCGGCTGAGAGCGCAGGGGGCGGACGATTTCACCGACCGCCAGCTGTTGCAATTTTTGCTGAGCTATGCCCTGCCCGCCGAGGTCGCCGAGCATCGGGCGACCGCCCTGTTTGATACCTTTGGCACCCTCCATGCGGTGCTGACCGCCCCGGAGGCAGCGCTCAGGGAACAGGGACTGCCCGACCATGCCGCCCTACTGCTCTCGCTGGTACTGCAAGTACGCGCTTTCGTCGCGGAGCATGCGGCGCGCGGCGTGCGCCGTTTTGATAAAGCCGAGCTGCTCGGCCGGTACTTGGTAGAGATTTATGCCCCCGTTCGGGTGGAAACCGTCTATCTGTGCCTGCTCGACGCTCAGTACAAGCTGCTGGACACCGTCAGGGTGGCCGAGGGCTCGGTCAACTCCGCCAACCTGAACATCCGCCGCATGGTGGAACGCGCGCTGGAAGGGGGCGCTTCCTTCGCGGTGGTGGCACACAATCACCCCTCCGGCAACACCCAGCCCTCCTCGCAGGACCTGGCCACCACCGCCCGCCTGCATGCGGCCTTTTCGGTGGTGGGGATCACCCTGTTAGAGCATATTTTGGTGGCAGGCAACCGCTTTGTCCCCCTCATCCTCCACGCTCCCGACCCCTATCCCCCCCGCCCCGACTTTTATACCGAGCCGCCCCCTGCCCCCGATCCGCGATAGATCGGCTCTTGGGATGCCGGCTTTCTCGCCGCGGCGGGCGCGTTTGGCGGTGAATGAACAAATAAAGGGAGGTGTGCCGCATGAACTTTCTGCAGACCACACAGCACTATTTTAGCCTATGGGCGGGCACCGATCTCAGCCGGGTGCCCAAAGGGGCGGTGACAACGGTTGAGTGCGCCAAGCGCGACCGCACCCAGTTCGGCTATGACAAGCCCTTTGACCTGTTGCTTTTTGTGTTCCCCGACCGGCTGGTGCTTTCTTACGGCACACGGGCTGCCGGGCGTCTTGACCTTTTGACCGGGGCCCTCACCCCGACCCTGCCGCTTGAAGGGCTGTCGGAGTGCCTCTGCCGCATCTACGAAAAACAGCCCCGTATTTCTGTCAAGTATACCTATACCGACGCAGGCGCACAGCCGGCAAGCAGCCCGCAGGCAGGGCAGCCGTCCGAGGCCGTCACCCTGCAACCGCAGGACTTTGCCGACTACCTGCAGTTTTTCACCACGGTTTTTCCGCACCTGACAGAGGCGGAGGACGGGGAGTGGTTGCATACCTCTTTTTTGCGGGGAGTGGAAAAGGGTTGTTGTTGCGCCTGCTACCAGCACGGGCGTATTGTCAGCCTCACCGATGCCCCCGGCACCCCTTACCTGTCCGACTGCACACAGGAAGTTGGGGTCAATACGCTGCCCGAGTACCGCCGCCGCGGCTTTGCCCGACAGGCCTGTACCCTTGCCCTGCAAAATCTGGTGCAAAACGGGTATTGCCCGCTTTGGTCCACCGACAAAACCAACATCACCTCCCAGCAGTTGGCGCTTCGCTTGGGTTTTATTCCTTACCTGCACACACTTTCGCTGACGCTGTAAAATCGAAACGAGCCTGAATCATCCCGCGCCCCACAACCGATGTGCCCGGGAGCGTACCGCTCACAGACAGCGCCACCGCCTTTTTCACTAAACCCCCCGCTCTCACAGGCAAAAAGGCAAAAAAAACACATGGCAGACCGCAAAGGTCCCATGTGTTTTTTTGTTCCGCGGCGGAGGGGCACCTCCGCGGATGTGTTGTCCGGAGCCAATGGCAGGGTTGCCTTGGTTGCCCTACCCTCCCAGTCCCTCCAGCACTCCCAGGCCCACAATGCCGAGGATGACCACGGCCACGGCGACATACTGGCGCCGCTCGAGGCGCTCCCGTAAAAAGACGCGCGAGAGCAAGACCGAGACCATGCAGTAGGCCGAGATCATGGGAATGGCGACCAGGGCGTTGGCGACAATGGCATAGATGTACGCCAGTTGTCCGCCCGTCTCAAACAGGGCGGCGACCGTCCGGTCCTTCTGCTCGAAAAGGTCAAACTTTTGCTTTTTGATTGCCACTAAGTACACAAGCAAACAGACAGCGACGAACAGGAAGGTCAGCTCATAGGAAGCGTTGGCGACATCCTCAAAATTGTCCTCGGTCACGCCCCGCAGGAAGGTGGTGTTGACATCATCGGTATAGTAGGCGTCAAAAAAAGTGCCCAGCGCATCAATGATACAGTATAAAATAGGAAGGAAAAAGGCGACAAACCCGATTTTATACTTGCGGTCGTGCGCTGCCACATAGGCATCCTGTTTTTTCTTCTCAAAGTACCCCAGCAAAAACACGCCGACAAGAATACAAATGATCGCCGCCGTGGTGGGCAGGTCGGTCATCTCACCTAAAAAGAGGAGGGTCAGGAGGAAAGCCACCGCGCCCGAGGCATTTTGGACAGGAGAGCTGACCGACAGCTCCAAGTAACGCAGGCCGAGGTAGCCGATGACCATGGACAGAATGTACATCAAAGAGACGGGCAGGTAGATCAGCAGGTTGAGAAAATTATACTCGGGAATGCGGAACAGCAGCAGGTACAGCGCGTGCAGCCCCATTACTGCTCCCACACAGATGGCTGTTTTCAGGTGGCTGTATCGGTCGGACTCGTTGGCGCCCTTCTTATAAAACAGGTCGGCGGCCCCCCAGGCAAGGGTGGCGGCCAGGGCAAAGAAAAACCACATAAAAGAGTTACCTTTCAATTTAGAATGAGAGAAAAGCGGTCACATCGGGATGTGGGGATGGGGGCGGGGTCAGTCAATGACCGCACCGTTTGCCCTGAGCAGGCGGCGAATCTCGTCCACATTGGCCTCCCCTACGCAGGCCCCCTGCTTTTTCGCCACCGACGCCGCCACCCCTGCCGCCTCACCCAGGGTGCAGACCACGGGCATGATGCGGTAGGAGGCTTGCGCTTCGTGGGTGGAGGAGATGCAGCGGCCGGCCACCAGCAGGTTCTTTGACCCACGGGGCAACAAGCAGCGGTAGGGAATGGTGTAGTACTCGTTCGGCGGGAAGTAGTAGTGGCTGGTGCCGCTGCCCTCGGGGTTGTGGATGTCGATGTCGTAGTTGCAGGCGGCAATGCCGTCCTCAAACTTACGGCAGGCAAGCAGGTCCTCCTGGGTGAGGCAGTACTCGCCGTCAATCATGCGGCTCTCTCTGACGCCGATATGCATGGCAGTCTGCAGCAGGGTGGCATGCTCACAGCCCGGCACGTAGCGGCGCAAGAAGTGAAGCATTTCCATCACCTGCTCACGCGCGATGATCTCCGCCTCGGTCACCTCGGCGGCACTGGTAGGGTTGTGCTTGACCACGCGGGTGGTATTAAAATGGATCACCGAATCCGAGATGGTGTTGAACACCAGGACATTCTCCCTGACATTGGTGATCTCCCCGCTTTGTTGCAGTTCCTTGTACTTCTCCTGCATCAACGCGCGGTTTTGGTAGAACAGCGGCAGATTCACATCCCCCACCCGGAAGCAGAGGGTCATGGGCTGGCACAGCGAGTCGGCTTCGCGCCCTAAGTGGGTGGGAAAGCCCGCCATGACGGCTACATCAGCATCGCCCGTGCAGTCAATGAAGTAGTCGGAGGACACCTCGGTCAGACCGGACTGGTTCGAGAGGGTGAGCGCGGTGATCTTCCCGTCGGTGGTCCGGGCGGCAATCACCCGGGTGTGAAAGAGCAACTGCACACCGGCCCGGCGGGTCATTCTGTTCAGGACGACCTTCAGGTACTCCTCCGAAAAGGTAGCTAGCGGCTGGCGCGCATACCTGAAGTCCGCCCCGTGAATGGTGGTGGTCAGCTCGACCAACTCCCCGCAGATTTCTTCAAAGATGCCCCGGCTGAGCAGTGTGAACCGCTCGCCTGCCTTGGGGCGGACGGGCGTAAAAAAGGGCATGAACGGGTTGACCAGTGCGGTCGCGGCCGCACCTCCCAAACAGTTGGACTCCTCCGCCAACAGAACCGACAGGCCCTGCCGCGCCGCGGCAATGGCGGCCGCCGCACCGGTAAACCCACCGCCGGCGACAATGATATCGTAGTGTTGCATGTGACACCTCCTTTGATTTCGCAAGGAATTATACCATACCATGCCGTCAATTACAACTGCTTTCACTAAAAAGCGCGTGTTTTTTGTCGCCATGACCGTTGCGCCGGGGGACGTGCGCTGTCTTTGCGCAAAAGGCCCCCCTGTTCCGCACAGCGGAACAGGGGGGGGCTGCGGCAGAGGCAGTGTGGGCGGCAACCAAAGCCCGGCTGTCCACCCTTTCCTGAAGGTTTAGGCGGGAAGAGGCAGCCACAAGCTATTTCTTTTTCCCGAACGCGTCCTGATTCATATTGGGGCTGCTTCTGACACCCAAATTCACCGCTCTTTTTTCAAAGGCGGCTCTGGAAATTTCGATATCCTCCAGCACCTCTCTGGGGTCGGTACACCCCACGGTGACCATATCGCAGTCACGCAGGGTAGCCCAGCTGAAGTTCAGCCCCACAAAGGGCGTGCATCTGCCTGCCGCCATGGACTTGATGGTCATCACGGGTTTTTTGGCCTGATGAATGATCCTGTTGACGGTTTCGATTTCCACCTGCATCAAAAAGCCCAGGCAATTGTATATCTGTATGTACGTCTCCACATCGTATCCGTTCAGGTCGCTGTATACGACGATCTCGGGCATATGCGCTGACAGCCCCGGGATCAATCCGGCGTCTCGGATCATCTTGGTGTAGTCGTCAATGCGCTCGATCTTCTTGGTGGCTTTATTGACCAGCCTTTCCACGCAGGAGTGGTGTAACAGGCAGAAGGTCGCCCCGACGGACTTGCTCTTTTTGATGGACGCCTCAGCCGACGCCCGGGCTGCGGGGGTGTTGTCGATATCAACGAACGGGGTGTCGATCAGGATGATCTTTTCCCCCCGTTTTTCCTCTATGTCATAAATGACTTTCAGGAAACGCTGCATGCCCTCCAGTCCGAAAGGCGCCATGATCGCGTTGATGCCGTTATCCAGAAAGATATGGAGCATCTCGGCAAATTTTTCGGTGGAGGCGTGTCGCTCGGTGATGAGTGCATCGGCGGCGGGGCTCCGGTGGCTCCAACCCGCCACCCAGTTGGTGCCGATAATCATCCTCGGAAGCGAAACACCCGCTACCTCGGTTCTCGGGAATTGGTAAGCCATAGACCTCATACCTCCGCATCTCTTTTCTATATGATACCTTGTTTCAATAGAAAAATAAATGCTTTCTTCAAAAAATACATCAAACGGGCTTTGACGGGCGCGGCCGTGCGGTCAGGCAGGCACTATTTTGAAAACATGACCTTTTCGCTGTTGAACATGCGGGTCAGCACAAAGGCCATCAGTCCTGCCAGCAGCAGGTTGGAGAGGGCGGTCAGTGCGATGTGCAGTCCCTGGTAGGAGAAGGAGAAAATGCCGTTCATGGCCTGCACGGAGTTGTAGAGGGGAATCAGGTACAGCCATAGGGCCTTGGGCGCATTGCCCCCGATCATGCCGGTCACCCCGATGAGGGTGGCAAAGACCATCATCACGGACAGGTAGCTGGTGGCCTCCTTCACGGTTTTCGCATAGGCGGAGACCACCGAGATGATGGCGACAATCAAGAGGATGGAGGTGAAAATGACCAGCAGCAACATGAAGTAATCCCCCGCCCCGTAATAGTTGCCGCCGAGGTCAAAGCCGTCTATCGCCATCAGCTTGGGGAGTGAGAGCATGGTGCCGAGGAAACTGGACAGGCCGCTGAGCAGGGAGATGATGGTCAGGCTGACAATTTTGCCGATGGCCAGTTGGCTGCGGGGCAAGGGCGTGACCAGCAGGGTCGAGATGGTGCCCCGCTCCTTTTCGCCCGCAATGGACTCCGGCGCCACCGCAACACAGCCGGTGAACATGAAAATCATCAGCAGCATAGGCATCATCATGGAAAATATCTGCCCCACCATGTCCTCATTTGAGGCCAGGTCATAGGGTTCCCCGCCGCGGTTGATGTCAAAGAGGTTGGTAAGGTCGGACTCATACTGGTTCAGTACAGCCGCAAAGCGCGCATACGCCTCGCCCGACTGCACCCTGGTTGTGTTGTAATACAGCTGTACTTGCGGCACTTCCCCCGACACGGGAGGCTGTATGGCGTCGTCAAAATCCGCAGGGAAGATGACCAGCAAATCCAGCGTTTGCGCCGCCACCGCTTGCTTGGCGGCGTCGATGTCCGCCTCGGTGATGGGGGTGACTTCGGGCAGAAGCGCGCCGTACGTCTCGGCGATCGTGGGAGACATATGTACCGCCCGCACGGTGTATACATAATCCTCGTCGGTGGTAAATGACCGGGAGAGGGCGCCGCCCATGAAGGAATACAGCACATAAATGAGCAGGCCGGGGAGCAGCACGGTGAACAACAGGCGGCGGTCGCCGAAAAAGCGCCGCAGCTCTTTTTTGATGATGGTGATGACAGTCTGTTTCATAGCACCTCTCCCGTCCTCTCCTGATACAGGGTGAAGAAGGCCTCCTCCAGCGTCCGCCCGCCCGTGATGTCGGGCAGGGTGCCGCAAGCGGCCATTTTGCCGTCAAAAATAATGCCCACGCGGTCGCACAGCTTCTCTGCCAGGTCAAAAATATGGGTGGAAAGGAGGATGGTCTTGCCCTCCTCCCGCAGGATGCGCATGAAATCGGTCACAACCTTTGCCGTCAGCACATCCAGCCCGTTGGTGGGCTCGTCGAAAATGACGATGGCGGGGTCATGCACGATCGAGATGACCAACGACACCTTCTGCTTCATGCCCGTGGACAGGTTGGCAACCTTGACCTCCGCGAAGCGGTCGATGCCGAACTTCTCAAACATCATTCGCTTGCGCCGGTCCCGCACCGCAGGGGGCAGGTGGTGCAGCGCCGCGAAAAAGTCAAAAAGGTAGTTGGGAGTGAAAAAATCCTCCAACTTCAGTTCACTGGTGAGAAACCCGATTTTCGCCCGCACTTCCGCGGGCGCCCCGGTGACACTGCTGCCGTCCACGAGCACCTCGCCCCGGTCGGGCTTGATGAGTGTGGCAATGATGCGCAGCGCGGTGGTCTTGCCGGCGCCGTTGGGGCCCAGCAGGCCGAATATCTCGCCCCGATAGGCGGTAAAGGATACGTCATCCACCGCCACCTTGATCCTCCGGCTGGCCTTTTCGAGCTTTTGCTGTTTGGCGGACAGGGAAAAGGTTTTGGTCAGTCCCGATACCCGCAGAATCTCTCTTTCTATCAAAGCTCGGCTCCTTTCCATGCAGTCTCTCATATATATTGTAGAGATGTTTTCGGGAAAACGATGTACCTGTTCAAGCCGTACAGCTCCCTTGGCGATGCCGGTCCGGGGGGGCATTCGTCGGTGAGCCGCCTCTGACGGTGCGCATGTCGATACAGCGAATTTCCCACCACTCATTATAGTAGATGCCCCCTTTTTTGTCAAGTTTTTTCCGCCGATTTTGTCGCCGGGAAGCTACGCCAACAATTGTAAACAATTCGTAAATTTCGACACTCAATGTAAACTATTTGTAAACTTTTGTGGAAGTTTTTCGGCTCAAACAGAAGGCGTGCAAAAAACAGGCGAAAAAATAAATATTTTACAACAATCTCTTGACTTATTGTCATATGGCTGATATAATAATAAACTGCATTATGTTTGCCTTTGTCGGTTCATTCCTGCCGCTTTTAATAAATTAGAGAAGCAAAAGGGTGGCGTCCGTGTGCTGTTGCCATGGCGGCAGACAGGAATTTCTATTTCAAATGATGGGAGTGGTTTTATCTATGCTTAGTACCCGGAAGCTTGGCACGACCGAAAGATTGAGTTTTTCCAAAATCAATGAAACACTGGAGATGCCAAACCTGATTGAGGTGCAGAAAAAATCCTTCAAATGGTTTTTGGAAGAGGGTCTGCCCGAGGTGTTACGTGATGTTTCACCGGTGTACGACTATTCCGGCAACTATGTGGTCGAATTTGACAGTTACTCCATCGATCCCACTCCGCGCTACCCTGTGGAGGAGTGCAAGGAGCGGGATGTTACCTATGACGCCCCCCTCAAAGTGGTGGTCCGGCTCACCAACACCGAAACGGGTGAGGTGAAGCAGTCCCCTATTTACATGTGCCACATGCCGCTGATGACCCCGAACGGGACCTTTATCATCAACGGAGCGGAGCGTGTGATTGTCTCGCAGATTGTCCGTTCTCCCGGCATTTATTATAAAAGTGAAATCGACAAGTCCGGCAAGCACTCCTATTCCGCCACCGTCATTCCCTACCGCGGGGCGTGGCTGGAGTATGAGACCGATTCCAACGATATTTTCTATGTGAAAATCGATAAGAACAGAAAGGTGCCCATCACCGTTCTGGTTCGCGCGCTGGGCATTGAGTCGGACCAACAGATTCTGGAGATGTTCGGCGAGGAGGATATTCTCAACGCCACTTTCACCAAGGATGACTCTGCCAAGGAAGCGCTGGAAAACCACAGCACGCTGGGCGATGAAGCGCTCAAGGAAATTTACAAGAAAATTCGTCCGGGCGAACCCCCCTTGGTCGAAAGTGCCATCACGCTGCTGAACAACCTGTTTTTCGAGCCCAAGCGTTATGACCTGGCGCAGGTGGGGCGCTACAAATACGACAAAAAGCTGGCGCTGGCCAAGCGCATAGAGGGCCACACCCTCGCCCGACCGGTCGCCAGTGTACTGACCGGTGAGCTGTTGGCAGAGGCAGGCGCCTTCCTCACCCGCGCCCTGGCACAGCAAATCGAGGACCATGCCGTCAACGAAGTATGGGTCAAGTCGGAGCACAGTAACAAGGAAGAAATCAAGGTGTTCTCCAACCACACCGTCTATCCGGAACTGGTGCTCGGGTACGACCTGAAGGACTGCGGCGTCAATGAAAAAATCAACTATCCGGGCCTGATGAGCATTGTGGACGCGGTCAATGCCGACGACACCGTCACCGACAAAACGGCCGCCATCAAAACGGCAGTGCGCGAAAAGCTGGCGGAGCTTTGCCCCAAGCACATCACCCGCGAGGATATTTTTGCCTCCATCAACTACCTGCTGAACCTGTCCCACGGGATCGGCACAATTGACGATATTGACCATTTGGGCAACCGCCGTCTGCGCTCGGTCGGGGAGCTGCTGCAAAACCAGATGCGCATCGGCATGTCCCGCATGGAAAAGAACATCAAGGAGCGCATGTCGGTGCATGACAGCGAGGATATGACCCCGCAGTCGCTCATTAACACCCGCCCGGTGGCAACGGCCATCCGCGAGTTTTTCGGCTCCTCCCCCCTGTCCCAGTTCATGGACCAGAACAACCCCTTGGCGGAGCTGACCCATAAGCGCCGTCTGTCAGCCCTCGGCCCCGGCGGCTTGTCGCGCGACCGCGCTTCTTTTGAGGTACGCGACGTGCACTATACCCACTATGGCAGAATGTGCCCCATCGAGACCCCTGAGGGTCCGAACATCGGGCTGATTTCCTACCTGGCAACCTACGCCCGCATCTCGGAACACGGCTTTTTGGAGGCTCCCTACCGCCGTGTGGACAAAGAAACGGGACGGGTGACCGACGAGATTGTCTACATGACCGCCGACATTGAGGACAACTACATCATCGCCCAGGCCAACGAGCCGCTGGACGAGGAAGGCCACTTCCTCAACAAGCGGGTCATTGCCCGTGAGCGGGCAGAAATCCTCGAGGTGGACCGGGAGCTGATTGACTTCATGGACGCCTCGCCCAAGATGGTGGTGTCTGTCGCCACCGCCATGATTCCTTTCCTTGAAAACGACGACAACTCCCGTGCCCTGATGGGTTCCAACATGCAGAAGCAGGCAGTGCCGCTCTTGGCGACCGAGTCCCCCATTGTGGCGACCGGTATGGAATACAAGGCGGCGGTGGACTCCGGCTCGGTGGTTTGCGCCCGCGAGGGCGGCGTTGTGACACAGCTCAGCGCCGACCAGATCATCATCAGCACCGACAGCGGCGGCAAAGATGTCTACCATCTCGTCAAGTTCAAACGTTCCAACCAAGGCACCTGTATCAACCAGCGCCCCATTGTCGTGCGGGGACAGCGGGTGAAAAAGGGTGATGTCATTGCCGACGGCCCCGCTACCGCCAAGGGCGAAATTGCTTTGGGCAAGAACGCGCTGGTGGGCTTCATGACTTGGGAGGGCTACAACTTCGAGGACGCTATTTTGCTGAATGCCCGCCTGGTGCGGGATGATGTCTATACCTCCATCCATATTGAGGAGCACTCCATTGAGGCGCGCGATACCAAGTTAGGCCCGCAGGAGATCACCCGCGAGGTCCCCAATGTCGGGGACGATGCGCTCAAGGACCTGGATGCCGACGGCATCATCCGGGTGGGCACCGACGTCCGTTCGGGCGATATTTTGGTGGGGAAGGTCACTCCCAAGGGAGAGACCGAGCTGACCCCCGAGGAGCGCCTGCTCCGCGCCATTTTCGGCGAGAAGGCAAGGGAAGTGCGGGATACCTCTCTCCGTTTGCCCCATGGCGAGTCGGGCGTGGTGGTGGATGTCAGGGTGTTTGACCGCTCCAACTCCGACGATTTAGCCCCCGGCGTCAATAAGGTGGTTCGTGTGTATGTCGCCCAGAAGCGCAAAATTTCTGTGGGTGACAAGATGGCGGGCCGCCATGGCAACAAGGGCGTTGTCTCCCGCATTCTGCCCCCCGAAGATATGCCGTTCTTACCCGACGGCACTCCGCTCGACATTGTGCTCAACCCTCTGGGCGTTCCCTCCCGTATGAATATCGGGCAGGTGCTGGAGGTACACTTGGGCATTGCCGCCAAAACCCTGAACCGGATGATCATGACCCCGGTATTTGACGGCGCCAACGAGGCGGACATTGTCGAGCAGCTGCGGCAGGCAGGGCTGGCACGTCCCATCATGAAGGGCGAAAGTCTCAAGGGCAAGGACCTGTTCACCGAGTCGCTGGATGAGGAGGGGAATGTGGAGCTGGTGCCGGTTGACCCCGCCATCGCCGCCGACCCCGATAAACTGGCGGCTCTGATGGAGACCGAGGACGTCCGTGTCATTGACGGCAAGGTCACCCTCTATGACGGCAGAACCGGCGAGCCCTTTGACAACCCCGTGACCGTGGGTATCATGTACTACCTCAAGCTCCACCACCTGGTGGACGATAAAATCCATGCCCGTTCCAACGGTCCCTACTCGCTGGTGACCCAGCAGCCGCTGGGTGGCAAGGCCCAGTTCGGCGGCCAGCGTTTCGGTGAGATGGAAGTGTGGGCACTCGAGGCATACGGCGCCGCCTACACCCTGCAGGAGATTCTGACCGTCAAGAGTGACGATGTGCTGGGACGTACCAAAACCTATGAGGCGATTGTCAAGGGACAGAACATTCCCACGCCGGGCATCCCCGAGTCCTTCAAGGTGCTGGTCAAGGAGCTGCAGTCGCTCGCCCTCAATGTCAAGGTGCTGGATGTCGCCGGCAATGAAATTGAGCTTTCGGACATTGTGGACGACGACACGAGCACCCGCGTGTTTACCTCTCTGGAGGAAGTTGAGGCGGCGGTTGACCACGAAATCGAGGAGATTGCGGACGACGAGACCGACGCGGACGATGAGTTCCTGGAGGACGAGGATGAGTTTGCCAGCGACGACGAGGAGGAGAGCATCTTTGCCGACCCGGACGAGTCAGTCATCATAGACGGTGAGGAGCAGTAAAGGGATCCGCAGTTGCCACCAACTGCTACGGTGCTGCGACGACCGTCAAGGTCACATTTTTGAAGAGAGGAACAGGCGGATGCACAAGCGGCGTCCGCGGGGAAAACAGATATTATGATGATGCCGGAAACCAAGAAAAGGAAAGTGTTTGATTCCATCAGAATCAGCCTTGCTTCTCCCGAGATGATTCGAAGCTGGTCTCGTGGCGAGGTGACCAAAGCCGAAACCATCAACTACAGAACCCTCAAGTCCGAGCGGGACGGGCTCTTTTGCGAGCGCATTTTTGGCCCCACCAAGGACTGGGAGTGCATGTGCGGCAAGTACAAGCGCGTACGCGCCAGCGGCAAGATCTGCGAGAAGTGCGGCGTGGAGGTGACCACCAAGAAGGTGCGCCGCGAGCGCATGGGACACATCGAGCTGGCAGCGCCGGTCTCTCACATTTGGTATTTCAGAGCCATCCCTTCCCGCATGGGCTTTTTGCTGGACATGACGCTGCGGCAGTTGGAGCCGGTGCTGTATTTTGCCCGCTATATCGTCATTGACCCGGGGCACACCCCCCTGGAAAAAAAGCAACTGCTCACCGATGCGGAGTACAGAAGTGCGTATGAAAAATACGAGAATGATTTCCGCGCCGGCATGGGAGCGGAGGCCATCCGCGAGCTGTTAGCCGAGATTGACCTTGACGCGCTTTCGGCTGAGCTCAGGGATGAGTTGCTCAAAGCGAGCGGTCAGAAAAAAATCAAGCTGATCAAAAGGCTGGAAGTGGTGGAGTCCTTCCGCAAGTCGGGCAACCGCCCCGAGTGGATGATTCTGGAGGCACTGCCCGTCATTCCCCCCGATATTCGCCCCATGGTGCAGCTGGACGGCGGCCGCTTTGCCACTTCTGACCTGAACGAACTGTATCGGCGGGTTATCAACCGCAACAACCGTCTGAAGAAGATGCTCGAGCTCCATGCGCCCGAGATCATCATCCGCAACGAGAAGCGCATGTTGCAGGAGTTTGTGGACGCCCTCATTGACAACGGCAAGCTGCACAAGCCGGTCACGGGTGCCTCCAACCGCGCGCTGAAGTCGCTCTCCGAGATGTTGCGGGGCAAACAGGGGCGTTTCCGCCAGAACCTGCTGGGCAAGCGCGTGGACTATTCCGGCCGTTCGGTGATTGTGGTGGGTCCCGAGCTGAAAATCTACCAGTGCGGCCTGCCCAAGGAAATGGCGCTGGAGCTCTTCCGTCCCTTTGTCATGAAGCGGCTTTTGGAAACCCAAAAGGCGAACAGCATCAAGGACGCCAAGAAAAAGGTGGATAAGGTACTGCCCGAGGTGTGGGATGCACTGGAATATGTCATTCGCGAGCACCCCGTGCTGCTCAACCGCGCGCCGACCCTGCACCGCCTCTCCATCCAGGCATTTGAGCCGGTGCTGGTAGAGGGCAGAGCCATTAAACTGCACCCGCTGGTCTGTACCGCTTTTAACGCCGACTTTGACGGCGACCAGATGCCGGTGCACCTTCCCCTCTCCGCCGAGGCACAGGCCGAGGCACGCTTCCTGATGCTGTCTGCCAACAACCTGCTGAAACCCCTCAACGGCCACGCCGTGACCGTCCCCTCACAGGATATGGTGCTGGGTTCTTACTACCTGACCATCATCCGGGAGGGTGAGCCGGGAGAGGGGCGGATGTTCCGCGACTTCAACGAGGCCATGATGGCGCATGCCAGCGGCCTGTTGGGGCTGCACGCCTCCATCAAGGTGCGGATAGAAAAAGAGATTGACGGAGAGACATGCAGCAAGATCATTGATACCACCTTGGGGCGCATGATTTTCAACAGCAAGCTCCCGCAGAACCTGGGCTATGTGGACAGAACCGACCCCGAGCGTATGTTTGACTTAGAGGTGGATTTTGTCACCACCTCCAAGAAGCTCAAGGAAATTGTGGACCGTACCATCAAGTACCACGGCTTCCCCGTCGCCGCCCGCGTGCTGGACGACATCAAGGCCATGGGGTACAAGTACGCCACCAGAAGCGGCATCTCCATCTCGATTTACGACATGACCATCCCGCCCGAAAAGAAGTTATTGCTCAGCGAGGCGGAAAACCATGTGGACCTGATTGCCCAGGCGTACGAGCAGGGCGAGATTACCGAGCAGGAGCGCTATGACAAGACCGTCAAGACATGGGAGCAGACCACCAATCAGGTGACCGAGTACCTGCAGGCGGGACTGGACCCCTACAACCCCATCAACATGATCTGCACCTCCGGTGCCCGTGCCTCCATTAAGCAGATGCGGCAGTTGGCAGGGATGCGCGGCCTGATGTTTGCCACCAACGGCAAAACGCTGGAAATCCCCATCAAGTCCAACTTCCGTGAGGGGCTGACCATGCTCGAGTACTTCATGGGTGCGAAGGGTTCGCGTAAGTCGCTCTCCGACACCGCCCTCCGGACCGCCGACTCGGGCTACCTGACCCGCCGTCTGGTAGACGTCTCGCAGGATGTCATTATCAGAGAGGAAAACTGCGGGGCAACCGAGGGGCTCGTCATCAGCGAAATTCGCAACGAAAACACAGTGGTCGAAACGTTCCAGGATCGGATGATCGGGCGCTTCACCATGCGCGATGTGCAGGATCCCCGCACGGGCGAGCTGATTGTGGCGGCAGATGTCATGATCAGCGAGGAGCAGGCCAACCAGATCGTCCGGTGCGGGATCGAGTCGCTGGAAATCCGTACCGTGTTGCGCTGCCAGGCCAAACGCGGCATCTGCGCGCATTGCTATGGCGCCGACCTTGCCTCCGGCAACCCGGTCAACGTGGGTGAGGCCGTGGGGGTCATCGCCGCCCAGTCCATCGGCGAGCCGGGCACCCAGCTCACCATGAGAACCTTCCACACCGGCGGTGTGGCAGGGTCGGATATCACCCAGGGTCTGCCTCGGGTCGAGGAGCTCTTTGAAGCCCGGCGTCCCAAGAAGGCCGCAGTGGTCAGCGAACATGCCGGTACGGTGCACATTGAGCACAAAAAGACCAGCAAGATCACCATTGCCCAGGAGGACCCCTCCCTGTCCCCCGCCACGTACGACATTCCGTTCGGCATGCAGATCATTGTCAACGAGGGGAGCTATGTCACGCCCGGTCAGCCCTTGACCGTCGGCTATGCCGCCCCCGCCGACGTGTTGCGCCTGAAGGGCTTGGCGGCGACCTATGACTATATCATCCGTGAGGTGCAGAAGGTCTACCGCGGCGAGGATGTGGAGATTAACGACAAGCACATTGAAGTCATTGCCCGTCAGATGACCCGGAAGGTCAAAGTGCTGGAGGCAGGTAGTACCCCCCTGCTGGGAGGCACCATGGTGGACATCAATGAGTTCAACGCCGAAAATGAAGCGTTGGATGAACGGCTGGCTGCAGGTGAGACCGGGCTGACTCACGCCACGGCCGAGCCGGTGCTGCTGGGGATTACCCGTGCCGCCCTGCTCACCGAGTCCTTCCTGTCCGCCGCCTCCTTCCAGGAGACCACCAAGGTACTGACCGAGGCTGCCATCAAGGGCAAGGTGGACCACCTGCTGGGACTGAAGGAAAATGTGATTATCGGCAAGCTGATTCCTGCCGGCACCGGCATGGACCTCTACCGCGACATTGAGATTCAGGACAAGGAAGACCCGCAGGACATCCAGGAGTATATCGCCGCCCGTATGGCATCCGTTCCGCAGTGACACGAGGGTCCTGTACCGGTTTGTCCGGGATTTGTCCACTATTTCCGACAAGTGTCTTGACAAACGGGACCCTAAGTGGTACAATACTATGTCTAAAAGCGTTCCGGCGGGGATTTTCGACCTTTTTTCCCTGAGTGCCCGTCCGCGCCGTCGACATCTTTTGCTGATGCACACCCCGTTGTGCACGGGGCTGTTTCAGATAAACATTTACAATTACTTGAAGAAGGAGGAAACACATGCCAACCTTTAACCAGCTCGTGAAACACGGCCGCCAAAAATCCCTGTACAAGTCCAAGTCGCCTGTGCTGCAAAAGGGCATCAATACCCTGAAAAGCGCGCCCGTGGATCAGAGCGCACCTCAGAAGAGAGGCGTTTGCACGAAGGTCACCACCACGACCCCGAAGAAGCCTAACTCTGCGTTGCGTAAGATTGCCAGGGTACGTCTGACCAACCAGATGGAGGCTACCGCCTACATCCCGGGGATCGGGCATAACCTGCAAGAGCACTCGGTGGTGCTGATTCGCGGCGGACGGGTTCGCGACCTGCCCGGTGTCCGTTACCACATCGTTCGCGGTACACTCGACGCACAGGGCGTGGCCAACCGCAAACAGGGACGCTCCAAGTATGGAGCGAAGCGTCCCAAGAAATAATACTCTGCAAGGAGTGTTATCGTGCCGTCATCCACTCTGTAATTATAAATGTTTATTATGATGCCAGTCTGTTGACGAGCACTTACGAAAAGCCGTGGCGAACGAGCACCGCTCATTTGCCCGAGTTGGCTTTTCGAGTACCTTTGATATCATCATTATTAATGAAGGAGGGAAGAACAGTGCCAAGAAGAAGTCAAATTTCCAAAAGAGAAATTCTGCCCGACCCCATGTATCACTCCCAGTTGGTCACCAAGCTGGTGAACAACATCATGCTTGACGGCAAAAAGGGCGTGGCGCAGAAACTCGTATATGAGGCATTTGGGATGATCGAAGCAAAGCTCGGCGAGAACGCTTTGGATGTGTTCACCGCAGCTCTTGAAAACGTCATGCCCACACTGGAAGTGAAAGCGCGCCGTGTCGGCGGCTCCAACTACCAGGTGCCCGTGGAAGTGCGCGCAGAGCGCCGTCAGACGCTGGGCTTACGCTGGATTACCGGCTTTGCCAGAAAGCGCGGCGAAAAAACCATGGCCGAGCGGTTAGCCGCGGAGATCATGGAAGCCAAGGCGGGCGCAGGCGGCGCATACAAGAAAAAAGAAGATACCCATCGTATGGCCGAAGCCAACAAGGCTTTTGCCCATTTCAAGTACTAAGCACAGGTTGAAACAGATTACCAAGGAGACTTTATGCCACGAGAATATTCACTGGAGCATACGCGGAACATCGGCATCATGGCGCACATTGATGCGGGTAAGACCACTACAACCGAACGCATTCTGTTTTATACCGGCAAGACACATCGACTCGGTGAGGTTCATGAGGGCGCAGCCACCATGGACTGGATGGCACAGGAACAGGAGCGGGGAATTACCATTACCTCAGCCGCTACCACCTGCTTCTGGAAAGGCACCCGTATCAATATCATCGACACCCCCGGCCACGTTGATTTTACCGTCGAGGTGGAGCGTTCGCTCCGTGTGCTGGACGGTTCTGTCACGGTGTTTTGTGCCAAGGGCGGTGTCGAGCCGCAGTCTGAAACAGTCTGGCGCCAAGCCGACAAATACAAAGTACCGCGCATGGCGTACATCAACAAGATGGACGTCATGGGAGCGGACTTCTACCGCGTTGTCCGGATGATCAAGGAACGCTTGCGCGCGAATGCGGTGCCGATTCAACTCCCCATCGGCGCACAGGCCGACTTCAAGGGCATCATTGACCTGGTTTCGATGGAAGCCGATGTGTACTATGATGAACTTGGCCGGGATATGCGGGTCGAACCCATCCCGGAAAACATGCTTGAAAAAGCCAAGGAATATCGGGCAGCCATGATCGAAGCCGTGGCGGAAACCGATGAGGCGCTTTTCGAGAAGTTCTGCAACGAGGAGGAGATCTCCGAGCAGGAAATCAAAGTTGCCTTGCGCGCCGCCACCATCGCCAACAAGATTGTTCCCGTGGTATGTGGTTCTTCTTACAAAAACAAGGGCGAACAGAAGTTGCTGGACAACATTGTCGATTTGATGCCCAACCCTCTTGATGTCCCTGCCATCAACGGCACGGACATGAACGGCAATGAGATTGTCCGACATTCCTCCGATGAGGAACCCTTTTCCGCCCTCGCGTTCAAAATTATGACCGACCCCTATGTGGGCAAGCTCTGCTTTTTCCGCGTGTATTCGGGCAAGCTGAGCAAGGGCGATACGGTTTTCAACGCCAACAAGGGCAAGGACGAGCGTATCGGCCGCATCCTGCTGATGCATGCCAATGACCGGCAGGATATCGACACCGTGTATGCGGGCGACATTGCCGCCGCGGTCGGTGTGAAAAACTCCACCACAGGGGATACCTTCTGTGACCGCAAAAACCCCGTGATTCTGGAGTCCATGGATTTCCCCGAACCGGTGATCCGCGTGGCGATTGAGCCCAAGACCAAGGCGAGCCAGGAGAAGATGGGCATTGCCCTTTCCAAACTCATGGAGGAGGACCCCACCTTCCGCACCTATACCGACTCCGACACCGGCCAGACCATCATCGCGGGCATGGGGGAACTGCATTTGGAGATCATCGTGGACCGCATGATGCGCGAGTTCCATGTGGAAGCCAATGTCGGCGCTCCTCAGGTCGCCTACAAGGAGACCATCCGTGCCACTGCCGAGTCGGACACCAAGTTTGCCCGTCAGTCGGGCGGCCGCGGTCAGTACGGGCATGTGAAGATTCGCATCGAGCCCAACGAGCCCGGCGCCGGCTATGTGTTCAAGAACGCCATTGTCGGCGGTGTGATTCCCAAGGAATACATCCCGGCCGTTGATGACGGTATCCGCGGCGCCATGCAGGCGGGCGTGGTGGCAGGGTACAACGTCGTGGACGTCATTGTCACCCTTTTCGACGGTTCCTACCACGAGGTAGACTCCTCCGAGATGGCGTTTAAGATTGCCGGGTCTATGGCGTTCAAGGATGCCATGAGGAAGGCTAACCCCACCCTGACAGAGCCTATCATGAAGGTTGCCGTTTTCGTAGCGGACGAATACCTGGGTGATGTCATCGGCGACATTGCGACCCGTCGCGGCCAGGTGACCAGCATGGAGACTCAGGGCGGCAGCCAGCAGATCAATGCATTTGTCCCATTGTCCGAGATGTTCGGGTATGCGACCACCCTGCGGTCCAAAACCCAAGGGCGCGGCGGCTACTCCATGGAGCCCAGTCACTTTGCGGAACTCCCCGCCTCGGTGCTCGAGGAAGTTGTCAAGCATCGCAGCAAATAAAAACAGACACCCCCACCCCCCGACCAACAAAAATTAAAAACAATTCTTTAGGAGGATTTTATCAATGGCAAAGACTAAATTCATCAAAGACAAACCCCATGTCAATATTGGTACCATTGGTCACGTTGACCACGGTAAAACCACTTTGACAGCCGCCATCACCCGTCTCCTGTCTATGAAGGATGGCAAGTCTGAGTTCATGGCTTATGACCAGATCGACAACGCGCCTGAAGAAAAGGCCAGAGGTATTACAATCAATACCCGTCACGTTGAGTACCAGACCGAGGCGCGCCACTATGCACACGTCGACTGCCCGGGTCACGCCGACTATATTAAGAACATGATCACCGGCGCCGCGCAGATGGACGGTGCTATCCTGGTGGTGGCAGGCACCGACGGCCCTCTGCAGCAGACCCGCGAGCACGTGTTGCTGGCTCGTCAGGTCGGCGTGCCCTCTATTGTCGTTTTCATGAACAAAGTGGACATTGTGGACGACGAGGAGCTGCTGGACCTGGTGGATATGGAAATCCGCGACCTGCTCAACGAGTACAACTTCCCGGGCGACGACACCCCCATCATCCGCGGCTCGGCCCGTGTCGCCTTGAACTCCACCCAGACCGACCTGAACCACCCCGACTATGCGTGCATTTTTGAGCTCATGAAAGCGGTGGACACCTTCATCCCCACCCCCGAGAGAAAGGCAGACCTGCCCTTCCTGATGCCCGTCGAGGACGTGTTCTCCATCTCCGGCCGCGGCACGGTTGCCACCGGTCGTGTGGACAGAGGTACGGTCAAGCTCTCCGATAACGTAGAGCTGGTCGGTCTGACCGATGAGAAGCGCACCACGGTCATCACCGGCATCGAGATGTTCCACAAGCTGATGGACTACGCAGAAGCCGGCGACAACGTGGGTCTGTTGCTCCGCGGTATCCAGAAGAACGAGATCGAAAGAGGCCAGGTGCTCTGCAAGCCCGGCTCCATCCACCCCTACACCAAGTTTGTGGGTCAGGTGTATGTTCTTACCGAGAAAGAGGGCGGCCGTCAGAAACCGTTCTTCTCCGGCTACAGACCGCAGTTCTATTTCAGAACCACCGACGTGACCGGCATCATCCACCTCCCCGCAGATGTGGAAATGTGCCGCCCCGGCGACAACGTGAACATGAACGTGGAGCTGATCACCCCCATCGCCATCGAAAAGGGTCTCCGTTTCGCCATCCGTGAGGGCGGCAAAACCGTGGGTTCCGGCATCGTGGCTGAAATCAACGACTAATCTGTCGATTCATGAAACCCAGCCGGAAGCTGTCTCTTGCCGTGTATACGGCAAGAGACAGCCGAGTGCTTTGACGCTTTCCGACCAAAGTACCCTGCCCGTTGCAGGGAAAACAGCCGCTCCGGCGGAGCCGGCCTTGCCTCCGTCGTCCCGTTGCCGACAGGGGCATACCTTTGACAACTGCATATGATACAAGTGAGTCCCGCTCCAAAGCCACAACGCTTTGACAGAGGATTCATCATAATCTTTGGGGATTGGTGCAATTCCATACCGGCGGTATAGTCCGCGAGCGCCCTTGGCGTTGAGCAGGTGTCATTCCTGCACCGACGGTGATAGTCCGGATGAGAAAAGGTTAAAAAAATACACATATCCCCTTTCACGGGGATTTTTTTAATCCTTTTTTGTGTACACAGAAAGGAAAGAAACATGCGTCAACCCTTCAGACCCTTGGGCGGGCACACCCGCAAGCTCGTCATGACCGCGCTCCTCTCAGCCGTGGCTTACCTGCTCATGCTGCTGGAATTCCCCCTGCCCTTGTTGTTACCGGATTTTATTAAGTTTGACCTTTCGGAAGTCCCCGCCCTGCTTGCCTCCTTCAGTATGGGTCCTTTGTGGGGTGCCTTGGTTTGTCTGCTGAAAAACCTGTTCAAGCTCTCTGCCTCCTATTCGGGCGGGATCGGGGAGCTGGCGAATTTCCTGATGGGGGTCTTTTTTGTGGTGCCGGCAGGCTTTCTCTACCGCTGGCGCAAAACCAAACAGGGTGCGCTTTTGGGCATGATGGCAGGCTCGCTGTGCATGGCGGTCTCCAGCTTTCCCATCAACTACTTCATTACATACCCCGTGTATGCCAAACTCATGCCGCTCGATATCATCATCGGTGCCTACCAAGCCATTCTCCCCTCGGTAGATGGACTGGTAGCTTGCCTCTTGATTTTTAATCTTCCCTTCACCCTGATGAAAGCACTGGTGTGTACCGCCGTGGTCTCCCTCATTTATAAGCGCCTGTCCCCCCTGATTCGGGGGCAGGACGCCTACCCCACCACCACGCGCGCCCCTCACAGTCCCCCGCCACAGGCAAAAGACGGGGAGTAGGATTTCCTCACAGCCCCTGAGGGCACCTGCTGACTTTGCCGCCTCTTCGGTTGCGCAGGTGTTCGGAGACCACTGACAAAAACCCACTCAAAACCTCTTGTTGAAGATGGTTTGAGTGGGTTTTATGCTGTTTTTGACATTTTTTTATGGGCGGAAACGGAGACGGGAAGCGCTCTCGCCTATGACTTGACGGCAGTCAGGGCGATGAGCAGACGCATATCGTCGGGCTGGACCTTTGCCTCGTGTGCCGCCCGATTGCGCACCACCGCACCGCAGCGGCGGCACTGGTGCAGGATGACATAACCTTTGCGGGCATCCGGCAGCACCTGCAAGGGCTGCATCGGCCCGCCGCATGCATTGGCGCGGTCCCCCGGCAACACATCCACATGTTTCGACCACAGGCAAAAAGGGCAGTGGTTGCGGGAGGTGAACCCCAGTGGCAGCACCTCGGCACCGCAGTGTTCACAGGCAAACCCCCGGTCATTTTTTTTGAAGCGTTTATTTTCCATCCGAAAATTTCCTTTTGTTGAATCTGCACGATGGGGCATACTACAAATGCAATCATTTTGATTGCCAAACAGTGACAGCTACGGCACTCGACCTCCGTGTCAGCAAATAAAACTCCGGAGATATAAACATGAAACTAAGAAAAACATGGATGGCCTTGTTGGTGATGGGAATCATCGCGGCCCTGCTCGTGATCCCGTGTGCCGCCATCGGCAACATTGATGACGACCATATCATCGATGGCGACAATCACAAGGCACCCGGCGTCACCACTGCCCCCCTGCCGGAACCGGTCAGACCGGGTGCGGTGGAGGATCTGAGCGGCAGACGGATCGGCAGCAGTTGGAACAACCTGCTGAGTACCGACCGAATGCAGCCGAACACCAACGCCATGGACGGCATCAACGGTCCCGGTGGGATGAGGGATATCCGCACCCCCGACGATGCCGCGCGCTACCAATACCAGAGCGGCGTGGACAACACCGTGGATGAGACCACCGCCGGTGTGTGGGGCATCCTCATTGCCATCGTGGTGGCCGCCGCCGCCATTGTCCTGATCATGCTGTTGGTCCCCAGAAAAGACGAGAGGGAGCGCCGCAAAGGACAGCGCCGCTGACAAGGTCATCAGACAGCCCTCTTTTCGGGGCAGAATGGCACCCTTGACTTCAAGCAATTCGGCGGACTGCTGCCCGACTGCAAGTCAGCCTCCGCTTCCGAGTGGATACCCGGAGCGGGATGGCGCAGGGCGGCAGTCCGTTGAGGGGGCAGGGAGCTGCGCGCGCCTCATGCGCCGGTGGTGCCCTTACTTACCCACACAGAAACGCGCAAATACGGTATCGACAATTTGTTGGCTGACCGTCAGCCCATCCAGTTCCCCGAGCGCCGCCAGTGCCAGTTCCAAGTCCGAACCCGCCACATCATACGAAAATCCTCGCTCGAAAGCCGACAGGGACGCCTGCAAGAGAGTCCTTGCCTTTTCGAGTGCCGCTGCCTGTCTGGCGGTGGCAATGATGGGGTTTTCGCCGATTTTGATACTTTCGCTCGTAAACAGTCGGTCCACCGCGGCCGTCAGCTCGGACAGATCCCCGTATTTTGCCGACAGGGGGAGCACGGCGGCGAAGGCCTGCAGGTAGGGCGGCACGGTGCTTGGCGCCCGCAAGTCCGCCTTGTTCAGCAGCGCGACCTTGACGGCCGCCATTCCCTGCAACTCACTCACCAGCGCCTCGTCCTGTGCCGTGAATGGTTGCGAGCCGTCAAAGACCGCCAGGATCAGCTCTGCCGCGCGCATTTTTTCTCTTGCCCGCTCAATGCCGATTTTCTCCACCTCATCCCCGGTGTCCCAGATGCCGGCTGTGTCATACACGTGCAGCACCACTCGTCCCAGCGGCAGTGTGCGTTCCAGCAGGTCGCGCGTAGTGCCTGCTCTTTCGGTCACAATGGCGGCGTCGTCCCCGCCCAGCAGGTTATACAGGGTGCTTTTCCCCACGTTGGGACGGCCGACAATCACGGTGGTGATGCCCTCACTGATGGCGTGACCCGTGCGGTAGCTGTCAAGCAGGCGGTGCAGTCGGGCCTCAATGCCCCCCAACTCCGCCACGATCTCCGCACGGCTCAGCTCGGCGAGGTCCTCCTCCGGGTAGTCAATCGCGGCATAGACGGAGGAGAGCAGATGCAGCATGGACTCCGAGAGCGCGGCCACCTCCGCGGTGACCTGCCCCCTTGCCTGCTCGGTGGCAAGCTTGATTTGGTCGGCAGAACGCGCCTCGAGCAGTTGCCCCACCGCCTCCGCATCCCGAAGGCTCAGCTTGCCGTTGATGAAAGCGCGGCGTGTGAACGCCCCTGCCTCGGCAGGTACGGCGCCCGCCAGCAGCACCGACTCGAGCACCGTTTGGGTGAGCAGCACCCCGCCGTGACAGCACAGCTCCACCATGTCCTCTCCCGTGTAAGAAAAGGGCGCACGGTAGGCAATCGCGATGCCGTCGTCAATCTGCTGCCCCTTGTAGAGAATGCCGCCATATACCGCCGTGCGGGGCGGGTAGTCCCGCAACTTCTTTTGCGATCGCGGCGCAAAGCAAGTGTCGGCAATGTCAAAAGCGTCTGTGCCGCTGATGCGGATAAGGGCGACCCCGCCCTTGCCGGGCGGGGTCGAAACAGCGGCGATCGTTTGGTTAAGGTCGGTCACTTTCATGACTGTTCGGAAGCGTCGGATTCTTCGGACTCAGGCTCTTCCGAGTCCGATTCCGTGGTAGGGGTGGGTTGCTCTGCCGAGTCAGACTCCTCCTGCACTGCCGGTGCCGTATCCTGCGGCGATGCCGTCTCAGTCTCCTCCGGCTGCGGGGCGTCGGTCTGTGACGACTCCGGAGCCGCGGTCTCGCTTTCCCAGGCGGAGGCATCCGGGTCGGCATCCGACTGCGGGGCCGTCGCGCTGTCCTGCGGCTTCAGCTGGTTCTTTTTATCGCTCACCGAGATCACAATTTTACGGTTGTTATCCGAGCCTACCGAGTAGGTCGTGACCCCTTCAATCCCCTGCACCTCCGAGTGGATAATCCGCCGCTCATAGGAGCTCATGGGTTCGAGCAGGACATTCTTCTTATTGCGCAGCGCCTTTGCCGCCATCGAGCGCGCCAGCGTGCGCAGTGTTTCCTCGCGTTTTGCCCGGTAGCCCTCAATGTCTACGGTGACACGCAAACGGTTCTTTTCACCCCGGCTGTTTTTCTGTGTATAGGCCAGGTTCGCCAGGTACTGCACGGCATCCAGGGTCTCCCCGCGATGCCCGATCAGCGCGGATGCCTCCTGCCCCACGATATTCACACGGCGCGAACCGTCGTCGCAGGCAAGCAACTGCACCTCTGCCTCGATGCCCATATTCGAAACCAGGGTACGAACAAAGTCAAACGCTCTGTCCTCGCCCTCCTCTACTTCCAGGCGGGTGAAGCGCAGCTCCGTTTCAAAGACGGCGACCGGTTTGGGGCGGTTGTCCTTCTTAGGGGCATTTCTGTTATCCTGATTACCCGGCTTTTTCGAGCCCTTCTTCGGCTGGTTGGAGGGGCGGTTCGCCATGGGGGCTTCCGGGGCCTGCCGGGGCGGTTTGCTTGGCGTATTCTCTTTGTATTGGTTCGGCTTGCCCTTGTTGTCTCGGCGGTCTCTGCGGGGCTGCGGGTCGGGAATCTCCATGCTGGCCTTCACCTGGGCGGGCTTGGCGAAAAGACCGAAAACGCCCTTGCTTCCCGCGTGTAAAATCTCAAAGGTCACATCATCCATTTCGGTGGCACCCAGTGCCAGTCGCGCATTTTCTTTCGCTTCCAGAATATCTTTTCCGGAGGCGACAATCTCTTTTAACACAATGATTTCACCTTTCTATTGTCATTGAATGATCGTTACTTGTCTGTTGCCTGATCTTCCGAGTCTTCCGACGGCTCATTATTGAGCGACTCATTTTTGAGCGGCTCATTATTGAGCGACTCATCCTTGAGCGGCTCATTTTTGAGCGGGGCTTTCTGAATGCCGGGCGCCTGCTTTTTCTTGGGCGGCGGGGTGGTTTTTCTGGGCGACGGCGGCAGGTCGTCATCGTCGTCGTCGATGTGGTGAAGGGAACGGGGACGCTCGGTCGGGGCTTCCCGCTGGACTTCCTTCACTTCCCTTTGGAATTCCTTTACCTGCTCGTCGGTCATTTTCGGAATCGGCCAGATCAGGTTCAAGAGGTACATCTGCCCCATCTGCAGGACCGACTGGTAAATCCAGTACAGGCCCAGTGCCGCCGTGAGCATGAAGGAAAAGACCAGGCTCATCAGGGGCATCATGGTCTCCATGATCTGACCGGATTTCTGCTGGTCTTCGGTCTGTCCCGAAAGCTCTGCCTGCAGGTTCCCCGACAGCTTTTTGGACAGTTTCATAGAGAGCCAGGAGGTGAGCAGCACAAAAACCGGGACTAAAATCAGCAAGGAGCTGAAATTGGGGGTTTGGGCAAAGTCAAGGCCGAACAACGTGAAACTGGGGAGCTGCGAGAAGTCCTCTGCCATCCCGGCAAAGGAGGAGGAATTCGCCTGAATGGCGGAGGTGAGTTTGATTTGGTCAATGTTCTTGATGGCTTTAAAAGCCACATCCTCGCTGACCTGCAGTGCTGTTCCCTCCATCAAGCCCAGCTCAACGGCTTTATTGTAGAGTAGCGCTACCGTTTTTTCGGAAAAGCGGGAAATATAGATCAGCGGGTGACGGATGATACGATACAGTGCCAGAATGATGGGCATCTGGAGCAGTAAGGGCAAGCAGCCGGCGAGGGGGGAGTACCCCTCTTTGGTCTGCAGGTCCATCAGCTCCTGCCGCTTTTTCTTGAGGGTGACCTCATCGTTCCTGCCCTTGTATTTTTTCTCAATCAGGGCAATTTTCGGCCGCAGCAGGGCACCTTTGACCTGGCTTTTCTGTTGCTTGATGGACAGGGGAAAGAGGACAATCTTGACGGCGATGGCGAACAAGAGCAGCGCCAGCGCATAGTTTCCGCCGCTGATCTGACTGAAAAAGCGGATGGCGTACCCAAAAGGTACGTAGATAAAATCCATTATATTCATGCAATTTGATTCCTATCGTTTGTTTCTCTCTCCTCCTCCGACAGACCGAGTCTCACACGTTTGAACCCTTTGCTTGGCACGGGGTCATAGCCTCCGCCGCCAAAAGGATTGCAGCGCAACACACGCCCCAGTGACAGCAGTGATCCCGCGAAAAAGCCGCGCCGTTCAAATGCCGTCAGGGCATAGGCGGAACAGCTGGGATAAAATCGACAGCAAGGCGGTTTGAGAGGGGAGATGCATTTTCGGTAAAACCGAATCAACGCAACACAGATTTTTTTCATGTTTGTAACAATCCTATTTTTTGCAAGGCGTAGCGCAATTCGCTCGCGACTTGAGGGCTTTTCATATCGGTCATGGCGCCTCTGGCGGCGATGACAACCAAAAAACCCGTTTTGATCGTGACTTGCTTTGCCACTTGACGGTACGCCTCCCGCAGGACACGGCGTACCCGGGAGCGGACC
>Ga0265293_10001098_pt1 | contig 60731 bp, 56 predicted proteins | sample Munlanlewell138R_FD_192505 | JGI IMG/M metagenome (GOLD analysis project Ga0265293, IMG submission 192505) | Leachate microbial communities from a municipal landfill in Southern Ontario, Canada - Leachate well 138R | ecosystem: Engineered > Solid waste > Landfill > Unclassified | place: Canada...
ATTGATTGAATTTGAAGAAAAAGGAAATTACTACGACCGACTTCATTATGCCTCTGAAACAGATAAGATTTTAGAGTTATGCGAAGATTATGACGCACTTTTTATGTTTAACCTTATGATTCAAGAACCCATTATGAAATATGCGAATTATAATATGTGGTTGTGGGATTGGGATCATTATAGTGAAGATGGCACTTTAACTGATACATTATGGCATTATAACTATCCTGTTTATTGTTACAATGATGATCCTAGTTATATAAAGCCAGATGGATCAAAGCATTATGGTACTAAAAAACCTTATGAAATGTTTACCAATGAAAGTGATCTAGCCTATCATAAACAAAGAACACGTTATTACATTGCACGTTATGGTTATTCTACAAAAATTTATGCATTTGAAATTTTAAGTGAACCTTGGCACCTAGGTGAAGCATGGAAAACTGGGCAAGGTAATCAAGGCAGTGTAGCCCCTTTCCTAGATCCGAGTAATTCAGATCATGATTCTACGCGCTATGCAATAAAAAATTACCACAAGGTAATCTCAGAATACATTAAAGACTCTTTAAATCACAATAAGCAGTTGATAGGGATGGATATGGCTGACGAATTGGATGGGGGGAATCAGGGAGGTTTGGACGAAAGTGTAATGTTACCTTCAATAGACTTTGTTGGGTTTAATCCTTATTATGCCGTGCCTAACGCTTTGGTTAAATCTTTGTCAAGTGCAAATACTATGTTTCATTATACTCAAAAAATTAGAGACGTAAGGGATAGTGTTGGATTAGATTATGTTCCTATAATTATTTCAGAAGGAGGAACAGATGAAAAATATATGGAATGTTCAAACTATGACCTTGATATTGTTGATAAAATGACATTGCCTTTTACCGGAGTTGCAGGGATAAATGCATGGTTTGCCTATAGCCCAAATTTTCTTAAAGATGAAAATGATGTTGTAACAATGCCTAGTCATGCCTATGATATGTGGGACAACACCATACGCGTAAAAAACCACATGAATGGAGATGATGTGATTAATACCTTGAGTGATACTTGGGGGGCTTGGAAGCATGGGATGGGGAAAGCTGAATATAAGAAGCAATTACGAGAAAGATATTCTGTTGAACACCAATACTACACTTCGTCGAATAAGAAAAAGGCAGTGGGGTATGTAAAAAACAAAAGTTTTAATGTATATACACGTGGTAATAATGGAACATCTTGTAGTAGTATAGACTTCGATAATGTCGCTACAGAATCCCCTAGAAACACAGAATGGAATGATGTCAAGAATAGCGATCGTTTAAGAATTAATAATCTAAAAACACATACTGAATATAATTTGGATTGGTACAGTAATAATCAGTACATTAAAACTGACTGTATTGAAACCAATAAAAAAGATGGAAATTGGGGAATCACTTTAGAATATCCTGAACTTACAGTAAGTCATTCAGGAAACAATGATTTACCAGTTGTTTGGTATGTTGTATATCAACAACCATGTAATTCGGGAATGGCTCAGCAAAACAATGTCCAAGAATCTGAGGAAGGAATGAACAGGACGCAATTATTTAATAATCAGGAGAGTAATGAAGCTATTTTAAGCGTTTATCCTAACCCATTCCAAAACTATATTTCCATTCTAAGTCCTCAAAAAGATCAAATGGTTTTAAAATCTGTCGAAGGAAAGATTATCGGCAGTTATGAAATTGAAAAGGAGCAATCAAGAGTGAATACAGCCAAATTATCAAGTGGCATGTACATCCTCACTTTTATAAGTCAAAATAAATCCTTCAAACTTATAAAGCGATGAGAACATTAATTATTTTAATTTTAATAACTTCTTCTACCATTGGATATGCCCAAAATGATGAGGTTAAACTAGCTGCAAAAGTGGCTTATAGTCTCTCTGCAGATATAATTATCAATTCACCGAAAATTAAAATTGGTGCTGATTTTCAAACAAAAAATAATGATTTATATCTCTATCTTACTTATGATTTCATGAGACAATCTTTATATCGAGGAAACTATTTAGGCATTTCTTTAGAAAACCATTTTTTAAGTAAAGAAAAAAGACTTAGACCCTATTTTGGACTTTCTATTTTGACTGAAGTAGCTACTAATTATAAAGAAGGATTTTTGTCAGCAGACGTTGATAATGGTACTTATTTTCTTACAAGTGATAGCCATGCAAAATATCCAGTATTTTATGGGCAATCATCATATTACATTTTTAACAGTTCAGGTTTCTACTACTCCACACCTTTTTTTGGAACAGCTTCTTTAGGTTTTGATGTTCGTTTAGTCAAAGACTTACACCTCAGTTTTTCTTTGGGTTATGGTTTGCAAATCATGCGGTATAAATATATGGAGTGGAAAAATGATGCAGATTATCGTGAATTATTAAAAAATAAACCAATGAAAAGTAAAATGCTTCATTATGTGAATGCCGAGTTGGGCTTGCGGTATGAGTTTTCGTTTAAAAGCAAACCTAAACCTCAATAGTTTTCCGTAAATTGAAAATATGAAACTTGAGAATAGAAATATTATCAATTATTTCAGTTTTTCATTCCCATGATGCCGCTCACCATCTCGTTTCGTCTTCTTTTCTAAATTTTTCCCCAAAGCTTTCGTTAAATCAACTCCTGTTTGATTCGCAATGCAAGTTAAAACAAAAAGAACATCTGCCAATTCATCGCCTAAATCTTTGTTTTTGTCAGATTCTTTTTCGCTTTGTTCGCCATATCTTCTGGACATAATCCTTGCGACTTCGCCCACTTCTTCCATTAAAACAGCGGTGTTGGTGAGTTCATCAAAGTAGCGAACGCCATGTTCTTTTATCCAATTGTCAACTGTAGATTGTAGTTCAGAAATTGTCATTATTCTTTGTTTTTAGTGTCAATAGATATGGTTACCGGACCATCATTTACCAAAGCAACTTTCATGTCAGCGCCAAATTCTCCGCTTTCTACATTACAGCCGCTCACAGCTGCTAGCACTTTTTTGAATTTTTCATAAAGAGGAATAGCAATGTCAGGTTTTGCAGCATGAATAAAACTTGGTCGGTTTCCTTTTTTGGTTTTGGCGTGCAAAGTAAATTGAGAAACAACTAAAAATTCTCCTTTTATGTCTTGAATGCTTAAATTCATCAATCCTTCGTCATCAGAAAAGATACGCAAATTACTTAACTTTTTAGATAGCCATTCAATGTCCTCGTCATTATCATCTTCCGCAATTCCCAATAAAATCATTAATCCATTTCCAATTTGCCCAGTGATTTCATTGTTTATCGATACGCTGGCTTCTGTTGTGCGTTGAATTACTACTTTCATTTATCTGTAATTTTGAGTTTGATCTTCTGTCATTAAATCAACATAGGTACTGTAACGAGAAGCTTCAATTTCTCCTTCTTCAACCGCATCTTTAATTACACATTCAGGCTCATTAAGGTGCTGACAATTATGGTATTTGCATTGATTCAACAAAGCGCGCATCTCAGGAAAGTAATGACTCATCACTTTCTTGTCCAAATCAATCACTCCAAAAGCACGAATTCCAGGAGTGTCAATAATATAACCACCAGTTTGCAGTTTATGCATTTCTGCAAAAGTTGTCGTGTGCTGCCCTTGCATGTGGTGAATAGAAATTTCGGCTGTTTTGATGTCTAAATTACTGTCTAAAGCATTAATCAGCGTACTTTTTCCTGTTCCACTGTGTCCGGCAATCATGACTTGCTTGTCTTTAATGTCGTTTCTCAGAAAATCAATATTCGACTTGTTCAGCGCAGAAATTTTATGACAAGGATATCCAATTGCTTCATAAACCGCCATAATTTCATCAATTATTGGCAAATGTTCTTCCATGTAAAAATCCATTTTATTGAAGAGTAAAGTCACAGGAATACGATACGCTTCAGCTGCCACTAAAAATCGATCAATAAAAGCCAAGTGCGTTTCCGGAGCCACAAGTGTTACCAAAAGATAAGCTCTATCAACGTTTGCTGCTAAAATATGCGATTGTTTAGAAAGATTAATTGACTTTCTAACGATATAATTATGTCGAGGAAGAATTTCGGAAATCATTCCAGAACCATCTTCATTTTCTGAAATCATCACTTCGTCACCAGCTGCTACTGGATTGGTAGTTTTCAATCCTTTCAATCGAATCTTCCCACGTATTCCAGCATTTATAATATCCCCGTTTTCTAATTCGATGATATACCATTTACCTGTTGACTTGAGTACCTTTCCTTTTTTCAAATTTTGCTTTATTTCTTTGTATGGTTCAAATTTAAAGAAAAAAGACAATGGACGATTGATAATTAACAATTGATAATTTTAAATAGAGATACTACAAAGTGTAGGCAAACAATTTTTCACATTTCATCCGAACCCTATCGGATTTTCATTTTGAAACCACAATAACTACTTATCCGACAACTAACGGATTAAACAATTAATAATTAAACATTAAAAAATAAACATTAATCATTGAAAAATGCATCTTAACATATTAAAACATACTTCCTCCTTTGAATACATTATTTTTGCACCACGAAAATATTTTTATAGATGAAAAGATTACTGACCTTATTTCTTATTCTGTTTACTTCAATTTCTTATTCTCAAGAGATGAAGTTTACAGGAGTCGTAAATGACACAATAAACGACAAGCCTTTAGAAAATGCTGTGATTATAGCAGTCCGTTTGTCTGATGGTGTATTGTTGGGATATACCCGATCAGGAGCTGATGGAACTTATGATTTGCGCGGTGTTCCTATTGATACAATGGAACTTATAGTTTCACATTATAAATTTGATGAAAAGCGCTTTTATATTATTGGATCTGATGAAAATACGGAGATTCACATCCCAAATATCATTTTGCCAGAAAAAGCTACGCAATTTGAAGAAGTTGTCGTTTATGCCAATAAAGAACCAATTTATTTTCGAGGTGATACCTTAGTCTATGTAGCAGATTCTTTCGCCACAAAACAAAATGCAATGGTGGAGGATTTATTAAAAAACCTGCCTGGATTGCAAGTTGATGATGACGGAAATGTAAGTTCACAGGGAAGGAAAGTAACTAAAGTCTTGGTAGATGGTGATGAGTTTTTTGGTTCTGACCCAACTATTGCAACTAGGAATTTATCTGCTAAAGGAGTAGATAAAATCGAGGTTTACGAAACAGAAGACGAAACATCGAGTAATTCAGAGGAGAAAATTCAAGTGCTGGATGTGAGATTAAAAGACGATGCCAAGAAGGGATACTTTGGTAAGATTGCCGGAAGTGGCGGATTTAACTCAGAATACTTTAAAGATTTACCCAATGGAAGTGGATTCTATGAAGGTGAAGTTTTAGCGAATTACTTTAACAAAGATTTAAAAGTTTCTGTCTTTGCATTGGGTTCAAATACTCCAAATACTGGATTTAGTTACAGAGATGCTTCTCGATTTGGATTGACAAATGAAATGTCAGGAGGATGGCGTTCATCTATGAACACAAGTAGTTTGAATGGATTGCCGGAAAACTATAAAGGAGGATTCTATTTTTCAAACAAGTTGTCTGAGAAATTGAAAATGGGTGTCAATTATACTTATAACGATAGTCGCTTGACAACAGAACAAGTTAGAAACTCGGAATACTTTTTTGCAGATACAACCTATTCAAAAAGAGATTCTTCTTTTAGTGAGCAAACGCAACAGTCACATACAGTGAATTTGAATTTTGAATATGATCTTAATGATAAAACAAAATTCAAATTGAAATCTAATTTCATTGCCAGAAATGAATCGTCTTTAACAACAAGCTCAAGTAACTTCTTTACCTCTGATGAGCAAAGATTTAGTGCTACGGATGTTAGAAATGAATCCGAAGCAACAAGAATGGATGGGAATATTGAATTGGAAATGAACAAGAAATTCGAAAAACGATTCAGAGAATTAGATGTTGTTTATCAGTTCGGATATACCGAAATGGACAGAGATAATACCCTAAATTCTAATTTGTACTTTGGTCAATTTAACACACCAGATTCTATTTATGATCAAAAGAGAAATATGGCAAACAATACAACTGGACATCGTTTAATTGTAGATTATATGGAGCCAATTACGCGTAAATTTAGATTGAAATTCCAATATAGATTGGACTATTTCTATGGTGAGCAAGCAACTTCAACTTTTGATCGTACACCAACTGGTTATGATAATTATGCTGGTTTATACAGTAATGATTTCAACAATACCAGAATGGAAAATAGAGGTGCAGTTGGAATATTATTTACGGATAGGAAACACACTTTGGAAGTAGGTTCTCGTATTAGAAATGTTGTTATTGATAATTTTAACAATGAAACCAACAACAACATCAACCAGAATGTGGATAATATTTTACCGTATTTAGAGTACAGTCTTAAGTTTACAAATGCACACAGAATTCGTTTTGTTTATTCCACGAGTTCAGACCAGCCGAGTTTAGACCAACTGCAGCCTGTAAGAGATAACACAGACCCGAATAGTTTGGTGATAGGAAATCCGAATTTGAGACCTAATTATTCTCACAATATGAATTTGAATTACAATAAATGGAACGCTTTAAAACAAAGCTACGTCTATTCAGGAGTTTACTTTAACTATACTGATAACGCTTTTTCTAATTCAATCGTTTATACCCCAAATGGACAATCTGTTGCTACAGCAATAAATGTTGATGGAAATATGTACAGTGGATTTTATGCAGGTGGAGGAATTCCAATTTTCAAAAAACTCTTGAGTTTGAGACCACAGGCATCAGGAGGGTATTCTAGCTATAATTCAGAGATTAATTATCAAATGAATACAACTGAAAACTACAACATAGATGGTGAACTAGGAATTGAGATGAGAAGCGATACTATCGAGTTTAAAATAAGTGCTGGTTTAAGCTACAACGATCCACGCAGTACTTTGTCTATGGGATTAAACGAACCTTATGTTGTTCAGCGCTACAAAGCTTCTGTTTTCTTTGAATTGCCTTTCCGATTCTTTATCGAAAGTGATGCAGTTTATGAAATTAACTCAAGAAGAGCTGATGGATATAACGTTAAACCATTTATTTGGAATGCAAAATTGAATAAACGTTTCCTAAAAACTGGAAACCTTGTTGTTCATGCATCTGTTTACGATATTTTTAATCAGAATATCGGGATTTCAAGAAATGTTGGAACAAATATAATTACAGATACACGCAGTAGAATTATTGCTCGCTACTTCATGGTTGGAGCAACGTTGCGATTCAATAACAATAAAACAAAAGCAGATGAAGGTGGAAATCATTGGTTCTAAATTTATAGCAGTAATTGCTTTTTTATTCCTTACAACTCTGACTTTTAGTCAGGTAATTACATCAGGAGAAATCGTTTTTGAGAAAAGAACAAATCTTGAGAAAAGATATGAAGGTTCTGAGATGATGGGAAGATCCAAAGACTGGATGAAAGAACCTAAGAAGGATGAATTCGTGTTGTATTTCACAGATTCAACATCTCTTTTTAAACCTATTGTACCAGAAGTAGGAGATGAGGATAGAGAATGGGCAACAATGAAAAATACGACCTATCAAAATTTGAATTCAAATAGATTAGAACGTGAGTTTTCATACTATGGCTCAAAAATCTATATGTTAGATTCCTTGAAAAAGAGAGAATGGATCATTACAGAAAACGTTAGAACGATTGCAGGTTTTAAAACTAAACAAGCACTTTGGATAGCCAATGATTCTACAAGAATCTATGCTTGGTATGCCGAACAAATCCGTCCTTCTGTTGGACCAGAATCATTTAATGGCTTACCAGGTGCAATACTTGGATTGGCTCTAGAAGATGGAGGAGTAGTGTATTTCGCAAAAGATGTAAAGCCTTTGTCAAAGAAAAATATCGAAAAAGAAATGCCGAAAGGAAAAACTAAAGATTACCATTCTAGTGTTGAACTAAGAAAAATTGTCTTAGAGCTGTTTTCTGGAGCGCGTTCAGGTGGAAGAGTCTTGGATGATGTGTTTGTCTGGTAGAAGGACAGTTGTGAGTTTAGAGAATTGAATCTTTAAAAGTAGAGCGCTCTTGGTTTTTATTTCACATGTCAATCTGTATAAGTGGTTGGTTAAAAACTGTTTGTCTTAACGTTTGAAATTGGTTCAATTCTTTTTTTAGGGTTACCCATTTAAATCTCATTATACTTAAATAGCTACACTTCACAAATGTAATTTTATAATAACATCATAACAAGTCGCTTACAAATGGTGTAGATTTTTTATTCTAGTGATCTAGAATACTAATAGGAATTCAGGAGTGCTCAATTATAAAGCGAAATGTAAGTTGATTTCGGACGCGCTTTATGTTTTTTTGAAGTTGAAGCGTGCTGAAAGTCGCTAATAATGGCGGAAGCTCTGGAGCTTGCGTCCCGACAATCCTAGTCGGGACGACATTATCGACTTTTAGGAGTGGAGACAATAAAAAATATCAGGCGCTAGATTTTTTTGTTTCTTTTTGGAGCAACCAACGAAGAAGCTCATGAATACAAATGAAAATAGACAAGAATGAATAATGCCAACCGACCAAAGGGAGCTCATAGCCTGTCCCGAAAAACGGGAAACACAAAAAAAAGCAGATACTTGTGAATAAAAAGAAAAACCCCAACCCTTTAAGGTATTGCTAGTTTGAAATGCTTTTTTGGGTTAACAAGCGGATATATATTTGAATGTTATTTAAATGGGTAACCCTATCTTTTTTATATAATTACAACCATTAGAACAGGCACGTATTCTGACTTATTTAAGTAAAACCCAATATTTCCAAAATATTATCAAAAGACCACCCACTATTACCTCAGTGTTAACTGTTTTAACTTTCTGTTAAGTCATTAATAACCATTGTTTTTAATCAGATTTGTGGTGTACATTTGTCACAAATAAAAAATAAAAAAACAATGAAAAAATTAACGATTATTACTGCAATATTGATAGGAAATATTGCAATGTCTTACAGTAATGTAGGAGAACCAGTCAAAAACATAATTGTAGACAGTTCGAAAAGTGAGATTCAATTTGACATTGAATCCAACCAATCCAATGTGTTGAGCGTATTTGTGAAAGGTGTAGAAGAAAGTTTTACGAGTATTGCATTGATTGATCAACGCGGGAAATCAATTTACTACGCTTATGTGGAAACAAACAACGAAGTTTTCGAAATTAATCTAACAGATTTGGTTCCAGGGAAGTATTATGTGAAATTAAATACCGATAGTGAAATCAGAATGAAAACAATAATTGTCGAAAGATAATACCTGCTGAAAACTATGCATATCAAGTCAAGCTAGAGAATACGCCAAGACTTTCTTAAATCAATTTTCCATTCAAATATGTACAGCGCTTTATTTAAAGCGTTTTTTGCTTTTTATTTAAGTTTAATAAACAATTTTGTTCCTAGAACGTTTATATCTTTGCAATTAAATTTTTAGAATTGAAGACAGTTTACATTACACGTAGAGAACATTTCAACGCCGCACATAAGTTGTGGAACGATGAGTGGAGTGATGAGAAAAATGAAGCGATATTTGGGAAATGCAGTAATAAAAATTGGCATGGCCACAATTTCAACATCTTTGTAACAGTAAAAGGAATTCCTTGTGCTGATACTGGTTTTGTGATTAATTTAAAGGATTTAAGCCAAATCATGAAAGATTTTGTTGTTGAGGCGCTTGATCATAAGAACCTAAATATGGACGTTCCATTTATGAAGGGTGTTTTGGCATCTACCGAAAATTTAGTGATAAAGATTTGGGAAGAAATTGAAGAGCCAATTAAAAAAGCTGGTGGCGTCTTATCAAAAATTAGGCTAGAAGAAACTGAAAAAAATTACGTGGAGTACTATGGTGGGAACGAACCATTTTAAGTACAATAAAATATCAATATAAATGGAGAATAAATTCGAGTACAACGAAGAAATAACTAGAAAGTTAACGGAAGTTTATAAAGAAATTCTAGCTGACTTAGGAGAAAACCCTAACAGAGAAGGGTTAATAAAAACTCCAGAGCGTGTTGCTAAATCAATACAGTTTTTAACTCAAGGTTATCAACAAAATCCAGATGAAATCTTAAAAAGCGCACTTTTTGAAGAGGATTATTCTGAGATGGTTATAGTCAAGGATATCGAAGTGTATTCACAATGCGAACACCACATGCTTCCTTTCTTTGGAAAAGCACATATTGCATATATTCCAAACGGGAAAATTGTTGGTTTGAGCAAACTTCCTAGAATTGTAGATGCGTATGCACGACGTTTACAAGTTCAAGAAAGGTTGACATTAGAAATTCGTGATTGTATTCAAAGAACACTAGAGCCAAAAGGAGTTGCTGTTGTATTAGAATGCAGCCACATGTGTATGCAAATGCGAGGAGTAGAAAAACAAAACTCGTCTACCACAACCTCTGCTTTCAAAGGATTGTTCATGCAAAACGACAGTACAAGAAAAGAATTTATCAATTTGATTCAAGCACGTTTACATTAAAAATAATATATCAATTTTAGAGGGATTTCTCCAATTTTACCCCTGATTTTTCAGGCGTCGAACTGGCGATATTTATCCAAAGGAGGGGTTAAAAGCTTATGGCTAAATGCCTTAAGCCATAAGCTTTATCTACCCAAATAATAAAAACGGCTTTGTCAATCTTTGAAGCTTTAATCCTTGAATCCTGTGCCTTCGACAAGCTTGTCACCGTAGTGAAATCCCGTTGACTGACCAGCTGAAGGCAATAATTAAAAGCTTAATCACTGGTGAGGTTAAATCTTTATGCTTATCGGGATGTTTACCAATAAAGCGATAAAAAGAAGAGATCCTCTCATCACAAATGGCATATCGACTTTTCAAGTTTACAAATTAAAAATTTACGAATCAGCGAATCCACGAATCTTTGAATCCTTAAATCCTTAAATCCTTGAATCCTTCAACGGCTTTAACCCTCAACGCAATTAATCCCTCAATCCCTAAAAGCAGACAATCGAATCTCTTGTTTAAGATTGTTTTGAGCATCAACCAGTTTCTCAATTATAATAAACCTTCCATTTCCTAATTCAGCAGCTTCACGCATACTTTCTTCTGATTTTGCATTGGTTTTTATTCCTACAACGCTCATCGTTATATTGTTTTTACTCAAGTTCTTCTGGATGAACCTTTTGTAATTTCCCGAATCTTGATTAAAAGCACCATCCGTAATTATAATCAAGTGATTTTGTCCATCTTTAATCATGTTTTTAGCGACTTGTTTGTAACCTAGTTTTATTCCTTTCCCACCTGCTGTTTGACCAGATATCTTTAGGCCTTGCACAATCTTAGAGATCTTTTCTTTTTGATTCCCAGCAGTTGAATTCAATAAAACCTGTGCATTTGTAGAATAGGAAACAAGACCAATTTTGTCTTCGGCACGTAACATACCTAATAACTGATCTAATGAGTATTTCAATAGTTCTGCACGGTCATATCTATTCATTGAAGAGGACACATCCAAAACAAAAACAACGTTGATTGGCTTGAAGTATTTAAGATCGAAATTATCTTTGTCTAGCTTATCAAACGCAGGAATTTCCTCTGCTACTGTCTCTTCAATTCTTGGCGTTTCTTCTATTATGTCCGATAAATCTATTTCAACTTGATTTTCTGCTAGAATTATCAACCGTTCTTCTGTTGGTTTTCTAACCAATTCTGTAATGCTTTCCTCTTTCTCTTCTTTAGGAATTTCCTCAACAATTAATTCTTCTTCAGGAATAATGATTTCTGGAGTTTCCTCTTTTTTAGTTAAAGCTAGGGTGATGAAATCATTTTTAAAATTAACATATTGGGCAAGCTCTTCAGGATAATAACCCTGATGTGTAGCATAGAAATAAGTGATACCCAAAGGTAATTTGATTTTTAATCCACCGTTTTTTTCTGTTGACCATTTACCCAAAGCATTCCCATTTTGGATGATGGCTACTTTTGATTGACCAAGTTTTTCTCCTGTTAATTTATCAATTGTTTGAACAGTCAACATAAAGTCCAATGGGTTACCTTGTGCTGGTTTCTGACCAAAGGTTGGACAAGCAGTCAAACTATTGGAAGTAGGCAGCGAAACTATTTTCCCTTTTAACCGAATAGTTGTTGCCTCGTTATGATCACTCGTGTAAACAGGAATTGAATAATCAAACTTTCCTTTTGTTCTGTTGTTAATGTGAAATCGAATAACCGCCGAACTATCCGGTTGAATTAAAGAATTCTTTTGAAGTGAAGCCACCTCCATTGGTGTTTTTACACTGAGAATATATACTTCTTTGTTTGATAAATTCTTTAAATAAAAATCAACGAAACGTTCATCATTTCCATTGAGTTCTTCAAAATCATGACTCGTTTTATCGAATATGATTTGTGTTTTTCCAATTGTGGAAACAAGTAAAAAAAGGAGAGGTATTATAATTTTCATAGAATGATATAGTTAAAATAGAAAAACAAAAAAGAGGAAAGATTTACTCTTCCCTCTTTATTAACGTCTTTTAAATACCTATAGTATTTTAAGCTTTTTCTTTTAGTATACCTGCTAAGGCTTCAGCTAAAAGTTCATTGGCATCTCCAAAATTCTCTTTATAATCTAAAGAACTTCTTCTGATAACCTCCTTTGCTTCATCAGCTCCGTAAACGTGAGTAATCTCTACATTCTTTGAATCTCCTTCTAAATCCTTGTAAGTAAGGAAAAAATGCTTCACTCTGTCTAAAACTTTTTGAGGAATTTGATCTATAGAAGTCATTTCACCATAAACTTGATCATCCTTCAAAACAGCGATAATTTTATCATCTGCTTCTCCACCATCAATCATTCTGAAGCCTCCTACTGGAATGCATTCAGCAATAATGTTTCCACAGTTTACTACACGTTCAGATAAAACACAAATATCCAAAGGATCATTGTCTCCCACGATATTTGTTCTTCCTGTTTTTGTGTTGGCATATTCAGCTACATGTTTATCACAATATGTTTGAGGTAGAAAACCATACATGCATGGCATATTATTAGAGAATTTTTGCGGACGGTCTACCATAAGGTAACCACTGTCTTTATCTACCTCGTACTTAATAGCGTCTGAAGGTACGATCTCGATATACGCGTTGATTAATTCAGGTTGGTTTTTACCAATTGTAATTCCATGCCATGGGTGCGCTACAAAACGTTGTTTAAGCGCTTTTGCTAATTTTGCTACTTCATCTTTCATATATAATGTAATTTCTGGTAATAATCTTATAAAATAAAGGATTGCAAAAGTACTGAAAAAAAATTAAATGAAAAAAGCACCATTTTTTAAAATGGAAATCAATGTGATTTGTAGAAGAAAATATTGAATGGTTTATCTCCCGAAAGAGAAGTAATCTAATGGGTCTAAAGGTCCCATGTCACTCCATAGTTCGAAGTGAAGATGTGGTCCTGTGCTACGTTCACCAGTGTTTCCTACTACACCAATGGCTTTTCCACGGGTTACTTTTTCTCCCACATTAACATATACTTTTTGAGCATGTTTATACACAGAAATGATTTCATTTTCATGACTTAGTATTATTGTATGCCCATCTTGGTCGTCATAAGAAGAGTGTAAAACAACGCCATTTAAACAAGCTTTGATTTGCTCATCCTTTTTAGTAACTATATCTACACCCGGATGGTTTGGAAGCCTGAATTTTTGACTAACTTCTCCTACAACAGGATCATAAAGGAATAAATGATCGAAAATCTGGTCATTGTTTTTATTAAGTCTGTCTTGATTTTTCTTAAGGTTTCTATCCAATTGTTTTTCAGCACTTGAAATTGTAGTGTCAACTATTAGGTTGGTATTTACTTCTGTTTTTTCATCCAAGCTGGCAGTAAAAACGGAATCGATCGAGATTTCACCTAAAATTACTTTTTGTAAATTATTGATATATTTGTCTTGGGCAATGAGTCTTTTTTCTAAACTTACAACACGGGTTGCCGTAGCTTCTATTTTTTGCTTATTTCTGTTTTTAATATTTTCAGGCAATAAATATCCAATAGGGGTATAGGAGAAAATTAAATAATTGAAAAGAAATAGAACGATGACGAAAATCAGGGAGATACTAATTAACTGAACTCGGTTAATCTTAACTCTCCACCATTCCTCAAAAGTTACTGGATCCATTCCAACGATTCTGGTGGAACGTTTGAACCAATTATTTTTCTTTTTCTTCTCTGTTTTTTTCATGACAATTGTCCCCAAAAATACGCTTAATATCAGCAGATTTGTACTACATTAACGTTAAAATAGTTAAAATGATTAAGCCGCATTTTTAAAGAAGGTTAAATTTGGCCTATTATTTGAATGTTTGACAACTATTTTGGATTTAAAACGTTATATTTAATAGATGAAATTAATACTTTCGATATTAACCTTTTTACTGTCATCCTTTGCTTGGACTCAGCTTGTAACTAATGGAGGTCAAACTCCAACACAATTAGTGCAAAACGTTCTTTTAGGAACGGGCGTTGACGTTTTTAATATTAGCTATTCAGGGGCAACAAGTGCTATTGGTACTTTCAACGCAACGAATGCTAGTATTGGGATTGATGAAGGAATTATTATGACCACTGGAACCATACACCAAGGACCAGATGGACCACACGGCCCGAATAACAAACCAAATGCTGGAATGGATAATAATGCCAGCGGATACGGACAGCTTACCAATCTTGTTGGAACAAATACATACAATGCTACTTTACTCGAATTCGATTTTATTCCCTATTCCGACACTGTACGATTTAAATATGTTTTTGCTTCTGAAGAGTATCCCGAATTTGTAGGATCTCAGTTTAATGATGTTTTTGCATTCTTTATTACTGGTCCTGGAATTCCTGGTGGAACGCAAAATATGGCAATTATTCCAGGTACAAATCAACCAGTAGCCATCAATAATGTGAATGCTACAAACAATTCAGTTTACTTTCAAGCAAATGGTGATGGTAGTCAAGCACCTCAAAATACAAATCCTTTTTATGTTCAATATGATGGATATACTGTTCCATTGGAAGCGGTTTCTAAAGTGCAATGTGGAGAAACATATCATCTGATTATTGCAATTGCCGATGTTGGTGATGCGATTTATGATTCTGGAATATTTTTAGAGAAAAACAGTTTAAATAGTGTTCAACCAGTTCAAGTGAGCTATACATTGTCAAGTAATCCTTATGGAGACGGTAAAACTATGGCACAAGGTTGTACAAGTGCTGATGTTACAATTACTCGTTCTGGTCCCATGGTAAATCAAGCCTTAACTATTCCGATCTCTCTTTCTGGTTCAGCTATTGAAGGGGTAGATTACTCGAACGTTCCAAATAGTGTTAGTTTTTCTCCAGGACAAACAACAATTACTTTTACAATTAATGCACTTAATAATACAGCACTTACTGGAATTGCCAATCTAATTCTTCAATTTCAAATTGATGATCCCTGTGGTAATTCTGAATTTCAATCTATTGAATTGTTTATTAAGCCTGTTGAACCTGTTCAGGTGACAGTAAACTCCGAATCAATTTTATGTCCAGGGGAAGATGTTGAGTTAGTTGCACAAGCCCAAGGTGGAGGAGGTGGCTATACATACCTATGGAATACAGGACAAACTACGCAATCCATTTTCGTTAATCCTTTAACTACACAATCATATACTGTTAGTGTTACCGATGATTGTTTAAATGAAACGGCAACCGCAACAGCGATTGTTGATGTTCCTGAGTATGATCCTTTAGAAATAAGTGCAACAGATGATATTGTTGAACAATGCCCTTTTGTGCCAAATGATCTAATTGCTGAAGCTGTTGGAGGAGCTGGAAATTATACTTATCAATGGTTTAATCCAAATATGAATTTAATTGGAAATTCAGCAGGGATAAATGTCGCAGCTCCTTATACGTCTATTTATACTGTGGTGGTAACTGATCAATGTGGAAGTAGTGATACAACAACGGTTACAATTACAATATTAAGTCCGCCCTTATTGCTTGAAATAACACCTGGTCAACAAATTTGTCCTGGCGATTCTGTACAATTAAATGTTAACGCTTCTGGAGGTTTTGGAAATTACTATTATAACTGGACACATTCTAATGAAACAGTGCCGACAGTTTGGGTAAACCCTACCGAAACAACACAATACAAAGTAATTGTGAAGGACGATTGCCAAACTTTTCAAGTCTCTGCGAAAACAACTGTAACTGTTGTTAAGCCTGATGTAGACTTTGATGCTATCACAGATCCTAAGTTTATTGGTTTGCCAATTACATTTCAAAATTTGACAAATAATGGGAGCACTTACTTTTGGGACTTAGGTAATGGAGTAACTTCAACTATGGTTCACCCAAATAATACTTATTATTATCCAGGAACTTATGATGTTACATTGATCGGAACGGACAAAAATGGATGTGTCGATTCAATCACAAAACCAATAACGATTTTAGATGAGGTGTATCTTTACATTCCGAATTCTTTCACCCCAGGTGGAGATAATCGCTACAATAACTATTTTAGGGTGAGCGCTATCGGAATTGTAGAATTAAATATACAAATCTATAATAGATGGGGAGAACTGCTCTATACAGCAGATGATGTGAATTTCAGCTGGGACGGAAGGTACGGAAACGATTACGTTCGTGATGGATCTTATATCTGGATTATTGAATACAAGTCTGTACATGATAATGAGGTGGTGAAAATCAATGGTCATATTAATGTCATTAAGTAAATTCTTATTAAAATCATTTGAATTTTCGCATTAACAACTAGGGTATATTATCTTTGTAAGAATCGAATTATTCAGTTATGAAGTTTTCACGTTTACAAAGATTCTTGTTGAGCATTTTAAGTGGTTTATTAATGACCATTTCATTTCCTCACACAGGTAGTTTATTTCCATTGGTTTTTATTGCTTGGGTTCCTCTTTTACTAGTGGAGCATAATATCTATAGAGAAAAATACCGTTCGTCTAAAGTCTTTATCCATGCATATCTCACCTTTTTTATCTATAATTTGGGAACCACCTATTGGATTTATTATTCAATAGGAGGGGAAGGTGGCGCAATTCTAGCTTATTTCCTTAATGGATTTATAATGGCTTTGGTGTTTTTACTTTTCCATTGGACAAAGAAGTTTGTTGGTCAAAAGGAAGGATATATTGGAATATTGTTTTTCTGGACAGGACTAGAATTCATACATTATCATTGGGAATTAAGTTGGCCTTGGATTAATATTGGAAATACATTTGCAATCGCTCCAGAGATTGTTCAGTGGTATGCCTACACCGGAATTTTAGGTGGAACATTGTGGGTTCTAATAGTGAACCTAATTATCTTTAAAATTTTCAGTAATATCCTTTTTAATAAGGAGTCTTTTAAAGTTCAAACTCCTTTGATTTATGTTTCAATAGCCCTAGTTTTAATCCCATCTTTGCTTTCATTTTGGAGCTATTCTACTTATGAAGAAACAAATAATCCTATCGAAGTTGTAGTGACGCAACCAAATATAGATCCTTATAATGAGAAGTTCAGCTCAGATGTTAAAGAGCAACTCAATAAGTCAATTGACAAAGCCAATGAGTTAATCACCGCTAATACTGCTGTTGTATTAGGCCCCGAAACAGCAATTCCTCAAGGATTTGATGAGGATAGATATCAAGAAAGTTCAGCTATGAATTATCTCCAAGAGGTGGTGGAAGGTTGGGGAAACACCTCGTTATTTACTGGAGCCTCTACGTATAAAATATTCGATCATAAAAATAGTCCTGCAGCAAAAGCTATACATGGATCTGACTTGTTTTATGAATCGTACAATGCTTCTGTATTGATTTCTAATAAAAAACCTCCAATATTTGTACATAAATCTGAATTAGTTCTCGGAGTGGAAAAAATTCCTTTTACAAAATGGTTTCCTTTTCTTGAACAATTGTCTATTCAGAATGGAGGGACATCAGGAACTCTTGGTGTAGAAAAAGAACCGCGAGTTTTAAACACAAATGGATTCACTTTTGCTCCTATAATCTGTTACGAATCCATTTATGGAGGAATGATAGCTGAACAATGTAGAAAAGGAGCAGAGGTTGTTTTTGTAATTACAAATGATGGTTGGTGGGAAAACACTGCTGGTCACAAGCAACATGCAAGTATTGCAAGATTAAGAGCTGTTGAAACGGGGAGATATGTTGTGAGATCTGCGAATACAGGTATTTCTTGTGTGATTAATCAAAGAGGAGATGTTATAAAGTCTACAAAATATTGGGTGCAAGATGCGTTCAGAGAAACAATTCAACTCAATGATAAACCAACGTTTTATGTTACTTATGGAGATGTGATCGGAAGATCGTTTGCGTTCGTATGTCTTTTATTAACTGCATTGACATTGGTGAGGTATTTACGCAGGTTTGGAAGATCTATTTAAATAAGGAATAAATTTAGGCATTTAAAAAAAGCACGATTTCATGGATCGTGCTTTTTTAATGATTGTATTCTCCTTGAGAGGATATTTTAATCGTTCTCTGGAAGTATTTCCATTTTCTCTGCGAAATGGTAGCAATAATCTCTTAAATCTTCAGTGATATTTTTTTCACCAGTTGCTTTTTCAAAAGTATCTGCCATAGTTACCAAGGTCTGATGAAAAAATTGTTTCATTTCTTCAATGGATAAATCTTTTGTCCAAAGGTCAATTTTCATTGTGTTTTTCTCCTTAGGATCCCACATTGAAAGAAACATTGCACTTGCTTCAGCTTTTTCAATGTCACCATCTTGAGCAGACCAAATCATTCGAACTGGAACGTTGTTTTCGTTGGTACCAACGTTTATTGAAATCTCAGAGGTTTTAATAATCTTATCTTCATTCATAACTTATTGAATCTCGTATGTTTGTAAAATCGTATTGTATTTTGTCTCAATTAACTGTTGCAAAGATAATGCTTTGTTTTTAGACATGTAACCTTTCACAATTCTATATCCTAAAAATTGTCCTATTCTGTCAGGAGAATCTTCTGCTAAACCAACTGTCGTAGGACCTTCATTTAGAAAGTTTGTTCTGTCTCTAATATCGGTTTTAAATAGCATTTGATGTTCCACCAAAAAGTTCCATACTGGTGTTTCATTTTGCTTTGCCCAATTGTATTGCTCTTCATTATATCTTAAAATATAGGCTTCGTCTGCCTTTGGAAAAGCCGCATTTAAAATATACAAAATCTTTCCTGCCTGAATAATATGCTCTGCAAACTTCCCATCTAGTTCGTTGAATAGCTGTACTTGAATCCAATTCAAAAGAACATCTCTTTCTAGATAGTATATGTCCATTCTATCGCGTTGCCATTGGTACAACTCTTCATTCGGTATTGCTGTAATCACACTGCTTTCAGGAGAAATATAATTTTCTAATCCAACTGCAATGTTTTCTTCTGAACAAGTAACTTGACTAAATAGCTTGTTGATATAAAATATGTTTTTGGGAAGAATTGTATCTCCAAAATGATAGGAAAGATAGGCAAAAGCCTTATTCATTTCTTTTTGATGTTGAGGAAGTTCTTCGAATAGCTTTGCTTTTTCCTCTTCTAAATCAGAAATATAATCTGAGTTGTAGAAACTAAATACAGCTTGATATGAGGAATCATCAACATCTCTTCGTATATTCTGACTTAGCTCATAAAGAAATAAATCTCCTAATTGCTGAGATAATGTTTTTACTTTTGATTTAACTTCTTCTACTGGTTTGTCAAATAATTGCTTGTCCACGTTTATATACGCTATGGAAATCTCCTTTTCTGATATGTTTACATCTAAGGGATTTGAGGTACAGCCATAAAAAAGAACTGATAATAGAAGAATTGCGTAAGATGATAATCTATTGTTCATGAAATATGATTATTTTTGTCAGTAGTCGAAGTGTAAGCACTTATAGTTTCTGCTTGACAAACATGAATTAATTAACTAATATCAAAAGTATGAAAAAATTACTGACTTTATCATTTATCGCAGGACTGTTGTTTAATACAAATGCGCAAGATGCCTCAGAAAAAAAGTTCCTAGCAGGATTAACCTTAGGTGGAGCGTTAAATATAAATGATCCTCAAACAAATACGATGGACTCAAAAGTAGGAGGTGATTTTATTGTTGGAATGGCTTTAGATTGGAATTTTTCTAAAAACATTGCACTCTCATCTGGTATTGAATTTGACTTCAATCGCTTTAAAACTTCTTATAATAAAGAAATCTTATTTGATTATAGGGATAAAGATATTTTGCAATTTAAAGACTATAACGTTGATAACAAAGATGATTACTTCCTAGTAAATGAAAGAAAACATAAAAGCATCTACCTTAGTCTTCCTATAATGTTGAAGTTTCAAACTAACTTTATGGGATACATGAGGTACTATGGAAAGTTTGGTGTTAGAAATAGCTTTATGTTAACTACTGTAACCAACAATAAAGGTCAAGGCTATAATCAAGAAGCTAAAAAAACCGATATAACCCAATTAGACGATATGAAAACACCAGGTGTTATGTCTTTTTATAAAGGGGCTATTGGTATCGCAGGAGGTGCAGAATATAATCTTTCAGGAACTACAGTTTTGGTTGCTGAATTAGGATACTACTATGGTTTCTCTGAAGTTTTCCGCCAAGAAGGTTCTGTTTTTGGTGATGATCAAAAAGACTTGTCTCTTTACCAGGTTCCAATAGGTAAAGATGGAAAAGACATTAATAATAGAGAGTATTACGCACCAAGTTTAAGACAAGGGCAGTTAATGCTAAAGGTTTCTGTATTATTTTAATTCATGACTATATTTAATCCTATTAAAATAGCCAGTCATATTATTGACTGGCTTAATATTTATATTAAAGACATACCTGTAAAGGGATTTATCGTTGGAGTTTCCGGTGGTGTAGATTCTGCCTTGGTGGCATCCTTGTGCGCAAGAACCAATAGGGAAGTTATATTGTTGAATATGCCTATTCGACAAACACAATCTGAATATAGTCGTGCACAAAAACAAATAGAAGTTCTTGAAAAAGGCTTTCCAAATGTAAAAGGTTTAAAAGTTGATTTAACAAAATCATTTGAAAGTTTTGAAGAATCAATGCCCAAAGAAGCGAGAGATAATGAGCTTGCAATGGCTAACTCAAGAGCACGATTAAGAATGACTACTTTGTATGCCGTTGGACAAACCAATCAATTGTTAGTTACAGGAACAGGAAATAAAATTGAGGATTTCGGAATAGGATTCTTTACTAAATATGGAGATGGGGGAGTAGATATTAATCCTATTGGAGACCTTTTGAAGTCTGAAGTTTTTCTCTTAGCAAAGCATTTAGGCGTGATTAAAGAAATAGTAGAGGCAAAGCCTACTGATGGACTTTGGGGGGATGAACGCAACGATGAAGATCAAATAGGAGCGAGTTATGACGAGCTAGAATTCATTATGCAATATAAGGGGGGAAAAGAAGATTTAACAGTTCGACAAAAGGAAGTCTTAGAAATATATCAAAGGTTGAATAGGATTAATCAACATAAGATACAACCAATTCCAGTATGTAGTTTAGAAGGTATAAAATAATTTATACCTTTTTTTATTAGGCTTCTGGTGCAAGTCTCAAAACTATTTTGTCGATAGCTTCTGTAATATCAATTTGACATCCTAAACGACTATTGTCTTCAACAAAAAATGCTTGATCCAGCATATCTAATTCAGCATCGCTTTGCTCAGGTAGTTCATGATCTGATTCCAAATAACACTGGCAAGAGGCACACATAGCCATTCCTCCACAGATGCCTTCAACTGGGAGTTCGTAAGACTTACAAAGCTCCATGATGTTCATATTCATGTCTGTTGGTGCTAACAACTCATGTGTCTCACCCTCGCGGTCAATTACAAATACAGTGATGTTTTCCTCCATATCTCAAAATTTGTCACAAAAGTAGTCATTTTTTGCGATTATGATTTTGAATGTACCAAATATGATTTAAATGTCTATCAGGTATTTTACCAATCGATTAAAAAAACATTAAGATCGACTGTTTAAAACGTTATATTCCTCACAATTGGTACTTTGCAATAAATTGTTAAAGTATCATTTGCAAGGAATGACAGGGCTAACAGTGATTGCCCAACCAAACAGCTGTCATCCTACTATTTATAAAATCAAAGATTTTGTGGCTCTATATGGATTTGTGTGGATGCAATTAAATAATGAATTTATATCACTTTCATTTACATTAAAAAGTCACGACTAGTTATAAATTATATTCGTAATCAACATATTCATCATAAAAAGAAGACTTATAAAGAAGAGTATCTTGCGTTTTTAAAGAAATTCAAAGTTGATTATGATGAATGGTATCTATGGGATTGAAATTAGGATCACTTTGAGATAATAGATATTCCTTTTCGAATTAAATTGACCGTCAGCCGACGGACTTTTTTCAATATACCCACCCAGAATCATATAGAACCGATTTTGTTAATAGTAGGTTCAATTCTTTTCATCGCTTTTCTGGTAAACATCCCGATAAGCATTATGATTTAATATTTCTTGTTGATTGCTATGCGAAAATCTTTATAGTTTTTACTTAGAATAAAAAAAGCCCTAACAAAAATGTCAGGGCTTTTCAATATTTCTACTTTTGATTAGTAACTCCAAACGTCATGTTCAATGTTTCTAATTTCCTCAGTAATTCTTTGAGATTCCATCAATGCGTCAACACCAACTCTATACTTATCAATATTTCTGTCGTAAACGTTTTCCTCTTTATAAATGAAAGAGCTAAATCTACGCTTCATGAAGTAATCATCAAAACTCATCCATCTTGATCCGTTATCCTCATTATAAACGAAATAGTTGTTAAATACATATCTACAATCAGTAGGGAAGTACAACCAGAACATTACTTCTGTTCCGCCGATAATTCCATTTTCATCTTTATTGTATCTAACTGGTGCAAGTCCTAAGATTCTAACATCCATCACTGATCTTTGTTTATCGAAAATCCAATCCTCTTTCAATCTGTATTGGATGATGTCTGAAGACTTGTACCACAAAGTATCTTGAGCTGGATAAACATAGTTACCGTTAATGTCAGTTGAGTCTTCACCGTATATGTTTAAATAAGGGTCATCTACTTGCATAGATAATCTTCCTAAATAATACAATAAATCATCTCTGTATTTTGCATCAGTGGCATAATTTTTACCATGCTCAGGTAGAAGAGGGTATTTAAACATATCCCCATCTCTAATGTTCATGTTTTTAGTAACTGGATTGTAGTCAGAATAAACTGTTAAGTCGCCAGAAATGATATGTTGACGTATAATAGTCCATAAACTCCATCTGTTATCGTTACGAATCCAATCAATTTCTCCTGTTATAGGGTCTGGATTTGTAAAATCATCTAACGGGTAATATAATGGACGATTGATTTTCTCACGAAGGTCAATTGCTCTCCATACACGTTTACTCCATATCGCATCCGCTTCACGAATGTTAGGATAAGGAATAAGCCTTTTAGTAGGGATGTTAGATTTAAGATAAACCCCATCAATGACTCCGGTTTCCGTACGGCTATTAATTGGGCCTCCATTAACTTGAGCGAAAGCACTCATGCTAAAAACCAATAATAGACAAAGCATTAAATTCTTCATGACTTCTCTTTTTTATTTTTACTTAACGGTGTAAGCTGCACTCACACGTTCAATTCGTCCTCCTGGACCTTTGTACTCTGTGTTTACATTAATAATAGCACCTGGCTGCACGTTAGATAACATTCTAAGACCAGCACCTGTTATTTGCGAACCAGTTCCTTTTTCAGGTCTAGGAGCTCCACTCACATTAAGTGTCCAAGATACAACAGTAAACTCAGCATTTAATGGAATTTCTGGTGGATAACCAGCAAATAAACGTGTAGATGCTCTTACTTGTGCTGAAGTAGCTACATCTCCATCTTCAAGACGACCTAGTCTAATAGAAGGCTTAGGAAGTTTTACAACACGAAATTGAAAGCTTCCTAAATTACTAGTAGTTCCATCTTCTGCAACACCCGCAATATTAATTGTTGCTTCTCGTCCTGCACCTGGTTTAGCAATATACCCAGTCGCTGTTTTAGTTAAAGTTACGTTTCCTGCTCCAGATAATGAATAATTTGGAAAACCAGAAGCAGCTCCTTCAACTATATTATTATAATCCCTGTAAAGAACATTCATTTCAGGTAGTGATACAGTTCCTGAAGGTTTACCAACAGTGTATCTAAATTCCCAGTTTTTGAAAACAGTTTCTCCCTTTTCTTTTACTCCGATTTGTCCAGTAACGTGATAGTTACCCGGCGCACGAGAATCTAGTTTTATAGCACCAGATGTTTCTTTCCAGTTATTAGGTGTAGAATCATTGATACCATATCGCAATGGTGCAACTTCATTTGAATCATAAGCTGCAATCATTACACGTAAATCCAAAGAGTCTCCAGCATTTATATAACCAGTTCTTGCGAATGGCATAGCTTCAATCTTGTTGAAGTTAAATGTAGGAGCTTCAACTTTAGAAAGCATAAACTCAGAAGCAGTACTTTCTCCATTTAAAACGTCTAGTTTAAGTGCTGTAAACATTGCAGCAGCAGCTACTACTGGCGCATGGTCAAACATTGCTGAAGGCCATGGAACCATTTTAGGTTTACCTGCATCCTTTACTTCTACCATTTCCGGAAGTGTCATTGACCTATAGTAATGAGCAATTCTTGCAGTATCTTCTGGGTTAGCAGTTTTTAAAGCTTCTTCTAGTTCTGAAATATCATCAGGTGCTGTAAAAGTGTAAATGTTTTTACCTGATTTGTAGTTACCCATTAACTCAGCGACTGTATTTCTATAGCCATTTATTTTGGTTCGGATCATTAAACCACGCTCTTTTGGTTTCATCGGGTCACCTCCAATAAAAAATTCTGTTGGAATGTCATAGTTGTCCATTGCTTGAATGTCAAATAAAGACTCAAGTTCAGTTATTAGACTATCTCCACCTTCTTGATATATTTTTGATTTTACCCAATCTTTTCCTTCAACCTTTGAAATCATATCATTTGATTCCGAAAGAATATAATGAACGATTTCTTTTGTATAGGTGTTTAATGAATCAGCTTTTCCTTGCCACAAATCGATAACTTTTGTATCTCCTTTTTCAAGGGTGATTGCTGCTCTTTTGCTTTCAAAAGTACCGTATACGTTACGAGTAGATTTATCAATGATTTCACCACTTGATTCTAGTTTGTCGTTTATGGTAACAAAAGCCGCAATTATCTCTTTAGACACGTTAAGTGCCAGCAGAGCAGTCAATACGAGATACATCATCCCGATCATCTTCTGTCTTGGGGTTTCTTTTCCTCCTGCCATTTGTAATTAAATTTTAAGAATTAATTTATTAATTAATGTTTTAGAATTTTTAATTCCATGTTGTTTTTAACCGTTACTTCTAACAGTCATAGCTTTCAACATGTTACCGTAAACATTATTTAAGTCCGTTAAGTTCTTAGCTAACATTGACATGTTTTCTTTGTATAATTTTGTGTCTTCTGCAGAGTCAGAAAGATTTGACATCATTTCTGTAACCTGTCCTTGGAATTTCTCCGTAGCCTCTAAGTGAGCAGAAGAGCCTTTTAATTGTAATTCGTACACATTATTTAATGCTGCAAGGTTTTTAGAAACTTTTTGCATTTGCTCACCAAAAGATTGACCTTCTTCCGTTGAAGATGTCATTCCTGTAATTGCTACAGAAGCTCTTTCGTAAGAATCAGATAATTTAGCTACTTGCTCAGAAGCAGCTTGCAGGCTACTAACGTAAGAGTCTGTTGCTGCAACTGCTGAAGTAACGCCCTTCAGTTGTGCTGCATTATCACCCAACGCTTTCATACCTTCCCCTAAACGCTCAATTAAAGCACTATCAATTTTAGCTTCTTCTAACATTGCGTCTAGTTCACCTGTAATTCCAGAGCCTTGATTTCCACCTCTTCCTCTACCTGGTTGTAATTCGGCAGGGTCAAAGTTTTCATCATTTCCTAAAGCTAATTCTGGATAAACAAGCTCCCAATTTGGATCTTCGTGAATTGGCTCAAATGCTGAGAATAAGAAGATTATTGCTTCTGTTCCTAGTCCTACAACAAGCATAGGTCCTGCGAAAGGCCAGTGCATAATCTTAAATAAGGCACCAAGTATTACTACTGCTGCTCCAATTCCATACAGCTTTGCCATAAACTTTTTCCATCCTTTACTTCCTGGTTTCATAGTTTTTAAATTTTAAGGTTTAACGATTTATTTATTTGTTTTAATTTACTTGTTTTAACGATTATCTCAACTGAAGATCTTGGCTTAATTCTTCACCTCCTTCTTTAGAGAAATCTTTTCCGCCTCTTCCTAGGTGAGAAGCTACTGATCTGAATCCAATGTATGACTTAGCAGTATCTCTGTATTCATAAGTTCTTGTACCATTTTGTAGATAGTAACCTATGTCTTTCCACGACCCCCCACGGATAACTTTACGTTTCATTGATGGTGGATCCCAGTCTAAAGCGTTGTATCGGTACTCTGGATTTTGGTCATGAGACAACTCATACATCGATTCGTCGTAGGCAGTTTCACACCATTCAGCAACGTTACCAGCCATACAATATAATCCAAAACCATTTGGATTATAAGAGAAAGCTTTTACTGTTTGGTTACCTCCGTCTTCAGAATAACGTCCTCTCATAGGTTTGAAGTTTCCTAAGAAACAACCAGCTGAGTTACGAATGTAAGGTCCACCCCAAGGGAAAGCAGATAAATTCAAATCTCCTCTTGACGCTCTTTCCCATTCCGCCTCACTTGGCAAACGGAAGTCATGAACATACATTTCTCCCATTGATTCTAACCAACCATTTAATAATTGAGTTCTCCAAACGTTGAAAGCTTTTGCTTGTGGCCATGTTACACCAACTACAGGATAGTTGTCGTAAGAAGGATGCCAAAAATACATTTTAGTCATTGGATCGTTAAATGCATAAGTGAAATCTCTAATCCAAACTAGTGTATCAGGATAAACGTTAATCGTTTCATCGATAACAAATCGCTGTCTGTTCTCATGCCCACGAATTGCGTTGTTTTGACCTAACTTGTTGATATGTCCCATATCTTTATCAAAACCTCTCTTTTCTTGTGTATAAGGATGATCAGCCGAACTTAATGTACGGTGTTCCATATCGGTTTTAATACCTTGGTTATTATAACCATCAGGAACAATATTTACCTTTCCTTTACGAGCAGCTTCTACAAGATCAACCCAGTAATACTTGAAATTAAGTTTTCTAGTATCTATTTCCTTTCTTTTGTAGAAACGTTGTGCCGATGGATAATACATTTCTGATAATAACGGAACAAGCATTGGATCCTCGTAAGAGAAAGAGCGGTCCCAGTTCAAAGAGAACTTATCCACGTTTTGAAAACGATCACTCGATTCGTATTCGACCCATTCCATGATTCCATCATCGTAATACTCTTTTTCGTAGTTTAAAAAACGATCTGCTTCTTTATCTTCTTCGATATTTTCATAAATCATTCTTCGTGCTATAGAGTCTCTTACCCAATAAACAAATTGACGGTATTCATTATTTGTGATTTCAGTTTGATCCATATAAAAAGCGGATATAGTAACTGTCTTCGAAATAGTCTGATGCATGAAAGGCACATCCTCGTCATTTTGTCCCATGGTATAAGAACCTTGCGGTATGTAAACCATTCCTAGAGGAACCTCAGGGTAATAGACACGTCTACCCTCTACTCCAGTTAAATGTCCTGATCTTGTACTACAAGACGCAAGCATTATACTGATTAAACCTATAATTAATAATTTCTTCATTCTACCTCGTTTTTACTTTCCTGTTTAGCATTAACAATTTAAAGGTCGTTTTCACTTCTGATTGATATAACGGAAAAGCTACCAAAATGGTTACAGATTATTTTTAAGTTATTATAAATACCTTGGACTTCTTGCCTTAGTAATTGGAATAGGAGGCAACGGATAACAGTATTTCACCATTAACTCATGTGACCCAGCAGAAACACTTGAAATTCTATTTACAGTGATATCATACGAATATCCAAAAGTAAAAGAATTCCAGTTTAAACCGGCCATTATACCAATTGCATCTGTTGTTCTATATGTTATCCCGCCATAGAATGTATCATCCCATATTGCGCGGAAATTAATATCAGCACTAATAAATTTAAGGTCAGACCTTACCAATCCATTCGCTTCTACACTCAACTGATCGATATCGAATGCCTTATTCATTCGATAACCTCCCATAGCATAGTAATGACGTGCTGTATTGAAGTTTAAGTCTGTAATCTCCAAAGCTGGTAGATGGGTAGAGGAAATTCCTGCATACCATCCAGTAAACGACATATAGTACAAACCAAAGTTTGCATCAAATGTTGCTTGTGACTTTGCTTGAGGTAATGAACCATCAAAAGGATTACCATCTGGTGTTACCCATGTTGGACTCATACCAAAACTATTTAATCCAACTGCTGCTCCGATACCTAAGGTACCATTTGCAATAGATTGGTGATAAGAATAGTTCAGAGTAACATTGTTTTGTCGGGAGAATCCAATTGCATCATGATAAAATGAAATACCTGCTGCACTTGGGAAATACTGAGAGATGTTTGCCTCAGCATTTGCTAAAACGGAGTTTGGAGCTCCATTAAATTTGTCCCATTGATTACGGTAAATCATAGTTCCACAAGCTTCGTGTCCCATTCCCACACCAGTTGCTCCCGGGTTAATACTCATCTTGTCAAAAATAAAATGTGTCAAGATTTTGTCCTGTTGGCCATATGTGTAAAATATGCCAGAGGAAAATAAAATTGAAATAAGTAAAAGTCTTTTCATATATAGCTTTTTTTCAACGGTTTATGCATATGATGTGGCAATACATAGCTACATCAGTCGACTAAAGTAGTTAAAAATATGTAATTAGGAAATAAATAAAATGGTAAATGATGTTTTTTATGATAATTCATGTCTTTTTTCATCTTCAAGAATTATTAAACTAGTTTTTGATAAGTTTTCCACCATAAGTCTGGAACCTCTCCTTTCATCGTTTCCAAATATGTTTCATAACTACATGGAATCATCTGGTGACGCATGAATTTTGACCTCTTAGAGCCTGGATATGGTACTTCTATCCACCATCTACCTGATTTGTTACTTTTGTAAAAAACAATTTCCTCTTTTAGTTCTTCAAGGAAAACCCTGAATTTAGTGTAAGATTTTTTGCTTCCAATTGGAAAATCACCCTTTCTATAAGCATAACCTTCATTAAAGTACCAAATAAGTTGAGCTACCAATTCATCAGTTACTTTGTGGTTATTACTGTAATAATTAAAGATACCAATGCTTGTTAATTTATCACTAATTCCCGCATATCTTGATAGCTGACATGCTTCGTTGGCAAATATACCGTTGGGAGCACTGTAATTATGGTTTTGGAGATCGCTTGCTCTAATACTCGTTAAATCAAAACTGAGGATGTCTGTATTACGCATATATGGCTCAGTCACTTGAATAGAATTACTAATTTCTCCTAGGCGACAAACATCAAAGTAAAGTTCATTAAATAAATCAAGTGTCTTATTGGAGATATAATGATTTTGAGCACCAATATTTGTGTAGTTAAACAAATAACATGGTTTGTGCAGTAATACATGACTCAACCAACCTTCATGGTTAACTTCTTTCTCAATATCACCTAAATCCAATTTATTATCTATTGTTGTCAGATTTACCATTTGCTCTAATTGCTCATAAGCTTTATAGATAGCATTTGTTAAATCTTGCGTTCCACCAATAACAATTGGAATGATTTCTTTTTTAATGAGCTCTTGACAAACTGTTTGAATTGCATAAATTGTATCATTAATTTCTTTTCCCGGAACAATCGTCCCTAGATCATAAATTGTATGAGTCCAATTTACACCCTGAAAAAGTTTATAAAATTGACTTCTAAAGTCATTTCTAAAGTCGTTATTCAAGTTCTCTGAATGATTTCTATATTCAGGTACATATATAATAGCGGTGCCTTTTTCTTTAATAGTAGGAAAGTCACCATCTATATTGGCGCGAATCGAACTACCCAGCATTTCCTCCCCATACTTGCTATTTGAAGAAATGCTTTGAAAATAAATAGAAATATCTTTCATTATTTGAATCTCATCAAAAGTAAAATACTGAAACTATTTTTTCTTTGTTGTTGTTTTCTTAGCTGCCGGCTTCTTCGCAGCTGCCTTTTTAGTTGTAGCTTTCTTAGCTGCCGGTTTTTTTGCTGCTGCTTTTTTTCCTCTTACAGCTTTCTTAGGCTGATTTTCTGAAATATCAATACACTCTTCATAAGTCAGGTTTTTTACAGCTTCTTCGTCGTCTTTTATTTCTTTCGGAAGTTTGAAATTGTCTTTACCAATTTTTAAATAAGGTCCCCATCGACCGATTAACAATTGCATATCCTCATTTTCTGGGAAAGTTTTGATAAGTTTTTTAGCATCTTCAATTCTTTTCTCTTGAATCAATTCAATTGCTCTATCTAATTCTATATCCATTGGATCGTCTTCCTTGATAGAAACAAATTTTCCATCGTGTTGGATATAAGGACCGAACCTACCAATATTGGCTTTTACTACCTTATCTTCAAACTCACCCAATTCGCGAGGAAGCTTAAATAAGTCCATTACCTCTTCGAAAGTGATTGTTTCAATGGATTGTGAAGGGCGCAGACTAGCAAATTGTGCTTTACCTTCACCTTCTGTATCTCCAATTTGTGCCATCGGGCCATAACGGCCTATACGCACAATAACTTTTTCACCTGTTTTGGGATGTTCACCTAAATGTCGTTCACCAGAAGCACGTTCCGAATGTTCTAAAGTGTCTTCTACCGTTTTATGAAAAGGGTCATAGAAACGTTTAATCATTTCTGTCCATTCTTTCAAGCCATTGGCAATTTCATCAAATTCTTGTTCAACTTCAGCTGTGAAGTTATAGTTTAGAATTTCTCCAAAGTGTTCAACAAGGAAATCAGTAACCACCATTCCGATATCTGAAGGAGAGAGTTTGTTTCTATCTCTTCCAGTTACCTCAATAGCCTTTTCTTTTCGAGTTCCTTTATTATCTAATGTATAAATAAGGTATTTTCTTTCTACTCCTTCACGCTCCATTTTCTCAACATACCCTCTTTTTTGAATAGTTGAAATTGTTGGTGCGTAAGTAGATGGTCTACCAATACCTAATTCTTCTAGTTTCTTAACTAAAGATGCCTCAACATAACGTGGAGCAGCTTTTGTGAATCTTTCACGTGCTACGATAGACAATGTAGAAAGGTCAGCACCTTCTTTTAGATCTGGAAGTAAACCTTCTAATGCTTTATCGTCCTCTTCGTCTTCATCCATTTGTGACTCAAGGTACACTTTAAGGAAACCATCAAATTTGATTACCTCACCTTTTGCAACAAAAATGTCTTGAACCTCTGAAGCACCAATTTTAATTGTAGTTCTCTCTAGTTTAGCCGGACTCATTTGAGAGGCGATTGATCTTTTCCAAATCAAATCATACAAACGGTCTTCGTCATTTCCTTTGTTTATTGAAGAAACATCGAAATCAGTTGGACGGATAGCCTCGTGAGCTTCTTGTGCACCAGCGCTTTTGCTTTTATATTTTTTAGGATTACTGTATTCTTGACCGTAATCTTTAATGATTGTACTTTTCGCACCTTCCATTGCTGTTTCAGATAAGTTTACACTGTCTGTTCTCATGTAGGTTATAAGTCCAGCTTCATATAAACTTTGTGCAACCCGCATTGTTCGCGAAACACTAAACCCTAGTTTTAAACTTGCTTCCTGTTGCAAGGTTGAAGTAATAAATGGAGCACTTGGGTTTTTAGTTCCTGGCTTTTTAGTTACTTCTGTTACTTTAAAAGATGCGTTTTCGCAATTCTTAAGGAAATCCTCTACTTCTTTGTCTGTACCTATATTTCTTGTTAGGGTTGCAGAAACTTTATCTTTTCCTTCTGCAAAATCTCCAACAACTCTAAAATAACTTTCAGGCGTAAAGTTCATTATTTCTCTTTCACGCTCAACTATTAAACGAACAGCTACAGATTGAACTCTACCTGCTGATAAGCTTGGCTTTATTTTTTTCCATAAAACTGGAGAAAGTTCAAATCCTACCAATCTGTCCAAAACACGTCTTGCTTGTTGAGCATTTACCAATTCTTGGTTGATTTCTCGTGGCTCTTGAATTGCTTTTTGAACAGCTGTTTTTGTAATCTCATTAAAAGTAATACGTTTTGTATCCTTGTTTTTAAGTTTCAATGTTTCATACAAGTGCCATGAAATTGCTTCACCCTCACGGTCTTCATCCGTAGCAAGCCATACAGTCTCTGCTGCTTTGACGTGCTTCTTTAATTCAGCAACTATTGTTTTTTTATCAGCACTTATTTCGTAGTTAGGCTTAAAGTTGTTTTCGATATCTATCGCAACTCCTTTTTTAGCAAGATCTCTTACATGACCATAACTAGACAGTACGATAAAATCTTTGCCTAAATAGCCTTCAATTGTTTTTGCTTTTGCGGGAGACTCGACGATTACTAAATTCTTTGCCATATTGATTACGTTAAATTCTTTTTCTGAAATTGAGTGCAAAATAAGTCCAAATTAATACGAAATACAAACTTTCTTGATACTTTACTTCAATTCATTGTTTGTAAAGACTATTAAATGCTCTCATTATTGTATGAAAATATTTTTATAAAGATGCTATTTTATTGAGAATTATTAAAAATTAGCTACTGACATTTTGACACCATGATAAGAAAATATATCTTTGCCGTTCATGAAATTTAAATTCACCGATGGGAATTGTTTTAGATAAAAATATGGATGAGGCTCGCCAAGGCGAAGCAATCTCAATGAAAGAAGGAGGAGAGGGTAAAAAGCTTTACCTCGAGAGCTATGGTTGTGCAATGAACTTCTCAGATAGTGAAGTTGTAGCATCAATATTGGTAAGTGCTGGTTTTTCAACTACTCAGGAGTCTTCCGAGGCAGATTTGATTTTGATTAACACATGTAGTATCCGAGATAATGCAGAGCAAAGAATAAGAAACCGTTTAAGACAGTTTAATAAAGCCAAAACAGAAAGACCTGGATTGATTATCGGTATATTAGGTTGTATGGCTGAACGTTTGAAGACCAATTTACTTGAAGAAGAAAAGTTAGTTGATATAGTTGCTGGACCAGATTCTTATCGTGATTTACCAGGCTTAATCGAAGAGGTAGAGGGAGGGCAGAAAGCTGTTAACGTTTTATTATCTCGTGATGAAACATACGCAGATATTAGTCCTGTTCGTTTGGATAAGAATGGAGTTACTGGATTTGTAAGTATTACAAGAGGTTGTGATAATATGTGTTCATTTTGCGTTGTTCCTTTTACAAGAGGAAGAGAAAGAAGTAGAGATCCGCATACAATTGTTCAAGAATGTGCTGCATTATATAATGCAGGATACCGTGAGGTAACTCTATTAGGGCAGAACGTAGATTCTTACCGTTGGAATATGACAAGTAAAGGTGAAGTTAAGGATGAAACAAAAGCGACAACCAATTTTGCACAATTGTTAGAAATGGTTGCAGCTGTCCATCCAAAACTGCGTGTCCGTTTTTCTACATCCCATCCTAAAGATATGACGGATGATGTTTTGTATGCAATAGCAAATCATAAGAATATATGTAATTACATTCATTTACCTGTTCAATCTGGAAACAGTGATGTGTTGAAACGCATGAACAGAGGTTATACACGTGAATGGTATTTGAATAGAATTGACGCAATTAAGCGTATTATTCCAGGTTGTGGAATTTCAACAGATATTATTACTGGTTTTTGTGATGAAACTGTAGAGCAGCACCAAGACACCCTTTCAATTATGAAAGAAGTAAAATACGATGCTGCTTATATGTATAAATATTCTGAGCGACCAAAAACTTTAGCAGAAAGAAAGTATGAGGACAATGTTCCTGAAGAAGAGAAGCAAAGAAGACTAGAAGAAATTATAAATCTTCAACACGCTCAAAGTTTGGCAACGAATAAAGAACAAATTGGAAAAGTATTGGAAGTACTTGCAGAAACTAAATCAAAACGTTCAGACAAAAGGTTAATGGGACGTACAGATAGAAACCATAAAGTGATCTTCGATCGTAAAAACGCGAAAGTTGGAGATTATGTAATGGTGCGTATTATAGGATGTACTCACGCTTCATTGTCTGGGGAAATTGTTGAAGGTTAATTATCAATTTAGAATATGAATATTCAGCAAATTAAACAAAGGTTTGGTATAATTGGAAATGCACCGGGATTAAATCGTGCTTTGGAAGTTGCGGCACAAGTAGCGCCAACAGATATCTCGGTTTTGGTGACAGGTGAGAGTGGAACAGGAAAGGAAATTATTCCACAAGTTGTTCACCATCTAAGCACACGAAAACATGGGAGTTATATTGCGGTAAACTGTGGTGCGATTCCTGAAGGAACAATAGATTCTGAACTTTTTGGTCACGAGAAAGGGGCCTTTACAGGTGCTAGTGGTAGTCGAAAAGGATATTTTGAAGAAGCCGATGGAGGTACAATCTTTTTGGATGAAGTAGCTGAACTGCCTCAACAAACCCAAGTGCGCTTGTTGCGTGTTTTAGAAACTGGGGAGTTTATTCGCGTAGGTTCATCGAAAGTAATCAAGACGAATGTTCGAGTTGTTGCAGCTACGAATGAGAACATGGCAGAAGCTATTCGAAAAAATAAGTTTCGAGAAGATTTGTTATATCGTCTGAGTACCGTTCCTATTAAACTACCACCATTAAAAGAGCGAAAAGAAGATATTCATTTATTATTTAGAAAGTTCGCTGCTGATTTTGCTGAGAAATATAGAATGCCAACAATTAGGTTGGATGATGATGCCGTAACTGCGCTTACTAATTATCCATGGCCAGGAAATATTCGTCAATTGAAAAATGTTGTTGAACAGATTTCCGTTATTGAAAAGGAACGTGAGATTTCATTGGAAAAGTTAAAATCCTACTTACCAGAAGATTTAATTTCTGGAGTTCCTGCAATTGTGGGTGGTGGGAAATCAGCGGAAAACGAATCTTTTTCTGACCGCGAATTAATATATAAGTTTTTATTTGACATGAAAAGAGACATGAACGAGTTAAAAAAACTTGTGATTGAATTACTCAATGGAAATAAAGACGTTGATTTAACGGGAACACAACGCGATGTTTTAAACCGTGTGTACACTGATATCTCTAATGAAGACAGTAAAAAGCTGCTGGAGGCAGGAGTAAGAGACGAAGTTAGGGACGAGAGAGAATATTCCACTCAAGAGGAAGTGACTATTGTAGAAAGCGATTACCAAGACCATATTGAAGTGGAAGAATCTTTATCTTTGGAAGAACGAGAAATGGAGTTTGTGAAAAAAGCTTTAGAAAAACACCATGGGAAAAGAAAGGATGCAGCAAAGGAGTTAGGAATTTCTGAGCGAACCTTATACAGGAAAATTAAAGAATACAATTTAAAATAGGCAATGGCTTCACTATGAAAATATTTCTTTTAACAATATTAGCTTTTCTTTTTACTTCTTGTTGGCCAACAAGTTTGTCATTTCGTGATGGAAGTGTTCCACCGGAATGGAAGCGCTTTATGGTCACAACCCTAGAGAATAAAGCGGCCAATGCTCCAATTAGTTATTCTTCTCAACTTTCGGAGAAGATTAAGGATGGAATTCAAAATAGAGTGGGGTTAAGCTTGGTTTCAAATGAATCCGATGATCCTCAAATTACTATTACTGGTTCCATAGATTCTTATAATATTACTCCTTTGTCATTGCAGGAAAACACTGCTGAGGTTAAAAATAGATTAACAATCAGATCAAGCTTTCAGATTTTTATTTCTTCACCAGAAGAAGATGTAATGGAATTAAGCAGTTCACGCTTTGCAGATTTTGATGCATCACAAGATGTTGGTGCTATTCAGAGTCAATTATTAGAAGAAATCAATGAACAAATAGTGCAAGATGTTTTAAATAAGTTACTTTCGAATTGGTAATGTTAAACTTCGTCGAAATATCGCATAGAATTGAGAATCCTTCAATGATAAAATTGGAAGATTTGGAAGAATTACGCCTATTGACGGAGCGCTATTCCTATTCTGCAATTTTTTCTCAGTTATATCTTAAAGGATTGGCGCTTCACAATACGATTCAATTTGAGTCTGAATTAAAGAACCATGCTTATAGGATTCCTGATCGTTCACAATTGTTTTATTTAGTTCATTCAGTTGAAGAAAAGATTCGTCAAGCTGAACCAGTTGTTGAAGAACTTTCACCTATTGCTGAACCAGAAGATTCAATTGATGAAACACCGATATTTGAATTAAATCCAATTGACATTCAGGAAGCTGAAGCTCCAAAAGAAGAGCCAAAACAGAAGGAGATTGAAGTAGATGAGGGTTTAATAGAAAATAAAACTGTTACTTCTACGGTTGAAACGGAAAACACATCCATTGAGCAAGAACTTGAGGTCCTGAGTCAAGAGGAGGATGTTTTAGAGTTAGAAGTGGCTTCTGATCTTGAAATTCCAAAGGAAGAACCTGGTGAGGAATTGATTGAAACTACTGAATTAGCTTCAGAACAAGAGGGTAAGGCAGGGGAGGAAATCGAAGAGGTAGCAGAAGAGGAATCAATTGATAGCATTGTTTCGAATAATGAATCCATAGGTGAAACAGCACTTGATGAGGAACAATTCGAAGAAATTGAACTTGATTCGGAAGATGAAGCCAAAAGAGCAGAAGCAGAAGAAAAGAAGTATGCTGATATTTCTAATAAACTTAAAAACGTAGGTGATTTAGAGCGCGATATTCTTGCGCATGCAATTAGCTCTTCAATTTTTATTGAGATTGATGAATTGGAAGCGGATACTTATCATTTTGAAAAGCTTAAAAAATTAGAACGTTCTAAAGAATATGACGAAAAGCAAAATGAAGATTATGATGATGAGTTTGATGAAGAATTTGATTTGCCTTTGAAAGAAGATGAAGCAGATCTGGAAAGTACTATTGAAGAATTAGAAAAATCCTCGACAGATTTCGGTAAAGAACGTAAATCTTTCACTTCATGGATGAGTTCATTTGTTTCAGATGATTCCTTAAAAAAACCGATTGAGAAAATAGCTGAAACTTCTCAAAAAGAGGAAAAACCGATAGAAAAAGTTAAAGAAAACGAAAAAGTTAAAGAAATTTTCACCCCTGAAAAAAGAAAATCTGAATTCTTTTCACCTATCAAAAAAGCACGTGAAAGCCTAGATGAATCAAGGCTTCCAGTGAGTGAGACATTAGCGAAAATTTACAGTGCACAGGGTAATTATCCGAAGGCAATCGAAGCTTATGAGAAATTATTGTTGAAATTTCCAGAAAAAAAGAGTTTCTTTGCACTTCAAATTGAAACTTTGAAAAGAAAATTAAATTAAAATATGGGAACTTTATTAACTATACTTATTATGATCGCAAGTATTTTACTTGTGTTACTTGTTTTAATGCAAAATCCAAAAGGAGGTGGATTATCAACTGATTTTGGATCTGCTCAACAACTTGGTGGGGTTAAACAAACCAACGATTTCGTAGAGAAGGCGACATGGAGTTTAGCAGGAATTATTGGTATATTGAGTATAGCAATGACTTTGATGTACCATGAGCCATCAGGAGTGCCAGTTGATGCTGCACCACAAAGTACTGAGCAGCCTGCTGCACCAGCAGATGATGCAAGCGAATAAGCAAAAGACTTCAAGTTAGATTGACTTCATTGTCAACTCTATTTCAAAAAATACATTTAAAAATGTCAGTGTGTCATATACGCTGACATTTTTTTTGTTCTTTATTGTCGAATTCTGACAAATGTTCTCTGATTCGCTAATGGCACAGAATTGGTTAGATTTGATGCGTTAAATTAAAACTTAAAAAATAATAAATATGTCAGCATTAAAACCATTGGCGGATCGTGTGCTCATTGAGCCTATCCCAGCAGAAGAAAAAACAGCAAGCGGAATTATCATTCCAGACGCAGCAAAAGAAAAACCTTTAAAAGGAACAGTTATCGCTGCAGGAAATGGTAAAAAAGATGAACCAATGACGGTTAAGGAAGGTGATACTGTATTATATGGTCAGTACTCTGGAACAGAGATCAAATTAGATGGAAAAACCTATTTGATTATGAAAGAGGCTGATATTTACGGTGTTTTCCAATCATAGTTATAAACCTTTAAAATAAAATTAATTTAAGATGGCAAAAGAAATATTATTCGACGAAAAAGCGAGAGAGAAACTGAAAAACGGTGTTGATGCATTAGCCAATGCAGTAAAAGTAACACTTGGACCAAAAGGGCGTAACGTAGTTATCGGTAAGAAATTTGGTTCACCTCACATCACAAAAGATGGGGTTTCTGTTGCTAAAGAAATTGAGTTAAAAGATCCAGTTGAAAACCTTGGGGCTCAAATGGTAAAAGAAGTTGCTTCAAGAACTGCTGATATTGCAGGAGATGGAACTACAACTGCTACTGTTTTAGCACAAGCAATTATTACAGCAGGTTTAAAAAACGTTACTGCTGGAGCAAATCCAATGGATTTGAAAAGAGGAATTGATAAAGCTGTCAAAGTAATTGTTCAAGAATTGAAGAAACTTTCTAAGGAAGTTGGTTCTGACAATGACAAGATTAAGCAAATTGCCTCTATTTCTGCAAACAACGATGAAACAATCGGAACATTGATTGCAGAAGCAATGAAAGTTGTAGGAAACGATGGTGTAATTACTGTTGAAGAAGCAAAAGGAATTGAAACAGAAGTTAAGACTGTTGAAGGAATGCAATTTGACAGAGGGTATTTATCGCCTTACTTCGTTACGAATACAGAGAAAATGATAGCGGATTTAGAAAGTCCATACATTTTAATCTGTGATAAAAAGATTACTAGCATGAAGGAGTTGCTTCCTGTGTTAGAACCAGCAGCACAATCTGGTAGACCTTTGTTGATTATCGCTGAAGATATTGATGGAGAAGCGTTAACTACATTAGTAGTGAATAGAATCAGGGGTTCATTAAAAGTAGCAGCTGTTAAAGCACCTGGATTTGGTGACCGTAGAAAAGCAATGTTGGAAGACCTTGCTATTCTAACAGGAGGACAAGTTATTTCTGAGGAGAAAGGATTGTCATTGGAGAATGCAACATTAGAAATGCTTGGTTCTGCAGAGAAAGTTGAGATTGATAAAGACAATACAACTATTGTTAATGGTTCTGGAGACAAATCAGCTATTGAAGGTCGCGTTTCTCAAATCAGAGCGCAAATGGAAACATCTACTTCTGATTACGACAAGGAGAAAATGCAAGAGCGTTTGGCTAAATTAGCAGGAGGTGTTGCAGTTCTTTATGTTGGAGCTTCTTCTGAAGTAGAGATGAAGGAAAAGAAAGACCGTGTTGAGGATGCGCTTGCAGCTACACGTGCAGCGGTTGAAGAGGGAGTTGTTCCGGGTGGTGGAGTTGCGTTGTTAAGAGCTTTGAAAGGTCTGTCTGACTTAAAGGGAGATAACGATGATGAAACTACAGGGATTGAAATCATGAAGCGTGCTATTGAGGAGCCTTTACGTCAAATCGTTAAAAACGCAGGAAGTGAAGGAGCAGTAATTGTTCAGAAAGTTCTTGAAGGAAAAGACGATTATGGTTACAATGCTAGAACGGAAAAGTTCGAAAACTTACTTGCTGCAGGGGTGTTAGATCCAACAAAAGTGACGCGTATTGCAATTGAAAACGCTGCATCAATCGCATCAATGTTGTTGACAACAGAGTGTGTCATTGTTGACGAGCCAGAAGACGAAAGCGCTGGAGCAATGGGCGGCGGAATGGGTGGCGGAATGCCAGGCATGATGTAGTCTGAAAAGAATATGTATGTGGGCGATGTTTATGGGCGATTTACAAATCACCCATAAATATCGCCTTTTTAACTTAAACGATCTGTAAGAATCTTCATTTCGATAACTGGGGATATGCGTTCGTAGACAATATTGTTAACTGCTTCTACGATTGGCATTTCAACATTAAATTTTTTATTGATTTCCATTACAGATTTAACAGCATAGTAACCTTCTGCAATCATGTCCATTTCCATTTGGGCAATTTTCACAGAGTAGCCTTTGCCTATCATAAATCCAAAAGTTCTGTTTCTTGAGAATTTAGAATATGCAGTAACTAGTAAATCTCCAAGGTAGGCACTGCTTTTCACATCTCTGTGTATAGGACTTACTTCGTCGATAAAATTTTCTATTTCTTGTATTGCATTAGAAATCAAAACAGCTTGAAAGTTGTCTCCGTAACCTAAACCTGCACAAATTCCTGAAGCAATTGCATAAACGTTCTTTAGGATAGCTGAGAGTTCTGTTCCAAATAAATCATCAGATGTTGTTGTCTTAATGTATCTTGTTTTGAAACGTTCTGCCATATCATCTGCAATATCTTCATCTTGACAAACAATAGTAAGGTAAGATAGACGTTCTAAAGCAACTTCCTCAGCATGACAAGGGCCACAAATAATTCCTATTTGGTCGTATGGTGTACCAAAAGTCTTATGAATAAAGCGTGCTGGAATAGCATGATATTCTGGAATAATACCTTTTACAGCAGAGAAAATTGTTTTCCCTTTAAATAATTCAATAGGGAAATTTTCAAATAATGTAGTTAAAAAGGCTGAAGGCGTAGCGATAATGATCAAATCAGAATTGCGAACAACCTCTTCCAAGTTTGTAGAAACGTTGATTTTATCAGTCTTCAATTCAACTGATTGCAGGTATTTGAGGTTTCTTTTATATTTTAAAATATTCTCAACGGCATCTTCGTTTCTCATATACCAGTTAACCTTCGACACATTCTCTGTGAGAATTTTTATCAAAGCAGTTGCCCAGCTTCCGCCGCCAATTACCCCTATTATTTGTTCAGATCTATCCATAGTACGTTCTACAAAAATACATTTTCTTCTTAATAGGGAATGTTTTTAAGTATTAATCTTTAAAAATTAATTTTTGTACATTTGATTTATAAAATAGTTTTTCACTTATCGAAATGTTTTAGAAGAATAATTTATGTAAAAAAAAGCATTAAAAGTTTGGTGATTGTACTAATTTAATACTTTTACAGCGTTATTTTAAAATTGTCAAATAGTATATTATGAGTAGTAGTAAGCCTAGAGTTGTTAAGGATTATTCCAAATTGGATAAGCTAGTTAAACAACAAATTAAATTAAATTATCCTGAGGGTTTTGAAGACCATCTGATAAAGTTTAAAAATAAAGACGGATTCACAGTCAGTGCACTTCCTTTTGAAACTGCTGATTATTACTATCTGATTAGAATGACGGTGAGTCAAGCACAAGAAATTATTGAGGATGATGATGATTATGATGATGAAGGATTCTTGAAAGAAGAAGTAAAAGAAGAATATGAAGAAGAGGATATTGATGAAGAATTTGAATAGATAGTGTTTTAGTCAAACTCTATTTATGAAGTTCCTTTTTATTTTTTTCTAAATTAGAAGTGTTTTTGGTACTTACTTTGTTTGAAAATTATAAAACAAAATAAAACGGCGAAAGTCGTTTTTTTTTTTTGTGATTAAATGTTGTCCGAAAAATATTCGATAAATAATATATGGTAGAAATTTGGCTTCCAATCAAAGCCTTTAATTTAAGGGTAATTAGTTGGTTCTTATGTTTGTATTAATATAAAACATCTTGATGGATGTTGGGGATATTTTGATTTATAGTTTATTTAACCTATGATTGTGTTGTTATTAATACATAAGTATTATGAAAAAACAACTACTATTATTACTTCTACTATCAGGGTGGGCTTTTGGCCAACAACCCCCTGAGTTTTTATTTGAATTGTATCTTGAAGATGCAGCAGGGAAAATGGATACAGTTGTTGTAGGTTATGATGTGGAGGCTACAGATAGTATTGACACTGCTTTTGGTGAAGTTAATTTAATTAACCAACCTTGGGCCTCCGATAGTTTTGAGGTTTTCATCATTAATGGTCCCCATTATCCTACATTGAAAACTAAAAAGCAAATTGTAAATAAACCATGTGATGAAAATTGGCAAGTTATGTTTTCTAGGACATTCTTTCTTTCTTTTAAAAATGGAGAGTTTCCAATTCAGTTAACATTAAGTAAGAATGTATTACAAAATTCATGCTTAAATGGGAGTTTCTTAGCTCTTGATGGCCATCCATGGGAAAGGTATTCTGATCTATATCAAAACATAGAACTTTTAGAGCCAATGTATTTGAATCAATCTGAAGATACAGATGGAAAACTGATTACTTTCTATTCACTTATCCTAGCGGATAGTTCTCAGAAATCCCATATTTTAGCGTTAGATGATAACGAGTGGGAAGAAAATTTCAATATTTATCCTAATCCTTTTACTGATAAAATTATAATTTCGGATAAATACAACATTACAGATATTTCAATAAAAAGCATAGAAGGAAAGAAAATTCAGTTTCGTAGATTGGAGAATTTATCCCATGAATTGTGAAAATGGAATTTATATTTTAACTTTTAAATCAAATGAGAAAGCATATCAACGTAAAATTATAAAAAGATGAAAAAACAACTACAACTAATATTATTACTTCTACTCTCAGGATGGGCTTTTGCCCAACAAACCCCTGAATTTTCCTTTGAATTGTATTTTGAAGATGCAGCAGGAAATAAGGATACAGTAATTATCGGCTATGATGAGCAAGCTACTAATGGAATTGATTCGAATTTTGGCGAAATTGATATCCTGAATCAACCTTGGGATGGTAATTTAGAAGCGCGTGTAGGTGATAAAACATATTCAGGTTTATCTTCCTCAGAAGGATGGATTCAACCTAATACATACTTGTCTAAAAAACAAATTGTTAAATCGTATTGCCAAGAAATTGATTACCCTGAAAGAGTTTCTATTCAATTTACCACAAATAATTATCCATTAACAATGAAGTGGGATAAAAGTTTATTTGAAGATGATTGCCATAAGTATTCTTTCCTCTTTGGACAAGATGATCATTATCATTTTGATGTTACTGGATATTTAATGTTGGGAAGTCTTGATAGCTTGGTTATAGATTCCTTACTAGATTTTTCGGGGCGTGAATTAGCGAGTTATGAAATGAATGGAAATAAGATAGGAGTTCTCCAATTTGTTTTTCATAGGTACACTACAGTAAGCGTTTTCGATTATAAAATTGAAGAAACTAAGGTTTTCCCTAATCCATTTAATGATTTTATTGTACTGCCTGAAGGTCTGCAAGCTACTAATATTAAATTGATGGATCTAAATGGTAAAGAGGTCAATTTTAATATGGAAAATAATAAGATTTTTCCTGTGAATTGTGTTCCCGGAGTTTATTTCCTGAAGATTGAATCAGAATACGAAACTTATCAATATAAAATTATAAAAGAATAATTTTTTCTAGAACTTTTCTCACAGACATATCAAAAGGCAGTTTTTCAGCTAAATTCTTTTAAAAAAGAACCAAATGATTTGGTTGCTTTTGTACCTGGAACAGAGAAGTTGTAATCATTATATAAATAGTTTTTAGATGGATTTTCATCTTTAATTTTCCATCTGCGCCGTTTGAGTCTCAAGAAACACTTCCGCCCATTACTAGGGAAGTGAGTTAACTCTATTTCTTTCAGATAGCCATTCAAAACTAATTCATCTTCATGAGCTGGTTTGGCAGTTTCTTTTTCAACTAAAGATATTATCAGTTCATCTGGTTTTGCGTCATTTATATCTTCAATAACAAAAGAAATCAAAATATCTTCCGGAACTAAGTTGACGAATTATCTTTTCAAAGAGTAAATCTTTCATCGCTTTTTAAGCTAAATATATGGAAAAATTTAAAATATCTAATTTCGTGCTAGCATGCCTAAATAAAATTAACCCCTTTTCTCTAAAGTCTGTTCTATTGTTTCCTATAATTTATATTCGTTTTACTGAAAAGTAAATGTATAATTACATAAATAAGTGCAAGTCCAGCAACGATTGCACCAAAAGTAAAGCCGTGATTTAAACTTTCAGGGGTGTTTTTATAAATGGAGAGTGTACTTGCAGCACCAAATAAAATCCCAAGTTCTAATGCAATAAAAAGAGTGCCTGAACCTACTCCTCTTCGGTGTGCGGGTGATAAGTCAGCCATCCATGCAAATAGAGTAGGAGAGCTTATTCCCGTCGCAATTCCAAAAATAAAGGAGGCTGCTGTGTACCAAAATTCTGTTTTTGCATTACCAGTCATTAGCATTGCAATAATTAGAAATGAAATCCCTAAAATAAGAGCTTGTCTTCTTCCTATTCTATCGGAAAGTTTACCTGCAAATAAGCGTACTGAGATTGTTGAAACAACGTAGAAAACATAGTACCAACCTTTGTTATTAATGTCTAGATAAACGGATTTATCTGGTGTTAAAACTAAAATTAATCCAGTACAAATAGTTGTGAGAAACATTACCATTGCTGCTGGAAGAACGTTTTTTTCAAGTACTTCATCTGCTTTTATTTTGAATATATTTAAGGTAAATGGTTGAGGATTAGGCAAGGTTTCTTTCACTGATTTTATTAAAACCAAGGAGAGAACTGCAGTCAAACTGGAAACTATAAATAATCCATTAATAGTAAGCGCATTTGCAATTGGAGTACCCAAACCTTGACCGACGCCTAAACCTAAGGCTATTCCTGTTCCGAAAACTCCCATTCCTTGGCCTCTCTTTTCGACCGGAAGAATATCCGTGACCAATGCTGTTGCACCTGTTGGAAGAAAACCGGTAGAAAAACCATGTAAAAAGCGCAGTATTAAAAAGAAGATGATTGTTCCACTAAATGGATAAATCAATGTGATTAAGATGCTAACAATTGTGCCTACATACATTGTACTTTTTCTACCCACTGTGTCAGCCATTTTACCAGAAAATGGACGTGAAATAGCTGCTGTGATTGTAAAGAGAGCGATAATTAAGCCCTTGTAAGTTTCACCACCCATTGCTGTGATGAATTCATTGAGTTCTGGGATGATCAAATTGAAAGATGTCATAAAGAAAAACATTCCCAATGTAAGTGCCCAAAAATTTCTACTGTATGTCATATAATTGAAAAATGTAAAATTAATCATTACTTAACCGTGTGAACATTTAATGGGCTTATATTGTTTGTTAATTATGAGAGATTCAATAAAATATAGCATTAAAAGTAGCATTGTGTTGTTTTTAGCGTTTTCATTTCTTTCTTGTACGGTTGAAGAGCCTGCGTATACAGCAAGTTCTGAGAGTTCTGTTGCGGTTTTAATAGCCAATTCAGAAATGTCAAAAGATGATAAAATAAAGAAAATAACAAGGACTGATGCACAATGGAGGGATCAATTGAGTTCAGAGCAGTACTATGTGAGTCGTCAAGCAGGAACGGAACGTGCTTTTACGGGAAAGTATTGGGACAACAAACAAGTGGGGACTTATACTTGTGTTTCTTGTGATTTACCCTTATTTAGTTCTGCAACAAAATTCAAATCTGGCACCGGTTGGCCAAGTTTTTACGAACCTCTTAATGATAAAGTGGTTACAGAAGTTATTGATACATCCAATGGTTGGAGAAGAGTAGAAGTGATTTGTACACGTTGCGATGGGCATTTAGGTCATGTGTTCGAAGATGGTCCAAAACCTACAGGATTGCGTTATTGTTTAAATTCAGCTGCTTTAAATTTTATACCAAAATAGGTTTTTAGTTTAATTTTCCAGCGTATTCTAGAGTAAAGCGAGGAACATTTACTTTAAAAGTACTTGTTTTGCTGCCACTGTCGTTAATTGTTACGAAATTATAATAGCCCTCCATAAAGCCAAGTCCAGATGATAAGTCACACCCCGAAGTATAAAGATGCGATTCTCCAGGTTCTAGTATAGGTTGTTCTCCAATAACCCCTTGCCCTTCTACAATCCGAGTAGGTGCTAAAGAATCTACAATTCTCCAATGTCTAGAAATTAGCTGTACTCTGTTGTGACTTAGGTTTTCAATTTTAATTGAATAATTAAAAAAGAAGAGATCCTTTTCCAACTGTGTTAAGTCAGGGCGATATAATGCGTTAACAGTTATCTTTATTCCTTTTGTTATGGCAACATTCATTATGTATGAATTTTAGTAAAATACCGTTAGGTTATTAAATAATCGGATAAATATAGTTAATCCTTGGAAATGTACAAAGAAAATTGGCTTAAGGATCAATTTCGCGGTAAGTTCGTTATTTAGAATCGTTCTAAATTAAGAGAAGGTCATTCTAAAGCATCTATAACTTACCCTATACTCGAACAAATTTATATTTTTGTGATTTAAATAAAATGTCTATATAAACATGTCAAAGGCGGTTAGACTTAAGAAAGGACTTGATATCAAGTTGCTCGGTGAAGCAGACCAGGTAAAAGTAGAGGCTAAAAAGCCTTCTATGGTCGCAATTAAACCTTCAGATTTTCATGGATTAGTTCCGAAAGTCGTATTAAAAGAGGGGGAGAAGGTAAAACGCGGTGAAGTTGTGTTTTACGATAAATATAACAAGGATTTAAAATTTGTGTCTCCAGTTACTGGGACTATCTCAGAAGTTGTGAGGGGAGCTAAAAGACGTATTTTAGAAATACGCATTAAAGTTTCTTCCACCGAAGATGAGGTTGTACAGATTGATCCAGTAGATCCTTCCTCGATTTCTCGAGATGAGGTGAAGTCAATTATGTTGGCGAACGGATTGTGGCCATTTTTAAAGCAACGTCCATTGGATAAGATTGCTAATCCTGCTGTTACCCCAAAATCAATATTTATATCCTCATTTGATTCAGCACCTTTAGCACCAGATTATGACTTCATTCTGCACGGTCAGGATCAATTTTTCCAGCATGGTTTAAATGCTTTGGCAAAATTGACTGATGGTAAAGTGAACATTACTTTAAATGGTAAAGGTTCTCCAGATGAATGTTTTCAGAATGCTAAGAATGTAGAAATCAATAAGATTATAGGTAAGCATCCAGCGGGTAATGTGGGTACTCAAATTCACCATTTTGATCCCATCAATAAAGGGGAATTTGTTTTCACTGTGAATCCTCAAGATGTTGTTACTATTGGGAAATTCTTTGCAGAGGGACAATTTGATCCTTCTCGAATAGTTGCATTAACAGGGTCTGAAGCGAATTCAAGAAAATATTACAAAACTATTATTGGTGCTCAATTAGACACTATTGTTAGTGGTAATTTAGCTTCTGAAAACGTTCGAGTAATCAGTGGAAATGCATTAACAGGCGAGGCGGTTGGAGAAAATGGATTCTTAGGATTCTATGATGCTCAAATTACTGTACTTCCTGAGGGGGACGACCACAAATTCTTTTTAACAGAAGGTTGGTTAGCTCCAGGTTTCGATAAACATTCAAGTCACCGTTTATTTCCAGCTTGGTTAATGCCAAACAAGAAATACCGTTTAGACACCAACTTAAATGGTGAAGAGCGTGGTTTTGTTGTTACTGGAGAAATGGAAAAGGTATTGCCTTTTGATATTTTACCAATGCAATTAATTAAAGCTATTATGGTAAATGATATTGATGCAATGGAAGAGCTGGGGATTTATGAAATTGCACCAGAAGACTTCGCTTTGTGTGAATATGTTTGTACATCTAAAATATCAATTCAGGAAAAGATCCGTGAAGGTTTAGATGTAATTGAAGAAGAATGCATGTAAGTGTTAAATTATAAAATTTAGGAAATTGAAAGCATTAAAAAAAGTCATTCAAAATCTTGACCCAAAGTTTGAGAAAGGTGGGAAGTGGGAGAAAATGTACCCACTATATGAATCACTCTCAACCTTCTTGTTTACGCCAAAACACGTAACAACTAAAGGGTCTCATATTCGTGATGGTGTTGACCTTAAGCGTACTATGTTTATGGTTGTTATAGCGATGATTCCAGCATTGTTGTTCGGTATTTACAATACAGGTCACTGGCACTACGAGTTACAATCTTATCTTAATCCAGAACAATATGGTACTTATAGAGACTATATGATTGGTTTTGGAGATAAAGTATTGTATGGTGTTCTACAAGTCTTGCCTATACTGATTGTTTCGTATGGAGTTGGACTTGCGATAGAATTTGTTTTTGGATTCATGCGAGGCCATGGTCTTCATGAAGGGTTCTTAGTATCAGGGATGTTAATTCCTTTAATTATGCCAGCTGATGTTCCATTATGGATGGTTGGTGTAGCAACAGCTTTTGCGGTTGTGATTGGTAAAGAGGTGTTTGGAGGAACAGGGATGAACATTGTAAACATTGCGCTTACAGCACGTGCATTCTTATTCTTTGCTTATCCTACAGCAATGTCAGGAGATAAAGTGTGGAAATCTGGCACTTCTGATATTATTGCTCAGAATGGAGGTACACTTCCAGATGGAGCTTCTGGAGCTACTGCATTAGGTGATATTGCCTCCTTTGTTGGTGACTCACCAGTAGTTGCAGGGGAAGCATTGTCCTCCAGCTTGTCGAGTGCAGAATTGCTTCAGAAATTTGAAGGCGCTTATGATCCATTGCATGCAATTATTGGTATGATTCCAGGTTCTGTAGGTGAGACTTCGGTAATTGCTATATTAATAGGAGCAGCAATTTTGTTATACACAGGAGTTGCATCATGGAGAATTATTCTTTCATTTTTTGCTGGAGGATTTGCATTCGCATTATTGATGAACTTAGTTGGAGCAAACGCTTACATGGACATGCCAGCATATTACCATTTAATTATCGGAGGATTCGCATTTGGGGCAGTGTTTATGGCAACAGACCCAGTTACAGCAGCACAAACACAATACGGTAAATTATGGTATGGTTTCTTAGGGGGAGGATTAGCGATTTTGATACGTGTTCTAAATCCAGCTTACCCAGAAGGTGTAATGTTAGCTATTCTATTTATGAATATAATGGCACCCTTAATTGACCACTATGTTGTGCAAGCAAATATTTCTAGACGTAAAAAACGATTTAAAACAGCATAGATATGAAAGTTAATAAAGATGCAAACGGTTATACTTTTGCCTTCTCAATTATATTAGTAATAGTTGTAGGAGTGATTCTCTCTTCCTTGTCATTAGGGTTAAAAGATAGAAAAGATGCAAATGTCGCAGTAAAAAAGAAGATGAATATTCTTTCAGCCTTAGGAGTTGAATCAACGCGTAAGGATGGTGCTGAAAAATATGAACAGTATGTTAAGGATAGTTATGTAATTTCTCACAGCGGTGTTTTACAAGAAAACTTACCAGAGGAAAAGCAAGCATTTAGTTTGGATGTTCAAAAACAGTTCAGAGATAAAACCGTAAGTGAGTCAGATAGATTATATCCAATTTTCGAAGCTGAAAAAGACGGTGAGAAGTTATATGTTTTACCCGTTGTTGGTAAAGGACTATGGGGACCAATTTGGGGGTTTGTTGCCTTGGCTGATGATTTTGAAACAATCGTTGGTACTTCATTCGACCACAAAGGAGAAACACCAGGATTAGGAGCAGAGATTTCTCAAAGTTTTTTTGAAAGTCGTTATAATGGGGAGAAGATTGCCCACGATGGTGTTTTCACTCCAATTATGGTAGTTCAAAATGGAACAGGTTCTGAGACACAGAAAGTTGATGGAATTACTGGAGGAACAATTACCTCAAAAGGTGTTGAGAGAATGGTGAATGAAACCATGGAAGTGTATTATAAATATTTCAGTAAAAATAAATAATGCTATGAGTAAAACTGAAGAAAAAATTAAAGAGCCAAGTGAGCCATTGTTCTCTAAAAAGAACAGACGTTTAATTACTGACCCTTTATCAGACAACAATCCAATTACAATTCAGGTATTAGGGATTTGTTCCGCATTAGCAATTACGGTACAGGTAGAGCAAGCATTCTGGATGTCAATCTCTGTAATTTTCGTAATGATTTTTGGAAACTTAGTGGTTTCTTTATTAAGAAATATGATTCCATCGCGTGTACGTATTATTGTACAGTTAGTAATTGTAGCCTCTCTTGTAATTATTGTAAACGAAGCCCTTCAAGCATTCGTACCAGATGTTTCAGAGAAGCTATCTGTATTCGTAGGTTTGATTATTACAAACTGTATTATTATGGGGAGATTTGAGGCCTTTGCAATGGCTAATAAACCATGGCCATCAGTATTAGATGCTGTTGGAAATGCCATTGGTTATGCTTGGATTCTACTTCTAGTTGCCTTTATCCGTGAGGTATTAGGTTCTGGTAAAATCTGGGGAGCTTCCATATTTGGAAATAATTTACCGGGTGAAGAAAGTGGACTTTATGCTCTAGGATACGTGAATAATAACATGATGATTCTTCCTCCAATGGCTTTGGTTGTTGTGGGAATTATAATTTGGGTTCAGCGTTCAATGAACAAGGAGCTAGTCGAAGAAAATTAATAAGAAGTTAAGAATTTAATTATGGAAAGTACATTAGATATATTCGTAAAGGCGATTTTCACCGAAAACATGATTTTCGCCTATTTCCTAGGGATGTGTTCTTATTTAGCTGTTTCAAAAACAGTTAAAACAGGATTAGGTCTAGGAGTGGCAGTAATCTTCGTATTGGTTGTTACAATACCAATGAACTATTTACTAGAAAACTATGTTTTAAAAGAAGGCGCTTTGTCTTGGTTGAATCCTGAATACGGAATAGGAGGAGCAAATACAATTGACTTAAGCTTTCTTTCATTCATTATGTTTATTGCGGTTGTTGCTTCGATAGTTCAATTGGTTGAAATGTTAGTTGAGAAGTTTGCACCTGCACTTTATGGAGCATTAGGGATCTTCTTACCCTTAATTGCTGTAAACTGCTCGATTTTAGGGGGTGCTTTATTTATGCAAGACCGTCAGTACTCTACTATTTTGGATGCAACAGCCTTCGCTTTGGGGTCAGGAATAGGTTGGTTTATCGCTATTGTTTCTCTAGCAGCGATTCGCGAGAAAATTCGTTATTCAAACGTTCCACCGGCATTGAGAGGATTAGGAATTACATTCATTGTAACAGGTTTGATGGGTATCGCTTTTATGAGTTTTATGGGAGTTGAGTACGGGAAAAAGAAAGAAGATAAAAAAGGGAAGCCTGTAACGACTTCTCAAGTTATTAACCAAAAACAAGAAAAGTAATGGGTTTATCAATTTTAATTACGGTAATATTCTTCTTAGCAGTAATTTTATTGTTGGTTTCAATGTTGCTTTTTGTGAAAGCAAAATTAACTCCACCGGGTAAAATAAAAATTACAATTAACGGAGACAAGGTCATTGAAGTTAATGGAGGTGATACTTTATTAAATACATTAAGTAATAATAAAATATTCTTACCATCTGCATGTGGTGGAGGTGGAACTTGTATTCAGTGTACTTGTAAAGTGCACGAAGGAGGTGGAAGTATTTTACCAACTGAAGAACCACATTTCTCAAGAAAGGAAATTAAAGAAAACATTCGTCTAAGTTGCCAAGTTAAGGTGAAAGAAGACATGCAGATTGAGATCCATGAGGAAGTATTAGGTGTTAAAGAATGGGAGGCGAAGGTAGTTTCTAACTACAACGTTGCATCTTTCATTAAAGAGTTTATTGTTGAAGTTCCAGAAGACATGGATTATAGAGCGGGTGGATACATCCAAATTCGTATTCCTCATTGTACTATTGATTTCAAAACAATGGACATTACTGCACATCCAGATGACCATCCAGGTCAACCAGATAAATTTAAAGCGGAATGGGACAAGTTTAAACTTTGGCCTTTACAAATGAAGAATGATGAGGACACAGTTCGTGCTTATTCAATGGCTTCTTATCCTGCTGAAGGAAGAAGAATTATGCTGAACGTACGTATCGCAACTCCGCCATTTGACCGTAAAGCTGGAGATTGGATGAAAGTTAATCCTGGAATTGCTTCTTCTTATATCTTCAACCTCAAAGTTGGCGATACTGCAATTATTTCAGGGCCTTATGGAGAATTCTTTATTAACGAAGATTCAGATGCTGAAATGTTGTATATCGGTGGTGGTGCTGGAATGGCGCCAATGCGTTCTCACCTGTATGAGTTGTTTAAAACAATGAAAACAAACCGTAAGGTGACTTATTGGTATGGTGGTCGTTCAAGAGCTGAATTGTTCTATATTGAACACTTCCGTGCTTTGGAGAGAGAATTCCCTAACTTTAAATTCTACATGGTATTATCAGAACCTCTTCCAGATGATAATTGGAAAGTAAAGAAAGATATTCATGATGAAGAAGGAGATGGATTTGTTGGATTCGTTCACCAAGTTGTAATCGATCAATATTTGACTAAACATGAGGAGCCAGAAGATATCGAATTTTATTTTTGTGGACCACCATTGATGAACCAAGCGGTTTTGAATATGTGTGACGAGTGGGGAGTTCCACCAGAAAATGTATCATTTGATGATTTCGGTGGATAATCATTATTATATTTAAAAAAAATGCGTTTCGAAAGGAACGCATTTTTTTGTGGGATATATATGTGTTGTAATGATTTTTTACGGTCGCGCAGAGACGGACGGCCGTGTGTCTCTACGTGACCGTAAAAAAAACATAAATGCTAACTGTTACATATCTTTTGCTGACTCAATCACCTTCTCTTTTAGCTCCTGGATGTATTGAACAAGGCGTTCCATTAGTTCTGGATTACCAACCGCTACAATCTTTGCTGCAAGAATTCCAGCGTTCATAGCACCATCTAATGCAACTGTTGCAACAGGTATTCCGCCTGGCATTTGGAGGATGGATAATATTGAGTCCCACCCATCGATAGAGTTTCTTGATTTGATTGGAACTCCAATTACTGGCAATGGAGTTAAGGAAGCAATCATTCCTGGTAAATGTGCAGCTCCTCCAGCTCCTGCAATTATTGTTTGAATACCTCGTAAGTGCGCATTCTTACCATATTCAAACATTTTTTCGGGTGTTCTGTGAGCGGAAACAATGTCCATCTCATACGCAACTCCTAAATAGTCTAGAATGTTTGCAGCTTCCTTCATTATTGGCAAATCTGATTTGCTTCCCATTATAATTCCAACCTTGGTCATAATCTATTTTTGATCAAAGATAAATAATTTATGAAATTAAAAGGTTTTCAATGCCTCGTCTATTCTTTTTGACATAGTGTGATCTAATTGAGTTACAATATTTCCCTCTTCGCTAGTTGTTAATTTTATGTTTACTTTTTTATAGCTGTGCATAAGAATTGTTGGATGATGGTCTAGCTCTTCCGCTATTTCTCCCACTTTATTAACAAATCGCAAAGCCTCCTTGAAATCTTCAAAAGTGAAGTTTCGTTCTAATTTATTGTTTTCAATACTCCAGTTCATGATTCTTAAGTTAAAAGCGTTTGTAAATTGGTATTAAGGTAGCTAATGAAATCCTTATTAACAAGATAAAGTCTATCGTGTTAGTTATTTTTAAAGAATTAATATGTTTTTATCAAGATGTAATATTGTCGGAATATTACTTTTTTAATTGTTTATCATTTGGTGATGGTTTAATATCAAAAGAACATTTATCTTTGTTGGAATATGAAATGGATTGGCGAACGTATAAGTTTTTTGGACAAAAAGGACAGTATCAGTTTTGTAATTTACCCACCTAAATTAGGTCGTAAAAAGGTTTTGCTCATTGTCTGGTTCCTACTGTGGCTTCTTATAGGAGGGTATGTAACATCTCAAATGTTTAAAGACTACAATGATGATGAAAAAATCGCCCTATTTATTTTTATGGTTTTCTGGTTATATTTTGCCATTCGGGTTTTCCGAACGATGATTTATCTCTTTTTCGGTAGGGAATATATCAAGTTAGATAAAAATGTTTTGCGTATTAAACGCTCAATTGGTACATACGGTAAGACAAAACAATATTTAATTGAGAATATTTCAAAGTTTTCTTTAATTACAATGAAAGAAAATTCATTTCAAAAGATATACGATGATTCACTGTGGGTGAGGGGATCGAATAGAATTCAATTCGAATTTTTCCAAAAGCGTATTTCATTTGGTAGAAAACTGGAAGAGAAGGACGCGAAGATGGTGTTTCAGATTTTGACAAAAAGAATAGAGAAGTATTTGAATGCAAAGAAGAAGGAAGGGTAGGTTTTAAGCTTTGAGCCATAAGCGGTACTCTTTAAGCAGTAGGCAGTAGGCTTTCACTAATGTTTTTTTTTTCTGGGCTTATATTTTGTTTTATGACAACTGAGTTACTCATCTTTATCTATTTTCCAATATCAATTGTTTTTTTGATTGTGGTGAGCGTCTTGCTTTATAGATATCGGAAAAAAAAGGGAAGCCGAGTTTAGAAAATACTTTCCAGAGTTGTTAACCGAAATCAATCAAGGAAATATTGTTAAAGCGAATGAAATATTTGATAAAATTCAATGGAATCCTTCATTTGGATATTTATCTTTTTTGTCAGTCTTAGCTTCACTCGATGAATTGAATACTTCCAATCATGAAACCAAATTTCTAAGAGAAAAAATCAATATTGTTTTTGAGAATAAGGGCTGGAATACCATCAGAGAAATGTAATTATTCTATTATGAGTTTGAAGAGTTATAGAAAATCTGATTTATTAAAGGAAATTGAAAACTTTATTATCAAGAGTAATCTAACCTATGGTGTAGAAGATGAAACAGGAGATTATTTTTTTAGTCTAACCTCTAAATCTGGAAATCAATTTACTTTTGATATTTGTGATGGCTATGTTGAGTTTTATGGAGACAGCAATCATGATTTGATTGACTACTCAGAAGCTGTTTATAATGAAAGGACTATTGAATTAATCAAGTCTTATTTAAATAGTTGAATCCGACGAAAAGTCTTGTATTTAAAACTAAGGTTTACTGAGTAAATCCTCTCTCTTATTCTCTCCGTCACCCAACGGAAGATATCCTCTGTTTTCTATTTCTAGGCAATTAAACTTCTAATTTAATTCATACGATTATAATGGTAGAGCTCGCTCAATCTTTCCTGTAGAATTCTATTAATAACAAAATAAGCCCTAACGTTTCCGTTAGGGCTTTTAATATTATAATTTAAAAGAAATTAATCTTCTACTTCCGCAGTATCTTCACCAGGAACTAGAATTCTTCCACAGTGTTCACAGATGATAATCTTTTTCTTTTGAACGATATCTAATTGACGTTGTGGTGGGATTCTATTGAAACATCCTCCACAAGAATCACGATCAACCGGAACAACAGCTAAGCCGTTTTTCGCACTAGAACGCAATCTTTCATAGGCAGTTCTTAAGTGGTCATCTAAAAGTTTCATTGCTTTCTCTGATCTTTTCTTAAGTTTTTCCTCGTCTTTCTCAGTCTCAGCAATGATGTTTTCTAATTCAGCCTTCTTGGCTTTTAAATCCGTTTTTCTACCAGCTAATCTTTCATTCACTTCATTGATCACTTCTTTTTTGTGTTCAATTGAAGCCTTTGCTTCCTTCGCTCTTTTTTCATGCAATTGAATTTCCAACTCTTGGTATTCGATCTCTTTATTTAGAGATTCAAATTCACGGTTGTTACGAACGTTTTTTTGCTTCTCTTTATATTGTAGAATAGCAGCTTGAGCATCTTTTTGCTCGTTTTTGCGATCGCTAATTTCAGTCTCTATATCTTTTAACTCATTAGTTAATTTTTCAACTCTTTTTTCAAGACCTTCGATGTCCGCTTCAAGGTCTTCTACCTCTAAAGGAAGCTCACCACGAATCGTTAATATACGGTCAATTTCTGAATCAATTTGCTGTAAATTCGCTAATGCCTCTAAGCGCTCAGCGACAGTTGTGCTTGACTTAGCTTTTGCTTTTGTTGCCATAAATGCTAAAAATAATTAATAGGGTTTGTATTCACCTTACTCAAATGGAAGGCAAAGTTAATAAAATTTTTCTTCAATAGAGCAAGAATTAAGTGCGGAGTATATTGCTCGCTCTCAAAATGACCAATATCCGCGATGATTATTGCTTTTTCTGCATCAAAAAACTCATGGTATTTAAAATCGCCAGTAATATAAATATCTGCCTTTTGATTTTTTGCATTGTTAAGAAGAAAACTTCCAGCGCCTCCACAAAATGCAACTGTTTTGATTTCCTTTTTCACCAATTCTGTGTGGCGAATTACTCCACAATTAAAAGTGGTTTTTAAGTGAGATATAAATTCTATGACATCCATTGCTTGATCCAATTCTCCTATCATACCAGCACCTTCGTCTTGATTTGCATTAGAAATCGGGTAAATATCATAGGCCGCTTCTTCATAAGGATGCGCCTCTTTCATTGCTCTAATGATTTGATTTTCTTTATGAACTGGAATGAGAACTTCAATGCGTTTTTCATTTACTTTTTCTCGGATACCAATTTTCCCTGAGGTTGGATTTGCTTTTTCACCCGGTAAAAATGCTCCTGTGCCTGGGGCCTCAAAACTACATTTTTCATATTCTCCAATAGTCCCTCCGCCTGCTTCAAAAATAGCTTGTGAAACTTGGTCAGAATGACTTTCTGGACTAAAAACAACGAGTTTTTTCAGAACATTCTTTTTTGGAGCTAATATTTTCGGATTCGAAATTCCGATGCGTTTTGCTATTTCAAAGTTTACTCCAAATTTATAATTGTCCAAATTTGTATGAATCGCATAAATAGCAATATCGTTTTTGATGGCCTTAATTACCGTTCGTTCAACATAGTTTTTGCCATTTAATTGCTTGAGTCCACTAAATACAATTGGATGATGCGCAATAATTAGATTGGCTCCAATTTTAATAGCTTCTTCAACTGTCTCTTCAATACAATCTAGTGAAAGCAAGACTTCGGTCACTTCCATTTCGTGACTTCCAACAATGAGTCCTGAATTGTCATAACTTTCCTGACTTCCTAAAGGAGCAATTCCTTCAAGAAAAGCTGTGATGTTTTTTACCTTTAATTTCATAGTTTTGTAAAGGTAATAAATGTAATCAAATACGAATTGTTGAATGCATCCTAATGTTGCCTTAGACAGGCTATTAGTCAACGGGAGAAACTAGGTGACTTAGCATTCTAAGATAAAACCTAATTATTTTTTAACTTATTTTCACTTCTTTTAAAGTGGCTATAGCTTCGTTGATTTCACTGCCTTCGACAGGCTAGTCAGCGGATTACTCTTCGGTGACTTGTCGAAGGCACAGAAATTAGAGGTTCAATTCGTAATTCGTAATTGAACAATTCGTAATTAAATAAAGATAACTGACAATATGACGTTGAATAATTTGAGATTTAGATTAAAACTATATTTTTGGCGTGATTCATTTCCATTTTTGACTGACTAATGGTTAAAGCATGGTATTTGATAATCAGAAGAAGAATTACGAATTTTCAAAAGTTGATCCCAATTCGTAATTCGTAATTTATAATTCATAATTATTTATTGAACAATTTTAATTGGGAATTGTATCTTTAACGATAATTACGAATACGAAAAAAAGATAAGTATGTATAATAAAGATGAGTTTAAAAAATACGCAACCAAGCATTTAGGCATCAACAGTATGCACGTTGGACATTATATTGAGTCTTCAATGACGCCATACATTATAGAAGAGCGTCAATTGAATATGTCGCAAATGGATGTGTTTTCTCGTTTGATGATGGACCGTATTATATTTTTAGGTACTGGAATCGACGATCAAGTTGCGAATATCATTAACGCACAATTGTTATTCTTAGAGTCTGTAGACCCTAAGAAAGACATTCAAATTTACTTAAACTCACCTGGAGGTAGTGTTTATGCTGGATTAGGAATATATGACACAATGCAATATATCAGTCCTGACGTTGCAACGATTTGTACAGGATTGGCTGCTTCAATGGGAGCTGTTTTACTATGTGCTGGAGCAGAAGGAAAACGTACTGCATTGAAACATTCAAGAATAATGATTCACCAACCATTAGGAGGTGCTCAAGGGCAAGCTTCTGATATTGAGATTACAGCACGTGAGATTATCAAGTTGAAAAAAGAACTTTATGATATTATTGCTCACCATACAGGAAAACCTTTTGATAAAGTTGAAAGTGATTCTGACCGTGATTATTGGATGACTTCAACTGAGGCTAAAGAGTACGGAATGGTTGACGAAGTGTTGCTTCGTAAGAAAAAATAATAAGTTTTGATAAGAAAACGTCAAAGACTGCGTTATGCTCAGTGGAGAGTGTTTATAATTTTCTTATCAAAAAAACTAGAAATTTTTCGAAAATTAAAATTAACAAGGTAGATTTTTAGCTGCTTTTTGGGTAGCTAGTTAGATTTGCCTATTTTTGTAAAATAAATCAAAAGGTCGATAGCGATATTGACCTTTTTTGTCATAATATATGAGTAAAAAAGAAACAACTTGTTCTTTCTGTGGCCGACCAAAGAGTCAGGTGAGATTATTAATTGCTGGAATATCTGGACACATTTGTGACCATTGTATTATTCAAGCACAAACAATAGTGAAGGAAGAAATACCAAGTGGAGGATTAGGAATTGATGGACGCGATGAAGATGCACCATTGAATTTGTTGAAGCCAACAGAAATTAAAGCAAAATTAGACGAATATGTAATCGGACAATTGTCTGCTAAAAAAACACTGTCGGTTGCTGTTTACAATCATTACAAGCGTTTAAACCAAAAGGTTGGAGACGATGATATTGAGATTGATAAGTCGAATGTCGTGATGGTTGGACGAACAGGAACAGGGAAAACACTTTTAGCCAAAACGATTGCCAAAATGTTGAACGTTCCATTCTGTATAGCTGATGCGACTGTATTAACAGAAGCAGGTTATGTAGGAGAGGACGTTGAGAGTATTTTATCACGAATTTTGCAAGCTGCAGATTACAATGTTCAAGCTGCAGAACGTGGAATTATATTCATCGATGAGATTGATAAAATTGCACGTAAAAGTGATAACCCATCAATTACGCGTGATGTTTCAGGAGAAGGAGTTCAGCAAGCTTTACTTAAATTGCTTGAAGGAGCAGAGGTAAATGTTCCGCCGCAAGGAGGAAGAAAGCACCCAGAGCAGAAAATGGTAAAAGTGAACACGAAGAATATTTTATTTATTTGTGGAGGAGCTTTTGACGGAATTGAGAAGCTAATTGCGCGCCGTGTAAATCGTCAAACTATTGGTTTTGCAAATGTTGAGGAAGACCGTATCGATAAAGATAATTTATTAGAATTTGTTAATCCAACCGATTTAAAGTCATTTGGATTGATTCCTGAATTGATTGGACGTTTCCCAGTATTGACTTATTTGGAACCATTAGACAAATCAGCATTGCGTAGAATTTTAACTGAACCTAAAAATTCATTGTTTAAGCAATATGTAAAGTTGTTTGAAATTGATGGTGTAGATTTAAAGTTTGATAGCGATGTACTTGATTTTATTGTTGACAAAGCAGTGGAATTCCAATTAGGAGCTCGTGGATTACGTTCTATTTGTGAAGCAATTCTAACAGATGCGATGTACGAAATTCCAGCAAGTAAAGATCATGCTAAAGAATATAGAGTGACTTTAGAATATGCGAAAAAACAATTCTCTAGTTCGAAAATATCAAAAATGAAAGCGGCTTAATAGTTGTTTTAGTTATAAAATTTTAAGGCGGTTCTGATTATTCGGGGCCGCTTTTTTTGTTGGGGGGAGAAAAGACCAAGACCACGAGTTACAAACTTGCGGTAGCCCTTGGTCTTTTGAAATGAAAGTATATCTGTAGAGTTAAACGTATATTAAAAGTTTAATTCTATGCTTAAGAGCTGATTAGATTTTTTTTAATTTCAAGCATCAGTAGTAATTAACTTGATTTCAAAGGAGTTGTTAGGTGATAATTGTTATATTTGATTTGAGTAATAATATTGGTTGGATATACGCAATTGGGTTAGTCAATTGTTATACTTTATTAAATGAAAACAGCAACACTATTCATAACCTTTCTTATTTCTTTGTTTTCATTTGGACAAGAAATAATTGGCAGAATTGATCCGAACATAATAATAAAACAAAAAATAATTAGTTGTACCGAATGGCATGACAAAGTTGAAGGAAGTACTTTTTATTTTAATTCACAGGGACTTTTACATTACTTTAATTTTTCTGCAGATGTTTTAGACAGCAATCACAACTTAATAAATGTAAATTTTGGAAAAAGAGAACTCTTTTATGACGAAAATGGCAATTTAATCGAATCCATTATGTCATGCTATGAACCCATATGGGATTCCTCTATAGTTTTGTCCCTGATTAAAAACTATTACTATGAAAATCTCGTTATAAAACGAGAATACTTTGATAGTCCCACTTCCAATCCCTGATTTTTGCCTCCTAACACTATTAAGCTTGTCATCCTGATTATCGATACAAAACCATGAAATTGGAAGTGAAGTAAATTTGCTGTTACAATCTGCGACTTAAAGGGGTAGCCCAATATAATTT
>Ga0265293_10001099_pt1 | contig 60721 bp, 55 predicted proteins | sample Munlanlewell138R_FD_192505 | JGI IMG/M metagenome (GOLD analysis project Ga0265293, IMG submission 192505) | Leachate microbial communities from a municipal landfill in Southern Ontario, Canada - Leachate well 138R | ecosystem: Engineered > Solid waste > Landfill > Unclassified | place: Canada...
CACCGGCCGACGACACTGACCTCATGGGGGTCCCAGAGCTCTACGCTGCAGCGCTCGAACGTCTCACCGACGCCGACACGCTCACTCGCACACGCACCCGGATCGCAGACCACCTCCTCGCACAAGAAGCGATCGGCATCCCGCTCGCCGGTCGAGAGTCAATTTTTTGCGCTCGCGCACTCGGCCGCAACGGGAAACGTTCGAAAGGACAGGACCTTGACGACCACCAGGCCGAGTTCCTCCTACGCATCATCGATGATCTCACGTCGTTCGGCGAAGGGCATCAGGCGAGGGATCTCCTCTTGCGCTTGGGCACACGCGGGCACGATATCGACGATCTCACCCGCGCGCGCCTCACGGCGCTGCTGAGCGATGCTCACAGCGGCCTCCAACTCCTCGTCTCCTCCCATCAGGTGAGCAGCGCCTCGAGTTTCAAGGATCTCGAGGCACAGGAACAATTCGCTCATCTACTCCTTCGCGGGCACCTCTCTGCCGAAGCCGGTCTCCCCCCGGACTTTGCCGCCGACTTCGCGGCCGACGATCCCGCCCTCGCGGACGCACTCCTCGTCGCACAGCGGTGGAACGACACCGCCCCGCTCGGGAAGGATCGGTCTGACCTCCTGCGCATCGCCCGCACGCACGAACAGCCGGAGGTCGCCCTTCTTGCGGAGCAGCTCCTCGCCCTCGACGCCGCACTCATCGGATGCTCCTACCCTTCGTTCTCCGAGCTCCCGGTTGAACAGCGCATATCCCGCCTCGCAATCGGCGCCGTCGCCAGCCGTCGAGACGCACTCGTGTGCGCGTCGGTCACACAGGCAGTCATCAGATTTTTCACGTCTGGTGGGGAGCGCGCCGACCGACCGCTCATCTCACTTCCCGACCGTCTGCCCGGTGCCACGCGGCACCGGGTTTGGGCGACGCACATCCACACAGCACGTATCGCAATGCTCGTCGGCGACCTCGAACGTGCCCACGCCGAATGGGCAGAATTCGTGCGGCGCACCCCGCGTTTCATTCCTCGCCGGCTCAGCGCGATCATCGAACGTATGGGCGCGACACGTACCGCCGAAACCGGACAAGGCAACGAGGCACACTCCCTCATCGGGAACACCCAACAGGTGCTCGGCTATTTCGCCGGTACCCTTGACCACGTGAATGGGGCCGCCTTCGCGCCGCTGCGCGAACGCCCAGGGCCCTTCATCGGCAATCTCAGCAAGGAAGATCGCGCAGGGATCGCCGAGCTTTCAGAGATCGCCCCCATCCGCGCGCACCTCGACGCGCACCGCACCCAAAACCCACTCGCACTCATGCGGGCGGCGGACGGGCTGATGGAGTTCGGATTCTGTGCCCCAGCAAGCTATGCACTGCAGGAGGCGCGTCGCATCTTTCTCAAGCGTCGGGCGAGCGGAAGCGTCGGCACCGCCGACGCGAGACTCGCCGAGGTGCGTGCACGCGCGGCACGCTATGCGCCGTGGCTCGAAACCGAAGAACTGCCGAAGCCGACGCGTGAACGCCTCACGCCGCGTGAAACCACCGCGGCCACACTCGCCGCGTCGGGGCTCACCAACCGGAGTATCGCGGAGGAGATGGGCTGCAGCGTGCGCACCGTCGAGTCTCACATCTCACAGGCACGCGCAAAGCTTGGGGCGAGCTCGCGAGATGAACTCGCCGAACAGTTACGCGCCCTCGGGGTTCTGGCGGGCCGTTCAGTGTCTCTCGCACCGAAACGGGAAGCCGCCCTCGATTCGCGCTGACGACGCGAATGCCGTATTCTTTTTCGCGGTGACGTGTCCGAGCGGCCGAAGGTGCGACTCTCGAAAAGTCGTGTGTAGTGACCCTGCACCGTGGGTTCAAATCCCACCGTCACCGCCATGTGAAAGGCCTCGACTCCCCTAGGAAACACTGGGAAGTCGGGGTCTTCGTCATTCCTCAGAACTCTCGGTGGCAACATTTTGGCAACCGCGCCGTGCTCTTCTCTACTCGCGCGCTGCACTGCATTTCAACCCCCTCCCAACCGAGCCTCAACGCTGACAGGGTAGCCGTGTACCGCGATCACAGAGGAGGAGATTCAGCATGGGTCTCGATGACAAGTTCGAAGCCGGCAAAGACAAGATCAAGGGGAAGGCCAAGGAAGCGGTCGGCAAGATGACCGACAACGAAGACATGGTTGCCGAAGGAAAGCTCGATCAAGCGAAGGGCGACGCCAAGCACGCAGCGGAGAAAGCGAAGGACGCCGCGAAGGACGTTTTCGGCGACTGATTGTTTCGTTCGGCTCGATCCCTGTTCACGCACCGCCGCGGGCAGGGATCACACCCCTCACAATCCGAGCACGGCCTTCGCGATCGAGAAGTAGATCACCAGCCCGGTCGCATCGCAGAAGGTCGTAATGAACGGCGTTGAGAACACCGCGGGGTCAACCTTGATCGCCTTCGCAATCAAGGGCATCACGCCGCCGACCGCCGCGGCCATCGTGCAGACGGAAACGATCGTGGTCCCGATCACGATCCCCGTGGGCAAGTTGTAGAACACGGCGGTGAGCAGGAATCCAAGGGATCCGAGGAGCACACCGAGCACGAACCCGACCCGCACCTCCCGCAGGAACACCCGACCGACATCACTGCTTCGCACGTCACCGACCGCGATCGCGCGAGTCACCGTGCTCGCCGCCTGCGACCCGGTGTTGCCGCCCATACCCGTGAGCAGCGGGATGAACATGGCGAGCACGACGGCCTGGTCGAGCGTTGTCTCAAAGATTTCGAGCACCTGCACGGTGAGGAGGCCGGAAATCGCAAGTATCAGTAACCACACCACCCGCGATTTGGCGATCCGGAATACCGATGTCGACAGGTAAGGTCGACGCAGCGGTTCGGCGCCGCCGGCGCGTGCGGCGTCTTCATCCGCCTCTTCTCGGAGGATCTGTGCGGCGTCGTCGAGCGTCAGGATGCCGAGGAGGCGCTGCTCCGTGTCGACGACGGGCAGCAGCAGGAAGGCATGATCGACGAGCAGGTGGGCGGCCTTCTCCGCATCCTCGGTGGCTTCGACGAATATCGGCTCGCTCATGAGCTCGGAAACTCGGACCGTCGGGTCACTCGCGATGATCTCGCGCAGGCTCGCCACTCCGACAAGTTCTCGGCCGCTCCCGGTGACGACCACGCTGTACACGGTTTCCGCGCGGCGGGCCTGTGCCCGCACGAGGTCGAGCGCTTCTGCGGCAGTCGCGTCTGGGTGCACGTTCGCGAAGTGCGGGCTCATCCTGCGCCCGACCGTACCCGACGGGTATCCGAGCACCTCCGCGGTGTCTTGCCGGTCTGCTGGTGGTAGATCCTCCAGCAGACGTACGGCGACCTTTGCCGGCACCTCGTCGACGAGCTGCGCCCGGTCGTCGGGGTCGAGGCTCGCAAAAAGCGTACGCACCTCGTCGGCCCTCAGCCCGGCGAGGAGATCCGCCTGAATCGCCGGCTCGAGCGCGTCGAAGACCGCCAATGCCCGATCCTTCTCAAGCAGCCGGTACAGTACGGCCGCCCGGTGCGGTGGCAGGCGCTCGAGGATCTCGACAACCTCGTGAGTGTCGAGCCCCGCAAGACTGAGCGCGGTGCTGGTGAGACTGCCGCGGTCGATGCTGCCCGTCGGAGTCTGTTCGAAGTACTGCGCATCCGTCACCGCTCACCCTCCGGTCGCCAATACGCCGGTGTTCCCACGGTGATCACCCGGCGGGCTGCTTCGCTGTTCCCCCACCGACGGGCCGGCGCACCTATCCTCCCGTATTCTCGCAAGTGCGGCCAGTCGTCGGACTTCAGGCGGCCCGACCGAGAAGGAAATCTCCCGGCAGGAAGTCGGCCGGGGCTCAAAGGTCACGAATCGGCAACCTCAGCTTGCACGAATCGGGTTTACAGGGGATGGTGGTTGCAGCGAGTGTTCAACGGCGAACATTCGCTTTTTTCATTCTGCCGGGTGGTACCCGCGGCATCGTGCGCGGGGAGCCGGTCAATTCTCGCTGCCGGCCTCAGCGGAGGGTGTCGTCCCAGAATGCTCGCAGCTGCTCGCTCTTCCGAAAGACGATCTCATCCCACTCCTCGTCAGTCGTGGAACTGTCTGCGAAATCCGAAGGGATCTTGAAGATCTGCAGCGGCACGTCCAGCCGCGCGCACACCGCCGCGTAGGCGTACCCTTCCATATCGACGAGCCCGGCCCCGAGCCCCGCGATGTGTGCTCGCTGCGCGTCGTCCTTGACGAAGGCGTCGCCGGTCGCCATCACGGCGTGCTGCGACGGTGGCAACAGGTGCTCACCGCTCGGACGCAGCGCCGGCGACGGGAGTGAAAAGTCGTGCTGCACCACCTCGGTTACCTGCACCACCGTGTCGAGATCGAGCCTCGCGTCCCCGTCACCCACTACGCCGGCGGTACCGAGCACAATCACCCGTTCGATGTGGTCTGATGCGAGCGCCGTCGCGAGTGCGACTGCCGCGTTGATCTTGCCGATCCCGGTAACGAGGTGCGGCAGATCGGCAAACGCCGAGGCTTCGTCACGGTGCGCGAAAACGAGGAGCGGTGCTGCGGCGGACATGTTCTCTCCAGGTTCACGAGGCAATTCAGCGAAGGAAATTCTCTGCAAGACTAGCGCGATTCGAATAAATGTTCTAAACTGTAAAGCTGAGCACGCAGGTGATCCGCGTTTCCCCCGGTCAGACACTCCGCGGGCGGCAATCAACTCCGCGCATGATCAGATGTGCTTCTCAGCCGGCGACGGTGATCCCTCGGTGATCCCTGTCGTCCGAAATCCGCGAGCCGACGCTCGCGCTGGCCGTCCGTCTGACGCGCAGCGCAGCCCTACGACCTCGCATATCGCGAACCACGCGAAATCAACTACACCGCTCGCGAGCACCGACGCTCAGAGCACCATCGAAAGGAACTCACGATGACGACCAAGTCACGACCACAACCCGCCCCCACCACGCCGAAGCGCACCCCCTACCACTCACTCGGCGACGGCGACATGCACATCCCAGGATGGGCCCAGCACCGCTCCGTCTACCGCTCGGCCGGCCGCACCCTGTACCTGGTCGACACCGATCGACTGCAGGACGCGCGGCACGACCTCACCCGCCTCGACCGAGCCGGTTGGGATGTGCAAATCGCGCCGCACCCCGAGGGCTCGAGGGCGCGTATCGCGTTTACGCGCCGCGACCTCGCTCGAAGCGCGGGGAGCACCGGGAGCGCCGCGCCCCGCTCACGCGGCCTCGCTACACTGGCGGCATGAGCGACGTCGAACTTGCCGAGGTAGAGAGCTTTTCCCTGGACCACACGAAAGTGCGTGCCCCCTACGTCCGCCTCATCGGCGTCGAGCACGGCCCCAAGGGAGACGCGATCTCCAACTACGACATCCGCCTCGTGCAACCGAACGCGGGAGAAATTCCGACCGCAGGGCTGCACACGATCGAGCACACCATCGCGGGGCTGCTGCGCACGCGACTTGACGGGCTGATCGACATCTCCCCCTTCGGGTGCCGCACCGGATTCCACATGATCGTGTGGGGAGAACCCACCCCCGCAGAGGTCGCCACCGCGATCAAGACCTCCCTCGAAGACATCGCCGAACGCGTCACCTGGGAGGACGTGCCCGGCACCACCGCGGTGAGCTGCGGCAATTACCGCGATCACAGCCTTCACTCGGCGAAGGAGTGGTCGCGGGAGGTGCTCTCGCAAGGGATCAGCATCGACGCGTTCGACCGATCCGTGATCGCGTAGGCGCGATCCCTCGCCCCAAGATGTATTCGGGCAGTTGTGCAGGCTATTTCGCGGAAATAACGCGCACAACTGCCGGAATGGAATAGGGATCGCCTGAGGGTTCAGCGCTCCGCACGCCGCACGAGCCGCGCCCGCGCTTCCCTCGCCCGCGCCCGGATCGCCTCCGCGTCGAGCGTCAGGTGCTCCCCGTTCGCGTACACGTGCCGCCCGCCGATGAACACGTGGCGCACGTCGGCCCCGGTTGTCGTGAAGCCGAGGTGTGAGAGGAGCGCGGTCCGGGATCCCTCGAGATCGAGCGGGGTCGCCGCCGTGCCGCGCACGTCGAGCGCGATCACGTCCGCAAGCTTCCCCACTTCGAGCGCGCCAGTCGCGGGGAACCCGATGGCTTCCGCGCCCCCACGGGTCGCGATGTCGAGCACCGTCGCGGCGCGTACGGCCGCCGCGTCCTCTCGCACTCCGCGGTGCAGCAGCGTCGCGAGCTTGATCTCTTCGAAGAGGTCGAGGGTGTTGTTGCTCGCGACCGAGTCGGTGCCGATGCTCAGGCGCACGCCGGCGTCGATGAGGTCGGGTAGTGGCGCGATACCGCAGCCGAGCTTCAAGTTCGAGACCGGGTTGTGACTCACGGCCACGCCGTTTTCCACGAGCAGGTCGATGTCTGCGGACGTGAGGTGCACGCAGTGCGCGGCGAGCACCTCGGCGTCGAAGAGCCCGAGCGAGGCGAGGTGTTCGACCGGGCTCGCCCCGTAGCGCCGCTTGATGTCTTCGACTTCTGAGCGAGTCTCCGAGACGTGGGTGTGGATCGGGATGCCGCTGCGCACCGCGCGCTCTGCGAGGTCCGCGAGGAAGTCGGGGGGCGACGTGTAGGGGGCGTGCGGCCCGAAGCCGATGCGCACCTGCGGGTCACGCGCGTATTTCGCCGCGAGCCGCTCCGTCTCCGCGGTCGCCTCCGCACCGCTCCACAGGGCAACCCCCGGGAAGCCAACGGCTTCCGCGGTGAAGGTCGCGAGCGCGGCGAACACCCGCATCCCGGAGCCGCGCACGAGCTCGATGAGCCCCTCATCCCAGTGGTACATGTCGGCGAAGGCCGTCGTACCGGTCTCGATCATCTCGACGAGCGCGAGCTGCACCCCGGCTTCGACGTCGGCGCGTGTGAGGTGCTGCTCGAGGCCCTGCACGGCAGTAAGCCAGGCGGCGAACCCCTCGTCGTCGGAGACACCCCTCTGCAGCGCCATCGCCGAGTGCGTGTGACCGTTCACGAGCCCGGGCATGAGTACATGCCCGGAAAAGTCGTGGGTGACGGCGCTCCCCGGTCTGAGGGATCCCGCGTAGGTGATGCGTCCGCCTGCGTCGAAGGCGAGTTCCGCACCGACCAGCGGCCCCGCCGGGGTCAGCATGGCGTCGGCGCGAAGGACGGTCGTCTCAGCGGATTCGATCATGAGTCCATCATCGGTGATCGGCGCACGGATGGGGGCTCGGTGTCACTGATTCGCCGACCAGGGCCGACCGGTGTCGGCCGCAACCTGCAACACAGGCACCTCACGCCCCGAGTCGACGCTGCCGCGACGAGTAGTCGCGCAGCGCGCGCAGCAGATCGACCTCGCGCAGGTCGGGGTAGAGCGCCTCGACGAAATAGAACTCGGAGTGCGCCGACTGCCAGATCATGAAGTCGGAGAGGCGCTGCTCCCCGGAGGTGCGGATCACCAGGTCCGGGTCCGCCTGGCCGCGGGTCCAGAGGTGCTCACCGATCATCTCGGGGGTGAGCCGGTCCGCAAGCGTATCAATCGTCCCGCCCGCCGCCTGGTGCTCAGCGATCACGCTGCGCATGGCCTCCGTGATCTCGCTCCGGCCACCGTACCCGACCGCGAGGTTCACGTGCAGGCCAGTGTGACCGGCCGTGTGTTCCTCGGCTGCGGCGAGCGCGGTGCACAGTTCGTCGGAGAGCCCCTCACTCGTACCAACATGTTTCACTCGCCAGCGCGGGTTCTCTGCAAGCTGGTTTGCGAGTTCGGCGATGATACCGACCAGGTCGTCGAGCTCTTGCCGATCCCTCGCCTTGAGGTTGTCGGCCGAGAGGAGGTAGAGCGTCACCGTCCCGATTCCCGCTTCCTCGCACCAGCCGAGAAACTCGAGCACTTTCCGTGCACCGGCACGGTGACCGAACGCCGCACGCTCCTGAAGTCGCTGCTTCGCCCACCGGCGGTTGCCATCCACGATGACAGCGATGTGCTGCGGCACCCGCGAGGGGTCGATCTCGCGTCGCAGCCGGCGCTGGTAGAGCCGGTACAGCAGTCCGGTGCGCGGCTGCGGCGGGAGGGGTTTCACCCTCAGAGTGTATCGTTCGGCACCCAGGAAGCGCTTTCTAGTCGGTTCCCACATATATGCGTTCTCGGACCTGTAAGGAGCATACACTCGAGGGATGACCCACGACGGCGACGCCGAGCACGACGACTTCGAAGCCCGCCCGCACGTGGAACGCCCCCACATTGAGCGCCCGTTCCCGGAGCCCGACGCGCTGTCGCTGCCGCTTCTCGCTGACGCACTCGATCACGCTCACGATCAGCCAGGCAAGCCTCCCGCGCCGGGTGAGGAGCGCAAGCCCACGTGGCGCGGCTGGATTCACGCGGGCATGTTTCCGATCACGGTTGCCGCAGGTATCGTACTCATCGCGCTCGCTCACGGCGCGGTCGCGAAGTGGGCCTCGGCCGTCTACATGCTGTCGAGCATGCTGCTGTTCGGGGTGTCGGCGCTCTATCACCGGTTCAATTGGAAGCCGCGTACGAAGCAGATCTATCGCCGGCTCGATCACGCGAACATCTTCCTCCTGATCGCAGGCACCTATACGCCGATCGCGCTGCTCGCGCTGCCGTTCGAGAAAGGGATCCTGCTGCTCGCGCTCGTCTGGACCGGAGCGCTGCTCGGCATCGGGTTTCGGGTCTTCTGGATCGGTTCGCCGCGCTGGCTCTACGTGCCGCTCTATCTGCTCCTCGGCTGGGCGGCGGTGATGTTCATTGTCGATATCGCGGCGGCGAACCTCGCTGCGATGATTCTCGTGATCGCGGGCGGACTCATGTACACGCTCGGGTCGGTCGTGTACGGGCTCAAGCGCCCGAACCCGGTGCCCGGCGTCTTCGGGTTCCACGAGATCTTCCACGCGCTCACGGTGCTCGCCTACCTGACGCAGTGGACGGCAGCGCTGTTGCTCGCGCTAGACCCGGTGCATCTGCGCTGATGGGGCGAGGGATCCCTCAGCGTTCCCCGAGCACCTCGCGCACGGCCGCGCCGTAGCGTTCGAGTTTCACCTGCCCGATGCCGGAGATGGCGAGCAGCCCCTCGTCGGTGTCGGGCCGGTGCACGGCGAGCGCTGCGAGCGTCGCGTCGCCGAAGACGACGTAACCGGGCACGCCCTGCTCCTTTGCTTCGGCGGCACGCCAGGCGCGGAGCCGTTCGAAGATCTCCGCCTGTTCGGGGGTGAGGTCGGCTGCGGCGGCCGAGCGCTTCGGCGCACCGGATCCGCTTCGTCCGCTCCTCCCCGCGCGGCTGATGACCTCCTCGCGCATGAAGACCTGCTGTTCGCCGCGCTGCACGGTGAGCGCGGCCTGGGTGGGCGCGAGCACCCCCCACTCGCCGCGCGCCTCGAGCAGGCCGACCGCGAGCAGGTGCCGCACGACACCGCGCCACTGCGCGACCGACCAGTCTGCCCCGATCCCCCAGGTCGTCAGCTCGTCGAGGCGCAGCTGCGTGACGCGTTCAGATCCTACTCCGCGCAGCACGTCGATGTGCTGCCCCGCGGCGAACGTGCGGTCACGTTCGCGATGCGTGCGCACGATCGTCGAGATCAGCATCTGCGCGGGAATCGTCGCATCCCAGGTCTTCGGCGGTTCGAGACACACATCGCAGTTCCCGCACGCGGTGCCCGGGGCGACCTCTTCCCCGAAGTAGCGCAGCAGGAATGAGCGTCGGCACTCCACCCCCTCGCAGAGCGCGAGCATCTGGTTGAGGTGCCGCGTCTGATTCGCGCGGGTCGCCTGATCCCCATCCCCCGACTCGATCATCTGCCGCTGCTGCACGACGTCTTGCAGGCCGTACACGAGCCAGGCCTCCGAGGGGAGCCCGTCGCGGCCGGCGCGGCCGGTCTCCTGGTAATACCCCTCGATGGATTTTGGCAGGTCGATGTGGGCGACGAATCGCACGTCGGGCTTGTCGATCCCCATACCGAATGCGATCGTCGCGACGACGACCACCCCGTCCTCGCGCAGGAAACGCGTCTGCGCGTCGAGCCGTTGCGCGGCCGGGAGGCCCGCATGGTAGGCGACCGCGTCGACGCCGGCCTGCCGCAACGCGGCCGCCGTCTGCTCGACGCGTTTGCGGCTCAGCGCGTAGACGATGCCCGCCTCACCCCGGTGCTCGCCGCGCACGAACTCGATGAGCTGTGCCCGCGCGTTCCGCTTCGACTCGATGCGGTATCGAATGTTCGGCCGGTCGAAGCTCGCGACGAAGTGTTGGGCGCGCTCGAGGTGCAGCCGTTCCGTGATCTCGCGGTGCGTCTCGGGGGTCGCCGTCGCCGTCAATGCGATGCGCGGCACGTCGGGCCAGTGCTCGGCGAGCGCGCCGAGGCGCAGGTAGTCGGGCCGGAAATCATGCCCCCACTGCGACACACAGTGGGCTTCGTCGATCGCGAACAGCGCGATGCGCCCCCGCTCCAGGAGCTCGACGGTGCCCGGCGCGGCCAGTCGTTCCGGCGCGAGATAGAGCACGTCTAGGTCACCGGCGAGGTAGGCGCGCTCGACGTCGTGCCGCTCGTCGCTACTGATCGCCGAGTTCAGTGCGGCCGCCCGCACCCCGGCGAGCCGGAGCGCCGCGACCTGGTCGTGCATGAGCGCCACGAGTGGCGAGAGCACGATGCCCGTCCCCTCGCGCACGAGGGCAGGGATCTGATAGCAGATGGACTTGCCACCGCCGGTCGGCATGAGCACGACCGCGTCGCCGCCGCCGATCACCTGACGGACGATCGCTTCCTGGTCACCCCGGAACGACTCGTAACCGAAGACCTCCGCGAGCACGGCGCGGGGGTCCGCTCCGACGTGCGTCTGCGCGGTCATGCGAGGGTCAGCTGCGGGCGTCTGACGCGGCGCTCTCGTCGGAGTCGTCAGGGCCCCGCTCGGACCCTTCACTCGACGGCCCTGCAGAATCGGGCGTCCCGCCCTGCTCCTCGAGCTCGCGAGCGATCTGTTCCCGCGCCTCAGTGCGGTACGCGTTGCGGCGCAGCCGCCGCACCAGCACGATACCGAGCACGATCACCGCGACAGCGAAGATGCCCGTCATGATGAACCCCTCGACCCCCGGTGTCACGATCGTCGGGTCGAACTCCGCGTCCTCCGCAACGCGACCCACGGCCGCCCAAGTGTTCATCAGTGCGCTCACGCAGACTCCTTATCAATGCCCTGAAACAGGTCGGCTTCAAACTCACTCGTCGCAACCCGCGACGCCGCAAGCCGGTAATCCTCGAACGGCCAGGCCTCGCGCTGCAGCTCATTCGGCCAGAAGAAGAACGGGCTGTCCGGCGGCACCTGGCTCGCGTGCGCCCGCAGCGCCTCATCGCGACGCTCGAAGAATCTGCCGACCTCCACCCGCGTCGTCGCATCAGAGACCCGCTGCTCGTAACGGCGATTGAGTTCTTCGAACTGCTGCAGCAGCGGAGACTCCGGGTCGCGCTTCTTGAGCGTCTCGTGCACGCGCCGAAACCGGTCGGGGTTGAAGATCGACTCGTAGTAGAGCTTCTTCATCGTCCACGGCTCACCCGCGTCAGGGTAGCTCTCCGAATCCCCGGAGAGCTCCCACGCGATCCGACTGATCTCGTGGCAGCGGATGTGATCGGGGTGCGGGTAACCGCCCTGCTCGTTGTACGTGATCATCACGTGCGGTTTGAACTCGCGGACGATGCGCACGAGAGCCTCCGCGGAGATCTCCTTCGGGATATCGGCGAACGACAGCGGGGAGATCGACTCCCCCTCGGCCGGGAGACCGGAATCCTGATACCCGAGCCAGCGGTGCTCGAACCCGATGATGTCGCGCGCCCGCCCCATTTCGTCACGCCGCAGACCGGAGAGGTCGCGGCGGCTGCGCGGATCCCTCGCAACCAGCTCGTTGAGCACATCGCCGCGCTCGCCGCCCGTGCAGCTGACGATCAGTACCTCCGCGCCCTGATCGAGATAGTGCGCGTACGTCGCGGCACCCTTGCTCGATTCGTCATCGGGGTGCGCGTGTACGGCGATCAGCCTGAGCGTCATACGCGTCCTTTCACAAGTGCCTCCCGGGCGGTCCCGCTACGCTGGCACAGGCACCCAGTCTACTCAGCACACTTCGGAGGTTTCCGTGTCGGAGGCGCACCCCCCTGCAGCACCCGACCCGTCCCCCGCCGCAGCGGCAAGCCTCGAGGAGCGCTACGGTTCCGGCAAACGTCAACGCTTCGACCGCCGCTTCGCCTGGCTCGCCGTCGTCGCCCTGCTGATCGCCGGGCTCGCCTACCTCTTCTTGAGCGGCTGGCAGGAGAGCGGACAGGTGCAGTCGCAAGACATCGGCTTCGACAAGCAGAGCGACCGGGAGGTGTCGGTGAAGTTCACGGTCACCGCCCCCGTCGGAGCGCGCGTCGCCTGCGCCGTCGAGGCGCTCAGCGTGTCAAAGGCGGTCGTCGGTTGGCGCATCGTGGAGGTGCCCGTCTCCGACCGCTACTCGCACACGGTCACGACGAAGCTCCTCACGACGACTCCCGCCACGGCAGCCCACGCACGCGAGTGCTGGATCGTCGAGGCGCCGGAAAGCTAACCAAACCCTGACCCCGCCTGCGCAGACTCCACAGCACCGGCTGGTAAACTGACCCAGACGCCCTGAGCTTCTCAGGGCGTTCGTGTTATCCGCGTCAGCGGTCAGTCACGAATGTACGCACACGGAAGCGAGGATCGACGATGGCCCAGTCCACACAGACCTGGTTGACGCAGGAGGCCTACGATCGACTGCAGAACGAGCTCGAGGAGCTCACAGGCCCCGGTCGCCGGGACATCGCGGCACGCATCGAAGCGGCACGCGAAGAGGGCGACCTGAAAGAGAACGGCGGCTACCACGCCGCGAAAGACGAGCAGGGCAAAATGGAGGCGCGGATTCGCGACCTCGAAGAGCTACTCAAGCACGCGGTCGTCGGCGAGGCGCCGGAGGCGAGCGGGGTCGTCGAGATCGGCACCATCGTCACGGCCGACATTTTCGGTGATGAGGAGCGGTTCCTGCTGGGCAGCCGCGAGCTCGCCGACGGTTCAGACCTCGACATTTACAGTGCCGACAGCCCGCTCGGCGTCGCAATTCTCGGGCTCGCGATCAACGACGAGACGAGCTATGCTGCCCCGAATGGCAACCAGATCCCCGTCAAGATCCTCGCGGTCGAGACGTACGCGGGCTAAGACGCGTCCGCGGATCCCTCAGTAAATCATCCAGAGGGATCCGCGGCGGTCAGTACCGCTCGCCGACCCGCACGGCGTAGCCGGCGTCGCGCAGGGCCTGCGCTACGGCCTCACCGTGCTCGTGGCCGCGCGTCTCGATGTGCAGTTCGAGTTCGACCTGGCTGACGGGCAGTTCCGTCGCGTGGCGGGTGTGGTTGACCTCGACGACGTTGGCGTTCTGCCCGGCGACGATGCTCGCGGTGCGCACGAGCTGGCCCGGCACGTCGGGCAGCAGAATGCGCAGCTTGAGGTAGCGCGCCGAGGCCGCGAGGCCGTGACCGATCACGCGCTGCAAGAGCAGCGGATCGATATTGCCGCCGGAGAGGATCGTCGCGGTGATGCCCTTCGCACGCACCTTGCCGGCCAGTATCGCGGCCACGCCCACCGCGCCAGCGGGCTCGACGACGAGCTTCGCCCGCTCGAGCAGCATGACGATGGCGCGCGCGATGTCATCGTCGCTGACGGTGACGATCTCATCGACGTAGTCGCGCACGAGTTCGAAGGTGAGGTCGCCGGGACGTGCGACAGCGATGCCGTCGGCGATGGTCGGGTGCGTCTCGATCGTGACGGGTCGACCGACATCGAGCGAGGGCGTGAACGCGGCCGCGTTCTCTGCCTGCACACCGATGATGTGGATGCTCCGGCCGGCCCGCTCGGCATGCTTCTTCGCGGCGACCGCGACGCCCGAGATGAGCCCGCCACCGCCGATCGGCACGATCATCGTCTCGATCTCGGGTTGCGTCTCGAGCATCTCGAGCGCGACAGTTCCCTGCCCGATAATGACGGCCGGGTGGTCGAACGGCGGGATAAAAATCGCTTCGTTCTCTTCCACGAACGCCTGCGCCGCCCGGTTCGTCTCATCGAAGGTTGCCCCCTCGAGCACCACCTCGGCCCCGTAGTTGCGGGTCGCCTGCAGTTTCGGCAGCGCAACGCCCGCCGGCATGAAGATGGTGGCCTTGATACCAAGCTCGCGGGCCGCGAACGCGACCCCCTGCGCGTGGTTCCCCGCGGACGCCGCGACAACACCGCGGCTGCGCTCCTCGTCGCTGAGCTGCAGCAGCCGATTGTAGGCGCCTCGCAGCTTGTACGCACCCGTACGCTGCAGGTTCTCACACTTCATGTAGACGTTCGGAACCCCGATCACCTCGGCGAGGTATCGCGACGATTCGAGCGGCGTGCGCTGCGTAATCCGGTGCACGACCTCGAGAGCGCGTTCGAACTCTTCGAGCGACGGGGCTGTGGTCATGAGTGTCCTTCCTTCCGGCGCAGCCGGGCGACAAGTTTCGCGCGACTCCGCGCACGGTGATGGGTTTTCTCGCGGCGGTGATAGTCGGCCACCGGGTCTGAGCCCGGAATCCACCGCTTCTCGACGAGGGTGTTGACGATCGAGTTCGCGGACGCGACGATCGGGACGGCGAAGAGCGCGCCGGGAATACCGGCGACGAGGGCGCCGGTGGACACGGCGAGCACGACCCCGAGCGGGTGCACACGAACCGCGCTGCCCATCACGAGTGGCTGCAGCACGTGGCCTTCGATCTGGTTGACGAGGATCACGACGCCGAGCATCGCGAGCGCATTGATCGGCCCGTTGTAGACGAGCGCGATGAAGGCTGCGAGCGCGCCGGTCGTGATCGCACCGAGGAACGGGATGAACGAGCCGAGGAACACGAGCACCGCGATCGGGATCGGCATGGGCACCCCGAGGAGCGCCGCGCCAACGCCGATGCCGACCGCATCCGCGAACGCGACGAAGATCTGCACGCGAACGTACTGCCCCACCGACACCCAGCCGGCGCTGCCGGCCGCATCGACGGGGGCGTGCGCCTTCGCGGGTAGGAACCCGAGCACCCAGTACCAGATCCGTTTGCCGTCGATCAGCATAAAGATGAGGGAGAACAGTGTGAGCAGGAGCCCCGCCACCATCTGCCCCGCGGTGGTCGCTACGCCGAGCGCACCGTTCCAGATCTCTGACTGGTGCTCGTCGATTGTTTTCATGAGCTGGTCGACATAGCCGTCGATCTGCTCCGCAGAGATTCCAAGGCTGTTGCTCTCCACCCAGTGGAGCAGGTCGTGCCACTGGGCTTCGGTGCGTTTGGCGAGGTCGTCGAATCCGCTGCGCAACTGAGTGACAATCAGGGTGACGAGCGCACCGACCGCGACGATGAAGATCGCGAGCGCGGAGATGACCCCGAGCCAGCGTGGAGCGCCGAGCTGCTGGACCCGGTGCACGATGGGTGCAAGCAGCGCGGTGAGCAGGATCGCGATGAGGACCGGGATCACGATGATCCGGATCTGGATAATGAGCCACAGCACTCCGGCGAGCGCGAGACCGATCGTGATCAGCCGCCACGACCAGGCGGCCGCGACACGCACGCCGAGCGGCAGCTCCTGCGACGCGTTTCGGACCGGCTCCGCCGCATCCTCGCTCTTGGTGTCATCCACGGCACAATCCTACCGACCGGCGTATGCCGCTCCGCGTCCCGTCACAGGAGCCTGCGCATCCAGCCGCGCAGGAGCGCCTCCTTGCGCGGCGTGAACGGCGGCATGACCGTCGAGCTGAGCGTCTCGGGAACGAGCGGTTTCGTCAGCACCGCCTTCTCGTGGGTGAAGGTCAGGAAGGACCGCTCGCCGTGGTAGGCCCCCGTGCCGCTCGCGCCCACGCCGCCGAAGGGCAGGTCGGGTGCGACGAGGTGCAGCACCGGTGCCCCGAATCCGAGACCGCCGGAACTCGTATCGAGCTCCCACCGTTCCCGAACCAGCTGGTCGGCGGTGAACACGTACGCGGCGAGCGGTTTGTCGCGCCCCCGTACAAACGACAGCGCATCGTTAAGGTCGTCGACCTCGACGAGCGGAAGAATCGGGCCGAAGATCTCGTCGCGCATCACGGGAGCGTCGCGAGAGACACCGGCGAGCACGGTCGGCTCGATGAACCTCGTGGCCGCGTTGGAGCCGCCGCCGGTCACCTGCTCCCCGTCCTCCAGGTAGCCGACGAGTCGTTCGAACTGCGCGTCGGTGACGATTCGCCCGTAATCGGGGTTGCGCTCGATCGCACTGCCGTAGAGGTCGTGAATCGCCGTCACGAGGGCCGGCCCGAGCTGTGCGAGCACCTCGCCGGTGCCGAGCACGTAATCGGGAGCAACGCAGGTCTGCCCCGCGTTGATGAACTTGCCCCAGGCGATGCGCTTCGCAGCGCGGTCGATGTCGACGGTGCCATCGACGTAGACGGGCGACTTTCCGCCGAGCTCCAGCGTGATCGGGGTGAGGTGCTCCGCCGCAGCGCGCGCCACGATCCGCCCCACCCGGCCGCTGCCCGTATAGAAGATGTGGTCGAAACGCTCCTTGAGCAGCACGGTCGTCTGTGGCACCCCGCCCTCGACGACGGCGAAGGCCCGACGATCGAGGCCGTGTTCGAGCGCCCGGGCGAGCACCGCCGACGTCGCCGGGGCGAGCTCGCTCGGCTTCACGATCGCCGCGTTGCCGGCGGCAATCGCCCCGATGAGCGGCGACAGTGCGAGCAGGACCGGATAGTTCCAGGGAGCGATGATGAGTGCGACGCCCAGCGGCTCACGGACGACGCGCGCAGACCCCGGCAGCAGGGCCGGCGGGAGCGGCGCGCGCCTCGGCCGCATCCAGCGACCGAGATGGGCGAGCGCGTGATCGATCTCCGCAGCGAGGAACCCGAGCTCGGTGGCCTGCGCTTCAGCCCCCGACTTGCCGAGGTCGGCGTGCAGCGCCGCCTCGATCTCGGGGGTGCGGTCGAGGAGCACGGCACGGAGCCGCTGGAGCTGTTCGCGACGCCAGCTTTCGGGCCGGGTGATCCCTTGATCGAAGCCGTATCGCAGCCCGGTGACGATGTCGGGGATGCGTTCGAGAGAAGTATCCGCCATGACCCCACACTACCGGCGGGCGGTGCCGGTGTCTTCGGGTACCTCGCAGGTGCCGCCGGGGCAATACATCGGCGGGGTGCGACTGAACAGCGTTTGTAGTTTGCAGCCCACGCAGATTCCGAACGCCGTTTCGAGAAAGAGAAAGAAGAGACAGAGCCCGCACAGCGCGAGCGTGACCCACAGCGGCGCCTGGAGGAGGCCGGTGGCCGCGCACGCGGTAATCCCCATCGCGTACCCCATCCACCAGGCAAACACCTTCTGCGGTGCCCCCACCCACTCCGGCTGCTGGCCGTGAACCATCAGCCGCCCCAGCGCGAGCGACGGCGCAAAACGGTCGCCAACGAGCACCCGAACCATCATGTCGATGACGAAAATCGCCCCGAAGGGTTTGAGCGGTTCCGCGGATCCCGTCACCCAGGCGATCACGTAGAGAATAATGCCGGGAAGAAACAGAATGCCCGCTCCTGCCCGCGCCTCGCGTTCATTCAGGACAGGGATCGCATAACCGGGCACGATTCGGCCCACGCGGGGCCGCCCGGGCCGATCCCTCACCGCACTCGTCGTCAACTGAATCTACCCACCACATTCGGGATTTCCTGCACCAGCACGAACGCGCCCATCGCGAGCACGAAATAGCCGAAGCCCTTGCGTAGCGCCCGCTCCGGAATTCTGCCGGCGAGCTTCGCGCCGAGAAGGGACCCGACGATCGCGATGCCCGTGAACGCGAGCACCACCGGCCAATCGATCTGCACCGAGAAGAGGTAGCCGGCGAGCCCAGACGCCGACTTCATCACGATGACGAGCAGCGACGTGGCGACGGCGATCGCCATCGGCAGCCCGCCAAGCAGATTGAGCGCCGGCACGACGAGGAAACCCCCGCCGGCACCGACGAGTCCAGTAGCAATACCCACGACGAATCCGTCGAGGAGGATGCGCGCGAGCGGCAGTCCACCCTCTCCCCCGGCTTGCGCCCCGCGCTCCTTGCGGCCGCGAATCATCGCAACCGCCGTCGCGACCATCATCACGGCGAACAAAATCATGAGCACGGCGCCGGGAATCACTCCGCCAAGCAGGCCACCGGCAAAGGCACCGACCATGCCGGCAGCACCGAAGAGCAGCCCGGTCTTCCACCTCACCCGGCCCGCTCGTGCGTGGGAGAGAAGGCCGACGGCGCTCGTCACCCCGACGATGAAGAGCGACGAGGCGATCGCCACCCGCGGCTCCATCCCCAGCACGTAGGTGAGAATCGGGGTCGTGAGGATGGACCCGCCACCGCCCAGCAGGCCGAGTGACACGCCGACGAGCACCGCGAGCAGCAGCGCGACGACCAGCGCCGTATCCATCGTCACGACCCCGCCCGCCTACGCGGCCTGTGCAGCGGGAGCGTCGACCACGGGAGTGTTCCCCGCCCCGACCCACCCGAGGTAGCTGCCTTCGAGCTCGGCGACGTCGTATCCGGCGCGGCGCAGCGCGCTCGCCGTCACGGAGTTGCGCACACCACTCTGGCAGTAGGTAACGATCGTGCCCGCGTCGGCGGCCGGCAGCTGATCGAGGTTCCACAGCACGCGGCCGCCCGACAGCTGCGCCGCATTCGGCAGGTGCCCCTCAGCGAACTCCGTCTTGTTCCGCACATCGAGGAGGAGCGCACGGTCGAACCCTGCGAGGTCTTCCGGGCGAACCAGCTGCGGCGTGACGAGGTCAAGGCCCTCGAGGGAGGTAATGAACCCGGTGACGGTGTCGATGCCGACGCGGACGAGGTGATCCCTCATCGCCTCAGCCTCCTCGCGAGACTCCGCGAGCAGCACGAGCGGCCTGGACTCCCGCTCGGGGTCGTACACCCACGACCCGTAGCTCGCCGCCTTCGCGACGCCAGGAATGTTCAGTGCACCCTCGACGGTTCCGGTGTGCACCTCGCGGTGCTGGCGGGTGTCCACGAAGATCGCTGTGTCGGCGTCGAGCTCGCTGCGGAGCCGCTCAGGGGTGAACTCGACGAGCGCGGGCGCCTCGCCGATCACCGCCGGGCCAACCTTGTTCTGCACCTTCATACGGCCGAAGTAGGCGTGCGCATCGGGCTGACCGCTCAGCAGCTCATCGACGAAGCCCTGCTCGTCGTTGTTCTTGAGGTAGGGGCTCCACCATGAGAAGTTCCGTTCGTAACCGACGGTCGATGCCGCAATCGCGCCGAGCGCTTTCCCGCAGGCCGAACCGGAACCGTGCGCCGGCAGCACCTGCACGTAGTCGGGCAGGGTGAGGAAGTGGTCGCGCAGGCTGGCGAACAGATCCTTCGCCCCCTGGAAGCGTGTGTCGACGAACCCGGCCGCCTCATCGAGCAGGTCGGGCCGGCCGAGGTCGCCGACGAAGACGAAGTCGCCCGTGAGCATGAAGCCAGGCTCCGAGCTCTGCGCACCGTCGGTGATGAGGAAGGACATGTGCTCCGGGGTGTGGCCAGGGGTGTGCACCGCTTCGACCGCAATGTTCCCGAGCGTGATGCGGTGGCCGTGCTTCATCCGCACGGCGTCGTCGAAGACCTCCGAGTAGGTCCAGTCGGGCCCGCCCTCGTCGGAAACGTACATTTGCGCGCCGGTCGCGGCGGCGAGTTCGCGGGTGCCCGAGAGGTAGTCAGCGTGGATGTGCGTCTCGGTGACGGCGGTGATGGTCATGCCGTTCTTCGCGGCGAGTTCCAGGTAGACGTCGAGGTCGCGGCGCGGGTCGACCACGATGGCCTCCCCCTTCGCTTGGCAGCCGATGAAATAGCTGGCCTGGGCCAGGTCCTCGTCATAGATGCGTTCCAGCAGCACGGTCGTGCCTCCTTCAAGTGTGGTGATGTGTGGTGGGTGGTCTGCGCGCGCGTGTGACATCGCGAGCGCGCGGTTCGTCAGCTTGCAGCTGCCTCGGTTTCACGCTCGGCGATCTGCTTGCGCACGTCGTCCATGTCGAGCTCGCGGGCGCGCTCGATCAGCAGATCGAGCTGCGCGGGCGGGAGCGCACCGGGCTGTGCATAGACGAGGATCCCTTCGCGAAACACCGCGAGAGTCGGAATCGACGTGATGCGGAACTCGGCTGCGAGGCGCTGCTCCGCTTCCGTATCGACCTTGCCGAAAACGATGTCGGGGTGCTGCGCGGAGGCCTTCTCGTAGGTCGGCGCGAAGGATCGGCACGGGCCGCACCAGGCCGCCCAGAAGTCGACGAACACGATGTCGGCGCTCTCGACGGTGTCGTTGAAGGTGTCGTAGGTCAGGTCTTTTGTTGCCATGCTGCCCTCCTCGGGTCAGTGCTTAGGTCAGTGCTCGAGAGTCGGGGTGGGTGGGGTTCAGCGCCCGAAGAGGCGCGCGAAGAAGCCGGGCCGTGCGGCCTTCGCCGCGTCGATCTCGGCCTGCGAGTGCTTACCGCCACACCATTCGCCGCGGGGCACGCTCGCTCGAACGGCAGCGACGTGGTTACCGCATCCTGCCCATGTCGTCTTGCCGCAGGTGCGGCACTTCACCGGACTGCACATATTCGCTGCTCCTCTTTGGTTTTGGGGAGGGATCCAAACGAATCCCAATACCCCGGGGGGTATATGAATTCCACTATACCCCCTGGGGTATGCGTGATGTCAAGCCCGACGCGTGCGGGAAGACAGCGCGAGGACACCGCGGCAACGGCGCAGTCATCTGAGCAAGTGGGATGTCGGCGCGAGTCAACACGCGCGAGCGGGAATACCAGCGCGAGTCAGGACGTCCGCGCGAGCGAGTGCGACTCCCTGAGTCCGGACGACCGCGTACGCCGAATGCCCGCGCTCAGAGCGCGGGAGAAGGCATGACCGCCCTCAAGCCGCACTCACCAGAAGTGGAGCGCAGGAACGATCAGGAGAATACCGACGAGCACCACAGAAGCCGACAAGATGAAGCAGATATTCGCGGCGACGGTCGCCCACCGTGGCCGCCCCACGGCGTCGACGTCGTCGTCCTCGTCATCGCGGGATGGCCCGTTCGGCTCGAACGTGCCGTCTTCACGGCGCACCGGCGGCGCAGGGGTTGCCAGGAAACGAATGCCGAGCGAATAGAGCGCCACCACGAACACCGCGGCGAACAGCGACGCTGCGAACACGATGACGAAGGCCATCCAGTCGATATTCACTGCGCACCCCCGTCAGACTTCTTCTGCCGTTCCGCATCACGGATCGCACGCTCAGCCTTCTCGGCCTCGGCCGCCGCGCGTTCTGCCGCGCGCGCGGCAAGATCGTCGCGCACCGCAGACTGCGCCACAGAGGTCAGCGGAGGAACCGTGCCCGTCTTCGTGCGCAGCTTCTTCACCTTCGACTTCCGGATGCGCACCGCGTATCCGGATTCGGCGACGTCGGGCACGGGGATCGCGTTCGAACTATCGACGCGGTTCCGCCTTGAACGCAGGAAGATGAACACGATGAACCCGAAGCCGAGAATCGCGTCGATCACGATGCCGATCGGCCCGATGTGCGCGATCAGTGCTGCGATCGCTGCGACAGCCCCGGAGGCGGGCAGCGTGAACAGCCAGCCGATCGCGATGCGCCCCACGGCACGCCAGCGCACGCTCGAACCGCGCCGCCCGAGACCGGAGCCGATCACCGAGCCCGAGGCGACCTGCGTGGTTGAGAGCGCAAACCCGAGATGACTCGACGCGAGGATCGTCGCCGCGGTGCTCGTCTCCGCCGCGAAGCCCTGAGCCGGCTTCACCTGTGTGAGGCCCGCGCCGAGCGTGCGGATGATCCGCCACCCGCCCGAGTAGGTGCCGAGCGCGATCGCGATCGCGCACGCGGCGATCACCCAGAAGTGCGGGCCTGTGCCCGGATCCTGCAGGTTCGCGGCAACGAGCGTTAGCGTGATGACACCCATCGTCTTCTGCGCGTCGTTCGTGCCGTGCGCGAGAGCGATCAGTGAGGAGGAGGCGATCTGCGCGTACCGGAAACGGCCGCGCCCGTCCTTACGCCCGTCATGGCGGCGGGTGATGGCGTACGCCACGCGGGTGGCCGTGAACGCGACGATCCCCGCAGTCAACGGCGCGGCGACCATGGGGATGAGCACCTTCGAGAGGAAGACTCCACCGTTGATCGCCTGTATGCCGGCGCCCACGATCGCGGCTCCGATGAGTCCCCCGAAGAGCGCGTGCGAGGAACTCGAGGGCAGCCCGTAGAACCAGGTGACGAGGTTCCACACGATTGCGCCGATGAGCCCGGCAAAAATCATCTCCGGGGTTATGAGCACGCCGCCGTCACCCTCGTTAATGAGGCCCCCCGAAATGGTCTTTGCGACCTCGGTTGAGAGGAAGGCGCCCACCAGGTTCAGGATGGCGGCGAGGAGCACCGCGGTCTTCGGTTTGAGCGCGCCGGTAGCGATGGGCGTGGCCATCGCATTCGCCGTGTCGTGGAAGCCGTTGGTGAAGTCGAAGAAGAGCGCCAGCACGATGACCAGCAGCACGATGAGTGTGAGTTCCACCGGCGTCTTTCGATCGGGTTCGAGGTCGGAATCGCGGACGATCTGCCGCCCGAGTTTACCTGTCGTTCAGATGACTCTCGGCCCGCAAACACGCCACCCTTATGGTTTCACCTCGCCGTGGTCGGGTCAAGCTGACAACCGAAGTTCACCCACCGTTCACCTGGGGCGTGTCTCGACTCATCATGCCGGGCGATGTCCCGTGTTCAACCGAAGTTGAGGCGCACCTCGTGGTAGCGATCCACCGGCACCGTCTTGAGTCGGCCGGCCGCCTCGGCGAGCGGCACCATCTCGATCCGCTCTCCGCGCACGCCGGCCATCGTGCCCCAGTTCCCGGCGAGCGCCGCATCGGCCGCGGCGATCCCGGTCCGAGTCGCGAGCACACGATCGAACGCGGTCGGCGACCCTCCGCGCTGCACGTGTCCGAGCACGGTCGCCCGGGTCTCGATCCCGGTGTGCTCCTCGATGAGCGGCGCGAGAACCTCGGCGATACCGCCCAGCCGCGGGCGGCCGAAGCCGTCGACCCCCTCACGAGTCACGGCCGCCGAGGCGCCCTCCAGCCGAAACCCCTCCGCCACGACGACGAGCGATGAACGGCCGCGATTTCGCACGCTGAGCACCCACTGCGCAATTTGTTCAATCGATTCGGGAAACTCTGGTGTGAGTGTCACCTGCGCCCCACCGGCCATGCCGGCGTGCAGCGCGATCCAGCCGGCGTCTCGCCCCATCACCTCGAGCACCATGCAGCGGCGGTGCGATTCACCGGTCGTGCGGAGCCGGTCGATGGCCTCCGACGCGATCGAGACGGCGGTGTCGAAACCAAAGGTCGTGTCGGTGCCTTCGAGGTCATTATCGATGGTCTTGGGGAGCCCCACGACAGGGATCCCTCCGCGGTCGAGCATCGCCGACACCGTCTGCGTCCCGTTCCCGCCGATAAGGAAGAACCCGTCGAGGCCGTACTCCTCGGCACGCGCACGCACCGCCGCGACGCTCTCGGGGGTTTCCTCTCCGCGGGGGAACGGTGGCACCCGGCTCGTGCCGAGGAAGACGCCGCCACGCGGGGAGAGCCCGCGCACTGCGGAACGGTCGAGCGCGACGGTGTCGTTCTCGTGAAAGCCCCGCCAGCCGTCCATGAAGCCGACCATCTCGAAGCCGTGCACGTCGACGCCGCGCAGCACCGCACCGCGGATCGCCGCGTTCATCCCCGGGCTGTCGCCTCCGGAACAGAGCACACCGATCCGCATGATTCCCTTTCACCGTCGGGAGGATCTGCCACCTCCGCCACCACCATCGTAGCCGCGGGGCAGGCCCTGCCATGGGGCGTCACGCAGCGGGCACCACGCGTTCACCGGCCCGTCACACCGGGCGGGCGAACGCGCCGGGCCCGAGTGCGCCGGTCAGGAGTTGCGCGCCGCGAGCGCCTGCTCAAGCACCCCCATGAGGGCGAGAAGCTGCACGGGATCGGCGTCTTCCTCTGGCGCGGCCGCGCCGTCGAGTGCACGCGCCGCGAGCCCAGCCTTGCCGTCGATGAGCTCCGCGATCCGGGCGTCGATCGTCTGCGCCGCGATGATCCGCCACGCCGTCACCGGCTCCTCCTGGCCGATGCGGTGCACGCGGTCGATCGCCTGCGTCTGCTCGGCATCCGTCCAGCTGAGCTCGGCGAGCACGACGTTCGACGAGGCCTGCAGGTTGACGCCGACCCCTGCCGCGGTGAGCGAACATACCGCGACCGAGACGGAATCATCCTTGTTGAAGGCGTCGATCTGGTCTTGCCGGAACGAGGCCGTCTGGTCTCCACGGATGGAGACCGTCCGCAGTCCGGCCTCGGCGAGCTGCGCCTCGACCCGGTCCATGACGTCGATGTGCTTCGCGAAGAAGACGACCTTACCGACCGAGCGGGCGAGCTGGGCGGTGTAATCCGCGGCGAGCCCGGCCTTCGCTTCACCGATCTGTCGCACCATCGTGAAGACGTTCATGCCGTCGGCAGAAGCGTTCGACTCCTCGAGCTCCTGGGCGCACACCATGCGGATGATCGCTTCGTCGGAGAGCTTCTCGCCGAGCTTACCGCCCTTGACAGCGATGAACCGGTCGAGCAGCTTCTTTGCGAGCTTTGCCTCGGCCTCCTTGATGCCGCGCCCGAATTCGTCATCGAGCTCGACCGGAAGATCCACCACGCGCTTCGCGGGCAGGTCAGCGGCGACGTCGATCTTGCGGCGCCGCACGATGCCCATGTCGATCACGCTCTGCCGCGCCTCCGGGTAGAACGTGGCGTCGGCCGGCGTCCACCCGTTGCTCTCGAGGCGCGCCATAAGTTCGGGGCCCGGCTTCTCAGCGTCGGTCCACCCGAGGAAACGCCAGATCGCGCGGAAATCATCGATGTCGTTGATGAGCGGGGTACCCGTCAGCGCGATCATGAGCGGCGAAACGCCGGGGGTGCGCTCTCGAATGCGTTCGGCGATGGCGAGCACGTTTCGTGACCGCTGCGACTGCACGTTCTTGATCATGTGCGCCTCGTCGACGACCATTCCCTTGAAACCGAAGCGGGAGATCCAGCTGAGGTGCCGGTCGACGATGTCGTAGTTGACCACGAAGACGTCGGCGAACGGATCGATGTCTTGGCCGTCGCCGTGAATGACGGTGACGCGGCGCTGCGGCGTCCACCGCTCGACCTCGCGCGCCCAGTTCATCTTCACCACGTTCGGCACGACAACGAGCAGTGGGTATGCGTCTGCGACCGAGGCCGCGAGCACGGACTGCGCCGTCTTGCCGAGCCCGGGCTCATCAGCGAGCAGGAAGCTGCGGTGCCCCTCGTGCACGCTGGCCAGGAAACGGGCCTGGTGGGGCATCAGGTCGAACCCGGGAGGCGAGAGCCGGTCCGGTACCGGCGGGGCGGGCAACGGCATGCACGCCGCGCCGCCGCCGCCCTGCTCGAACGATTTCAGTAGTGGGCCGAGCAGTTCCCAGTTCGCGAGTCGCACGACCGGGGTCGGTTGCGTGGGGGGCTGCAGGTCGGGGCTCAAGAACGGGTTCGCGAGCATCCTGCCCTCGATACCTGCTGGCTGCACCTGACGTTCGGCGAGCTCTGGCGGCACGATCACTTGCGCGGGCTCGGGCGTCGCGAGTTCCTCCTCGGGCAGCTCGATGCCGGCCTGGGTGAGCATCTTGCGCTTGAGCTGCCGTGCGGCCTCGGTGACGGGCGCGGCGGGCTCCAGCAGGGTGATGAGGCTCGTGTCGCGGGCGGCGGTCTTCGCGAGGATTGCGGCCACCCCGTCGAGACGCTTGAGCGTCTCCGCGCGCTCCGCGTCGCTCGTCGCCTCATCGGTCTTCACCCGCGCGCGTTCCTCGCGCATGAGGAGCGCGATGACCTGGAACTTGGTGCGGTTCGTGGGCGTGGCCTTACCGCGCTGGGCCGAAGCTTCGACCTCGCGAACGGCTCGGGCGAGGAGCGGGATGATGCCCTCGTTGTGGCTGGGCTTACGGCGCGCGTTCGAGCGCGTCTGGCTCTTCGCGGCTGACTGGCGCGTGGCAGTGGTGGTTGCCAATGGATCTCCTGATCGGCGTTGTGCGGCCCCGAATACCGAAGCCGGGTCACTCGCGGATTCAGAGCCTGACCTTATGCCCGGCATGGGGCTCTACAGCACTCGCGATATGCGACCTGCCCCTATCGTATCAGTCGATTCCGTGCGGATCGACGAGATCAGTGAATCTTCAGCTCGCGAGCAGGGATCGCGTCACCTCGACGTCTTCCCCCATGCGCACAATGAGTTCGTCGAGCGAGTCGAACGCGATCATTCCGCGGATGTACGCATGGAAACGCACCTCCATCGTGCGCCCGTAGAGATCCCCGGTGAAGTCGAGCAGGAACGCCTCGACGCGGGACTGCTCATCGGGGGTGAAGGTCGGGTTGTTGCCAACGGAGATCGCGGCCGGATACTCGACGTCATCGATCACGACGGTTCCCGCATACACGCCATCGGCCGGGGCGAGCCCCTCGATCCGTCCGCCGAGGTTTGCCGTCGGGAAACCGAGATCCCGCCCGCGCGCGTCACCGCGCACCACCTCACCGCGAACCGCCGGGGGGCGCCCGAGCATGCGCACGGCGGCCGCGACATCACCGGCGAGGAGCGCCTCACGAATGCGAGAGGATGAGACCGGTCCGACCGACGAGCCGGCCTCGCTGTCAGGCACGAGATCCACAACCTCAACGGTGAACCCGAAGCGTTCACCCAGCTGTCGCATGAGCGCCGCACCGCCGGCACCACCTTGACCGAAGCGGAAGTTGCCACCCATCACGACGCGCATGGCATTCAGGCGACCGACGAGCACCTCCTCGACGAAACGTTCGGCGGGGATCGCCGCGAACTTCTCGTCGAAGTCGACCATCACGCAGGTGTCAACACCCGCCGCTTCGAATGCTTCCAAGCGCTGCTCACGACTCATCAACGGACGCGGGCAGGCTTCGGGTTTCAGAAGCTCGAGCGGGTTCCCCCGGAAGGTGAAGACGACCGGAGTGAGCGGGGCCGCATCGAACACGTGGCCGAGAATCGCGCGGTGGCCGAGGTGCAATCCGTCGAACTTGCCAATCGCGACGGCCGATCCCTGCGCGAAATCAGCGTCGGGAATCGACTCGATAGAGGGAAACACACGCATCAATACAAGCTCTCGTTCGGGTCTGGGGTGGGCTCGGGGTCTTCCGTCGTACCCTCGCGTCGCAACCACAGCATACCGAGCACCGGCAGAACGAGCGGAACCCAAATGTACCCGGCGCCGTACAGCGACCACACCGTCTCGTGCCCGAAAATCTCCGGGTGCGTGAGGCTCAGCGTGCCGACCGTGAGCACCCCCGCGAGCTCAAAACTGAGTGCTGCCCAGGCGAGCGCCCGCCAGACCCGCCGTTCACGGCGCCTCCCCATGATGAGCGCGACCGTAGCAAGAATGTAGACGGCTCCCGCCACCGCCGACAGCGTGTAGGCGAGCGGAGCCTCGTCGAACCGGGTGAGGATCTGGAAGACCGAGCGGGCCGTCGCAGCGATGGCCAAAATGATGTAGACAGCGATGAGCACGCTGCCCACACCGCTCAGCCATTCGCCGACCGCCCCCGAGTCGCCGTCAACGGCGACGTCACGGTTCCGCGAATCTGACACGAGTTCCAGTCTACCGCCGCCCCGCTGAACGGGCGCTCCGCAGATCTGCTCCACTCATTCGCTGCGTGCTCTGGCTCGCGCCAGTGGCGCACGCCTTGGCCAGGGATCCCTGTCCCCGTCTACCCCCAGATGACAAGCATCCGGTAGGTCATCACCGCGACCGACAGGTTCACGACCGCGAGCACGAGGTTCGCCCAGCGCGTCCGGTCGACGAGCGCCCAGAACGCGGCGCCCGGCGGTAGCAGGAACGCGATGATGAGGTACATCCAGAACTCGAGCGGATCACCCTCGGGAGGATTCCCCGCCGCGGGGGCGATCGCCGAGATCACGATCTGCACCAGCAACAGCAGGGCACCGAGAAGCGTCGCGCCCAGCGTGTAGTCGTTCGGCCCACGCTTCCGCGCCGACGCGACAAAACAGAGCACCGCCGCGATGAGCCCCACCGCGATGATGACGATGCCGTACCAGAGGATCAAGCGCCAGCACCGCCGGCGTCCGGAGTGGGGAAGTTCGTGATCACGCGCGCACGGCCCTGCCGCACCTGGACGAGTCCCACCAGCTGCCCGTCGGGTGCGATCGCAGCGGCGAGCTCGGCATCGGGGAACCGCTCTGCATCGACCTCGACGCGTTTGCCGTGACCGAGGTCGACCGCCTGCTGCATCGTGAGCGGCAGCTCCGGGAAGAGCACCCTCGCGACCTCCGCGGGTTCGACGAGCACCCCCGGCTTCCCGTCCGCGAGCTCCGCGGTCGACGTCGCTCGGGCGAGATCGAAGGGGCCCACGCGAGTGCGACGCAGCGCGGTCAGGTGGCCACCCACCCCGAGCGACTCGCCAAGATCCCTCGCCAGCGCGCGAATGTAAGTTCCCGAGGAACACTCCACCATCGCATCGACATCGATCACGTCGACGGGCATGTCCCCGCCGGAGAGGCCGTGCGCCGCTGCAAGCTTCGGTTCCTCGATCTCGAACGCGTCGATCGTGACGGGCCGCTTCGGCAGATCCACCTGCTCCCCCGACCGCACCCGGTCGTAGGCACGCCGCCCATCGATCTTGATCGCGCTCACCGCGCTCGGCGCCTGCTCAATGGCACCCCTGAACCCCTCGACCGCCGCAGCGATTCGCGCAGGGTCGGCGGCGAGCGCCTCCACGTCCGCCGGCGGGGCGATGTCGAGAATCGTGCCCTCTCGGTCATCGGTCACCGTCGAAATCCCGAGCCGGATCGTCGCCTCGTAGGTTTTCCCTAACCCGACGAGGTGGGTGAGCAGCCGCGTCGCCGGGCCCGCACCGAGCACGAGGAGCCCCGTGGCCATCGGATCGAGCGTGCCAGCGTGGCCCACCTTCCGCGCCCCAAGCGCACGACGAGCCTTCGCGACGACATCGTGACTCGTCCACCCCTCGGCTTTGTCAATGAAGAGAATGGCGCCCTGCGCGGGCAACTGAGGTTCATGTTGGGTCACCCCACCAGCCTATCGTCGGAGCCAATCGCCGAGCGCCGGAGCCGAGCGCAGGAACCGAGCGCCGAAGCCTAACGCCGGAACCGAATGCCGAAGCCTAGACTGGGCCGCGTGACGAACGAGCGCCGCGAGAGGAACGAACACGGCCCCACCATCACGCGGGCCCTCATCGCCTGGTACCCGACCGCTGCGAGAGATCTCCCCTGGCGGGCGCCCAGCACCTCCCCGTGGGCCATCCTCGTCTCCGAGTTCATGCTGCAGCAGACGCAGGTTGACCGCGTCGTGCCCCGCTGGCAGGCGTGGGTGGAGCGGTGGCCGAGGCCCTCCGCGCTCGCCGGCGATAGTCCCGGTGCGGCGGTGCAAGCGTGGGACCGCCTCGGGTACCCCAGGCGAGCCCTGTGGCTGCACCGCGCCGCGGTCGAAATCACCGAACAGCACGGCGACCGGGTGCCACACGACGTCGACGCACTCCTCGCTCTCACCGGCGTCGGCCCATACACCGCACGGGCTGTGGCGGTGTTCGCCTACGGCCTCAGGCACCCCGTCGTCGACACCAACACCCGGCGCGTCATCGCACGCGCCGTGCACGGGCGCGCAGCCGCGGGCATGCCGGCCGCCCGCGACCTCGACGACATGGAAGCTCTCCTCCCCCGCGACCCCGCTGCTGCCGCGGTCGTCAACGCCGCCGCCATGGAGCTCGGTGCCACCGTCTGCACCGCACGCACGCCGCAGTGCGACCGCTGCCCGCTCGCGTCCCTCTGCGAGTGGCGCGGCGCCGGCTACCCCGACAACGCCCCCGCACGTCGGCCACGGCAGGCAAAATTCGAGGGCAGCGATCGGCAGGCCCGCGGACGGATCATGGCGCTGCTGCGGGACACGCAGGGCAGCGTGAGTGTCGCGGAGGCGCTCGCCGCCGCGGATCCCTCATCGGATACCGAACAGCCGCGGCGTGCCTACGACTCGCTCCTCGCCGACGGGCTCATCGTCGAATTCGAAGGGCGCGTGAGGCTCCCGTAGGCCCGTGAGTGGCAACCACCCGCACGAGTGGCGAAAAACGGCCCCTATTCGGCGCGAACCGGGCACTGTTCTGCCACTCGCCGCTCGGGCTCCAGGCTATTCGTCTTCGTCGCCCTCTCCTGGCTTCACATAGGGATCCGCGTCACCCGCATACGTCGCGCCGGCCGCGAGCGCAGCCGCCTCCTCGTCGCGCCGCTTCGCTTCAGCGAGCAGGTCTGTGAGATGCTGCGCCGACTCGGGCAGTTCGTCGTGGATGAACTCGAGCGTGGGAGTGAGCCGTGTGCCGAGCTGCTTGCCGACCTCGGTGCGGAACATACCCGTCGCGGCCTGTAACGCCGCCGCTGAATCGGCCTGCTCCTGCTCGTCCCCATACACGGTGTAGAAGATGCTCGCGTGTTGCAGGTCGCCGGTCACCCGCACGTCGGTGATCGTGACGAAGCCGAGGCGAGGATCCCTCAGCCCCTTCTCAATGCGTTTCGCGATGATCTGCTGGATCCGCTCCGCCACCTTGCCCGCGCGTGGATTACTCATGCCGCAAGCATATGGCATCTCATCTCCGCTTCTGCACGTCATCCTGCACGCCATATCGGAGGCACTGGTTCTCCATGCACGTCACCGTGCGTGTGGCGACACCGCGCAAAAAAGGCTCGCATCGGCAGGTTGATAGCCCTAGTGTTAGATACAGCTGGTCTATTGACCAGATACCGGTTTTTCCGATGAAAGGACGAGATCGTGAGTTACCAGTCACAAGTTCCGAACCAGCCAGGCTACGGTGCCGCTGCTGGAGCGCCGGGCCCGGGCGAGCCGTTCGACGGCGCCGCAAACCCCGATGACCTCCGCCGTCCGCTCTACGGCGCATCCTTCGGTCAGGCAATCAAACGTTTCTTCAAGAACTACGCGAATTTCAAGGGCCGCGCATCGCGCAGCGAATTCTGGTGGATCGCGTTGTTCTCGTTCCTGATCCAGCTCATCCCGTTCATTCTGTACGTGATCGGCCTCGGCAGTATGACCGCCTCGCTCGCTGCGGGCACCACGGTCGACTCCGAGGGCAACATCGTTGCGATGGATGCGAGCGGAACCGGCGGTGGCACAGCGCTGTTCACCATCGGCCTCATCCTCATGATCGTGATCGGGCTCGCAATGCTCATCCCGGGAATCGCCATCCACTGGCGACGCCTCCACGATGCGAACTTCGCGGGGCCGTTCTGGTTCCTCACCTTCGTCCCCTCCATCGGTAGCATCATCGTGCTCATCTTCACGCTGCTCCCGTCGAAGCCTGAGGGTCGCCGTTTCGACGTCGGCCGCTAAGTCGAAGGCGTCAAACTTGCCGTGGGTTCAGGAGCACTGAACCCACGCGCTGCACAGAGGGTGCGGGCCACACGGGCCGCACCCTCTGTGTTTGCCCCCCGCACACTAGACAGAAAGTCGACATCGTGACGCTCCCGCCGAACCCCGATCAGTCAGGTGGCTCCGGTCAGCCTGAGCAGCCGGAGAGCCCGCAGGTGTCTCCTGCACCCCCAGAACCGGAGACGCACGCCCCCCAAGGTGACCAGGCGCCACCGTCAGCAGACGCTCAGCCCCCTGCCGGCACGCAGGCTCCGCCGCCACCGCAATACGCACCGCCGCAGTACGCGCAGCCGCCGCAGGCTCCGCAGTATGCAGCGCCTCAGCAGAACGGTGTGCCGCCGCAGGCGCCCCAGTACCCGCAGCAGCCCGGTCAGGGTGCAGGCTACGGAGCGCCGCAGCCTCCCGCGTACGGCGCACAGCAGCCGTACGGGCAGCCGACCTACGGCGCTCCCCAGCAACCCGCATACGGGGCGCCTCAGCAGCCCGGTTCCGGTGCACCCCAGCAGCCGTACGGGGCGCCTCAGCAGCCGACCTACGGTGCGCAGCCACAGTACGGGGCGCAGCAGCAGTATGCGGCACCGCACCAGCAGCAGCCCTACCAGACGCCCTATGCGGCTCCGCAGTTCCCGCCGGCGATCGGTGTGGCCCCTGGGCCCGGCGGCCTCTACGACGGCGCCTCCAACCCGGACGACATGAGCCGCCCGCTCTACGGCGCCTCCTTCGGGCAGGCAGTGAAGCGATTCTTCCGCGGCTACGCGAAGTTCAGCGGCCGCGCGTCGCGCAGTGAATACTGGTGGATCGCCCTGTTCTCGTTCCTTGTCCAGCTCGTTCCGATGGTGCTGCTGGTCATCGGAATCATCGGCGTGATTGCGAGCACTGCATTCTCGTACGATTACTACTCCAGTAGTTACAACGCGGGCCCCGCAGCCGGATCCATCGCGCTGATCATTATCGGCGGGATCTTGGCGTTCCTCATCTCGCTCGCCATGCTCATCCCGTCGCTCGCAGTCGGCTGGCGCCGCATGCACGATGCGAACTTCGCGGGCCCACTGTACTTGCTCACTTTTGCCTCGATCATCCCCTACGTCGGTTGGCTCGGAAGCATCGCCGTGCTGGTGCTTGCGCTGATGCCGTCAAAGGCGGAGGGGCGTCGCTTCGACTTCTCCTGAACCCCGCAAATATACGAAGGGCTCGGACGGTATCACACCGTCCGAGCCCTTCGTATTTGGGAGCCGTGAGGGATCAGTCGCGCGACTTCTCGACCATCTCAGTCGTCTCGATCTCGTCGCCGATCTGAATGTCGTTGAACTTGCCGAGCCCGATACCGGCCTCGAAGTCCGTCTTCACCTCGGTCACGTCATCCTTGAATCGACGCAGCGACTCGATGGCGAGACCATCGGCCACGACGACACCCTCGCGGATGACACGAGCCTTCGCGTTGCGCGTGATCGTACCGCTGCGCACGAGCACACCGGCGATGTTGCCGAACTTCGACGAGCGGAAGACCTCGCGGATCTCCGCAACGCCCGACTGCACCTCTTCGTATTCCGGCTTGAGCATGCCCTTGAGCGAGCCCTCAATGTCATCAAGCGCGTTGTAGATGACGTTGTAGAACCGGATGTCGATGCCCTCGCGGGCGGCACGCTCGCGAGCCTTGACGTCGGGGCGCACGTTGAAGCCGAGGACGATCGCGTTGTCGATCGTGGCAAGGTCCACGTCCGACTCGGTGATAGCGCCCACACCGCGGTGCAGAATGCGCAGCTGGACCGAATCGTCGACCTCGATCTTCATGAGCGACTCCTCGAGCGCCTCCACGGCACCCGACACGTCGCCCTTGATGATGAGGTTGAGGGATTCGACCTTGCCATCCTCGAGCGCCTTCGTGAAGTCCTCGAGGCTGATGCGCTTGCGCGCCTTGGCGAGCTGCGCGTTGCGCTCGGCTGCCTCACGCTTCTCGGCGATCTGACGGGCCGTGCGGTCCTCGGTGGTGACGATGAAGTTGTCACCGGCGCGCGGCACCGATGACAGCCCCTGCACCTGCACCGGGCGAGAGGGCAGGGCCTCTTCCACGGCCTCACCGTTCTCGTCGCTCATCGCACGCACGCGGCCGTAGGCCGTGCCCGCAACGATCGCGTCGCCGACGCGCAGCGTACCCGACTGGATGAGAACGGTCGCAACCGCGCCGCGCCCCTTGTCGAGCTTCGCTTCGATGGCGACACCGCGAGCATCCTTGTCAGGATTCGCCCGCAGGTCGAGCCCGGCATCCGCCGTGAGCAGCACTGCGTCGAGGAGCTCAGTGATACCGATGTCATTCTTCGCCGAGACGTCGACGAACATCGCTTCGCCGCCCCACTCCTCAGGAACGAGGCCGAACTCGGTGAGCTGCTGACGCACGCGCTCCGGGTTCGCCTCCTCCTTATCGACCTTGTTGACGGCGACCACGACCGGAACACCGGCCGACTGCGCGTGGTTCAGCGCCTCGATCGTCTGCGGCATGATGCCGTCATCGGCCGCGACCACGAGGATCGCGATATCGGTGACCTGCGCACCACGGGCACGCATGGCGGTGAACGCCTCGTGACCCGGGGTATCGATGAAGGTCAGCGCGCGATCGACGTTGTCGTGCACCGTGTGCACCTGGTACGCGCCGATATGCTGCGTGATGCCACCGGCCTCGCCACCGCCCACGTCCGCCTTGCGGATCGCATCGAGCAGTCGCGTCTTACCGTGGTCGACGTGACCCATGACCGTGACCACCGGGGGTCGCGGCTGCAATACGTCGTCGCCCTCATCCTCAAGCTCGCTCTCGAGGTCGATGTCGAAGCCCTCAAGCAGCTCGCGGTCCTCATCCTCGGGAGAGACGATCTGGATCTTGTAACCCAGCTCGTCACCGAGGATCTCGAAGGTCGCCTCGTCAAGCGACTCCGTCGCCGTCGCCATCTCGCCGAGGTGGAAGAGAATAGTGACGAGGTTCGAAGCGCTCGTATCGATCTTGTCCGCGAAGTCGCCCAGCGAAGCGCCACGGCGCAAACGAACGATTGTCGAGCCGTCGCCGCGGGGTACCTGTACGCCGCCAATCGACGGCGCCTGCCGCATCTCAAATTCTTGCCGTTTCGCCCGCTTCGACTTACGAGCTTTGCTCTTCGAGCCGCCGCGACCGAACGCGCCCGCGGTACCGGCTCCACGCCCACCGCGCCCACGACCGGCGAAACCGCCACCGGGACGCGGCCCGGCGAAACCGCCACCGGCACCCGCACCGGGTCCGCCGCCTGGACGGTTGAAACCGCCACCGCCGCCACCCGGACGACCGCCACCGGGGCGACCGCCGCCACCCGGACGGCCCGCACCAGCACCCTGAGGGCGCGGCGCAGGGCGAGGAATGTTCCCCGGATTCGGTCGACGTCCCATGCCCTGGCTCGGCGCGAACGGGTTGTTCCCCGGACGCGGCGGACGCGGAATACCCATGCCCTGGCTTGAAGCGAAGGGGTTGTTCCCCGGACGCGGGCCCGAGGGCTTAGGTGCACCCGGCTTCGGCGCGCCACCCGGGCGCGGGGCTCCAGGCTTCTCGGCGCCCGGCTTCTCAGCAGCCGGCTTCTCAGCACCCGGCTTCGGGGCTGCAGCACCCGGCTTCGGTGCAGCAGCCGACTTCGGGGCCGCAGCGCCCGGCTTCGGCGCCGCACTCGGCTGAGCCTGCTTGGCCGGGGCCGCATCAGCTGCGGGCGCAGCCGGAGCCGCGGGAGGCTTCGGACCGGGACGCGGGCCAGACGGCTTCTTCTGGGCAGGCTTCGCGTCGGCCTTCGCGTCGCCCTGGGGCTTTGCGACGCCCTCAGATTCGAGCGCCGCCTTCACCTTGCGCGCCACCGGGGGCGCAATCGAGGAAGAGGGCGCCTTAACGAACTCTCCCATTTCCTTCAGCTTGGCCAGCACGACCTTGCTGTCGACACCGAGCTCGGAAGCGATCTCGTGTACGCGTGGGTTTGCCACATTTCTCCTGTCTGGGTTCACGCCAGACAGGCGAGAACCATAATTATCGGACGGGCCTCATCGTGAGCCGCTCATTAGTTGTCCATGAGTGTTTTCAGCCTGTTCTCTAGTGGGCTGGTGTCGAGCTTCCCCGACACCCGTAGTGCACGCGGAAACATTCCGCGCGTCACTGCTCGATCCAGACACTCTGCAGTCGGATGCACCCAAGCACCTCGACCGGGGAGCCTCGCGCGCTCGTCCAAGATCAGACGTCCGTCGCTCAGCACCACCCGCAGCATGTCCGCACGCGACGCTCGCTTACGGCACGCCACGCAGGTCCGAACCGGATACATTCTACCAGCTTCCTGTCCTGAACTCTCCCCGTGTACCCTCGGATGATTTCCAGGCATCCGACTCAATCATTCATGATCGAGTCCGGTTGGATGTCGATCTTTGCGCCCGTCAGCTTGGCGGCGAGGCGGGCGTTCTGCCCTTCCTTACCAATGGCGAGCGAGAGCTGGAAGTCCGGAACGAGCGCCCGTACCTGCTTCAGCGACTCGTTCAGCATGAAGACGTCGGTCACTTTCGCGGGCGACAGCGCATTCGCTACGAACTTCGGCAGCTCTGACGCGTAGTCGACAATGTCGATCTTCTCCTCGCCGAGTTCACTCATGACGGCGCGCACGCGGCTGCCCATCTCACCGATGCACGTGCCCTTCGCGTTGATGCCCGACTGCTTCGCACGCACGGCCACCTTGGTGCGGTGCCCGGCTTCGCGGGCGAGCGAAACGATCTCGACGAGCCCCTCGCTGAGCTCGGGAACTTCCCGCTCGAACAGTTTGCGCACGAGCCCCGGGTGGGTTCTGGAGACGATCACCTGCGGCCCCTTCAGCCCCTTCGAGACGCTCGTCACGTAGACACGGAGCCGGAGACCGTGCGGGTACTCTTCCCCCGGCACCTGCTCCTCGGGCGGCAGGATCGCCTCCAAGTCACCAACGTCGATGTGCACCATGCGCGGGTTCGGCCCCTGCTGCACGACACCCGAGACGATCTGCCCCTCCTTGTCCTTGAAGGAGCCGAGCACGGCATCGTCCGAGAGGTCGCGGAGTCGCTGGTTGATGACCTGCTTCGCCGCGCTTGAAGCCACCCGGCCGAATTCGTCGGTGGTGACGTAGGCCTCGCCGATCGCATTGCCCTCATCATCGAGCTCTGGAACGAGCACCGAGATCTCACCGCTCTTACGGTCGAGGGTCACCTTGACCGCGTCTTCTGAGGGCACCGGAAGTTTCTGGTTCTCGGCGTGACGCAGATACGCCGACTGAATCGCCTGCTCGATGATCTCGACCAGTTCGTCGAAGGGGATCTCCTTCTCGCGCTCGATCTGTCGAAGCGTGACGAGTTCGATCTTCACGGTGGCCTCCTTGAGTATTGAGATGTCTATTCAGCTGTCGACCCGCTCGCGGATCAAGCGACCAGACTACCCCAGCCCCCCGAAAAGTGCCCGTCGAAGTTGTCACGCGCGGCACCCGCGATGCGGGGGTCGAGTGGTGCGGGCGCCGCGCGATACGGTCAGCGTAGCCCGCACCCACAGTCGGCCCGCAAGCCCAAATACACCGTGCGGAACAGTTTCCGCCAAATCCCTCGAAACCGTCACCTGTGGAGGAAGAGCGCGCCACCCTACGCAGGGGTGATCACGCGATGAGGGATCCCATCGCGCCTAGACGAAACGCGCGAGCACCTCGTCGAGCGCCACGCGCTCCTTCGACCCGTCGGCACGATCCCAAACCTCACCAAAGCCTTCAGCAGCGTCGCGTCCGACGACCACGACGCGCGGCACACCGAGCAGCTCGGCATCGCCGAACTTCACCCCCGGCGAGACCTTCGGCCGGTCGTCGAACAGCACCTCGACGCCAGCGGCCGACAGCTCGGCGACAAGCGCTTCGGCCTTTTCGAAGACGACCGGATCCTTGCCAGTGGCGACCACGTGCACGTCGTACGGGGCGATCTCTCGCGGCCACACGAGCCCGCGATCGTCGTGGTTGAGTTCTGCGAGCGCGGCCATGATGCGAGTCACACCGATACCGTAGGAGCCCATCGTGACAGTGACGAGCTTGCCGTTCTCGTCAAGCACCTTCAGGCCGAGAGCCTCCGCGTATTTGCGGCCGAGCTGGAACACGTGGCCGATCTCCATACCGCGCGCGAGCGTCACGGGGCCGGAGCCGTCGGGGGCGGGGTCGCCCTCGTGCACCGTCGCCACATCGACGACGCCGTCGGCGGTGAAATCGCGGTCCACGACGAGGTGGGCGACGTGCTTCTCGAACTCGTTGGCCCCGGTCACCCAGCCGGTGCCGTCGACGACGCGCGGATCGAGGAGGAAGCGGATCCCTGTCGACCCTGCCTCACCGAGCACCGCGGTCGTGCCGCCCGACGCGTCGACGCGGGCCGGGCCGATGTACCCGGGAACGAGGCCCGGGTGCTTCGCGAAATCCGCTGGTGTCGCGGGCTCGACCTCGCAGTTCGGGAATGCGACCTCGACGCGTTTCATGTCGGCGTCGCGGTCGCCGGGCACACCGATGACCACGAGCGAACGCTCGCCCTCCAGGTCAGTGACGGCGAAGACGAGACACTTGAGCGTGTCAGCCGCGGTCCACTCCCGACCGTCCGTGCGCGGCAGCACCGCGTTCGTGTGCGTGACGAGCGTGTCGATCGTCGCCGTGTCAGGCGAGTCGTACACGAGCGCCGCAGGCGTCGCCTCAACGGTCTCGGCCGACGGCGAGGCGGGCACCGGCGACGCATAGGCCTCGACGTTTGCCGCATAGCCGCCCGCGGTCCGCACGAACGTGTCCTCACCGACCGCGATCGGCAGGAGGAACTCCTCGCTGCGCGACCCGCCCATCGCACCCGCGTCTGCGGCGACGATCACATATTCGAGCCCGAGCCGCGTGAAAATCCGCTCGTAGGCGTCGCGCTGCCGCTGGTACGACGCGGCAAGCCCCTCATCCGAGACGTCGAACGAGTAGGCATCTTTCATCGTGAACTCGCGGCCGCGCAGCAGGCCGGCGCGGGGGCGCGCCTCATCCCGGTATTTGTCCTGAATCTGGTACAGGCACAGCGGCAGATCCTTGTACGACGAGACGATGTCCTTCACCATGAGGGTGAAGGCCTCCTCGTGTGTGGGCGCGAGAAGGTAGTCGGCGCCGTGCCGATCCTGCAGCCGGAAGAGGGCCTCACCGTACTCCTCCCAGCGGCCGGTCGCCTCGTAAGGTTCGCGCGGCAGGAGCGCCGGGAAGTGCACTTCAAGCGCGCCGGCTGCGGCCATCTCCTCGCGGATGATCTGCTCGATCTTCCCCTTCACACGGAGCCCGAGCGGCATCCATCCGAAGACGCCCGGCGCCTGGCGCCGAATGTAGCCGGCGCGGACGAGAAGCTTGTGGCTCATCACCTCCGCGTCGGCGGGATCCTCGCGAAGGGTCTTCAGAAAGTAGGAGCTGAGGCGCGTAATCACCCCACCATCGTAGCGCCGCGAGCCGCCGCACCAACCACACGGGCCGACCGCAAGCCGACCGCGAGCCAGTCGCAGGCCGACCGCGGACCTGCCACGGGCCGAGAATGTGCGGGAAGGGATCTACGCTGAGAACGTGAAGTCTCTCCGCTGGCTCGTACCGGTCGCCGTGCTCGCGGTCGCGGCGCTCCTGCGGTTCTGGGCGCTCGATCGCCCCGGCACCCTGGTCTTCGACGAGCTCTATTACGTGCGCGACGCGATCAGTCAGCTCGCGCACGGGTACCCGACAGTGTGGCCGGATGACGACCCGAGCATGAGTGGTTCGCGATCCCTCGCCTTCACGGATGCCGCCTCGAACGCGGTGCACCCGCCGCTCGGAAAGTGGCTCATCGGGCTCGGCGTGCTCGTCTTCGGGCCGGACTCGGGATGGGGGTGGCGCAGCGCCGTCGCCGCGGTCGGCGTCGCGACCGTGGGCGTCACGATGCGTCTCGGCTTTCTCCTCTCCCGCAGTCACCTGGTGGCCTGGTTCGCGGGTCTCCTCCTCGCGATCGATGGGGTGCACGTGACGCTGAGCCGTGTGGCACTCCTCGACGGGTTTCTGACGTTCTTCGTGGTGCTCGGTGCGCTGCTGGTGTGGCGCGACCTCCGCTCGCGTGCCACGAACCCGAGCGCCTGGCGACGCCCGTGGCTGCTCGCTGCCGGGCTCGCATTCGGCGCCGCGACCGCGGTGAAGTGGTCGGGGCTCTACCCGCTCGCGGCGTTTCTCGTCTTCGTCACCGTGGCCGATGTGATCGCGCGCGTTCGCGAGGGATCCCCGCGCCCCGTCTTGCGCGGCGCGCTCCGGGCGGGGGCGACGGCGCTGCTTGCGCTCCCCGCCGCAGCGGTCGCCTATCTCGCGAGCTGGACGGGCTGGGTCGTGGCTGCGGGCGGGTGGGAGCGGGCGGCCGGTGAAGCGTGGCCCCTGTCCCTCGCGAGATATCACGCGAGGATGCTCGAGTGGCACGGCACGCTCACGGCCCCCCACCCTTACCAGTCGCACCCACTCGAGTGGCCGCTCGCGCTGCGCCCGACCGCGATGTACGAGGCGGTCTGGGGTCGGGCGGACGGGTGCGGCTGGGAGTCGTGCCTCTCGGGCATCACCGCGCTGCCGAACCCGATCGTGACCTGGGCCGGTGTGATCGCCCTCGGAGTGCTGCTGTGGTGGCTCGTCCGCGATCTCCGCCGCGGGTTCCCACTCGGCACCCCTCATCTCGCCGCCGCATTCGTCGTCACCGGATACCTCTCCGGCTGGCTGCCGTGGGTGCTTACGTTCTCGCGCTCCGCGGTGTTCCAGTTCTATGCGGTCGTACTCACGCCGTTCGCGGCGCTCGCGCTCGCGCTGGTGCTCGGAGCGATCTGGCAGGGATCAGCGGGCGCCGAGAGCCGTCGGGGTGGCGAGGGCGGTGAGGACGCCGTGAGCCGCCAGGGCCACGCGGGCCTTGCAGACCACACAGGCCACGCGGGCCGCGCGGCTCGCATCGACCCGGCCGAGTTGCGCGGCCGCAGGGTCGCCGTCGCGTGCTTTCTTGCGACCGCGACGCTGCTCGCGGTGCTGTTCTTCCCAACCTGGTCAGGGGTTCCCGTCGCGGAGTGGTTTTGGCGGGCGCACCTGTGGCTGCCGGGCTGGAGCTGAACCTCGGGGCTCAGCCCCGAACGCGAGGGATTTCGCGAGTCTGCGCCATGATCCAGTGCAGCGGCACCTGGATCGCCACCTTCGTGCCACCGCGCTCGTCAGGCCCCCAGGTGATGCTGCCGCCGAGTTCGCCCTCGATGAGCGTACGCACGATCTGCGTGCCGAGCCCATCGCCGACGGTGCCGCCAGGGAGACCGGTGCCCGTGTCGATGACCTCGACTTCGAGACGCTGATCGTTGCGGTCCGCACGAATGAAAACTTCGCCCTCCCGGCCGGCGAGGCCGTGTTCGACCGCGTTCGTGACGATTTCGGTGAGCGCGAGCGCGAGCGGGGTCGCGTACTCGGAGGGGAGTTCGCCGAACGATCCCTCCTTGTGCGGGTGCACGATCGTGTTGTGCAGACTCGCGACTTCGGCGGCGAGACCGAGGACCCGGTCGAACACCTCGTCGAAGTCGACGATCTGTGAGAGGCCCGAGGCGAGCGTGTCGTGTACGACGGCGATCGCGGCGACACGGCGCATCGCCTGGCCCAGCACCTGCTTCGCCTCTTCGCTGCGTGCGCGGCGGGCCTGCACGCGCAGCAGCGACGCGACGGTCTGCAGGTTGTTCTTCACGCGGTGGTGGATCTCGCGAATCGTCGCGTCCTTCGTGATGAGTTCCTGCGCCTGCTGCCGCAGTTCCGACACGTCGCGGGTGAGCACGATCGCGCCGACCTTTTCTCCGTCTCGCACGACAGGGATCGACCTCAGCGCCGCGGTCGTGCGGCGCGCGTCGATCTCGGCGCGCTTCGCGATCTTGCCCTGCGCAATGAGCGGCAGCGACTCGTTTGTGTCGAACTGGCCCTTCACGACCTGTGCGATCACCTCGGCGAAGTTCTCGCCCTCCATCTCATCGCGGTATCCGAGCCCCGCAAAGGTGGTTTGCGAGTTCGGGCTCACAAAGGTGGCGATGCCCTCGAGGTTGATGCGTACGAGCCCGTCGGACGCGCGGGGTGATCCCTGCTCACCACCGCGGGTGTCGCCGCGCGGCGGGAAGAGCCCCTGCTCAATCATGTTGAAGAGATCGTCGGCGACCTCGTGGAAGGCGGCACCGATGCGTGAGGCGTGCTGCGTGTCGGCCACGCTCGTGTGCACGGTGGCGACGGCGAAGGGACCGTGCAGCTTGCCCTCGCTGTCTCGACGGCTCACGGCGTGCGCGGTCAGGCGCATGGGGCTTTCCTCGTACCAGGCCGGCGACGTCGAGATCGCGGGCTCGCCCGTTCGCATCGCCTCGTCGACGAGCTCCCGCCAGTCGGGTCGCAGCAGGTCACCGATGACGTCGCGGTAGAAGAGCGTGACGGAGCCGGCGGGGCGGCTGTGCGCCACGGCGAGGTAGCCGTTGTCGTTCGTCGGGATCCACAGCACGACGTCGCTCAGCGCGAGGTCGGCGATGAGCGACCAATCAAGGGTCAACTGTTCGAGCCACTCGATCTCCTCCTCGCCGAGGGGAGAGTACTTTGTCGCCAAGTCGCGCAGTGAGGTCACGGTTCCACCTTAGAGGTTACGGGGAGTTCGGGTGGCGGCCGCGGTCGGTTCGGTATGCGGGCCGGTCCGCAGGTCCGGGCGAGGGATCAGGCGACTCGCCGTCCTCCTCATCTCCGTCGCCGGGTGGCACCCGGCACAGGTGTTCGGTGACCGCGCCAGCCGCCACGAGCACCGCCCCCGTGGCAAGGGTAAGGATCATGGGCAGCCAGGTGGCGGTCGGAGCGGGCACGCTGCGCCCGAGGAGGGCGAGGGCGAGCCCGGCGCCAGCACCGCCGAGCAGCGCTCCGACGAACTGGCCAGCGCGGGCCGTCGCGAGAAGCCGGACCGCATGGAACGGGTTGACCTGACGCCCCTGCTTTGTGAGGGCGCGACGCAGACGGACCCCGAGGACGAGGAGAACCACGGCGAGGAGCACCAGGGTCGAGGGCAGCGAAAGCGGCGGCACGAACGGCGGATTGCCGCGGCTCGACAGCGCGAACTGGACGACGAGGGCGATCGCGCCGCCCATCGCGGCCGCGGCGACGAGTGCAAGCGGGTTCACTCGGTCAAGTTTGTGCATCGCCCGGCTCCGTGTAGGGGCTGGTGGCGTCGCCGATTCGGTCGAGCAGATCCGTGACCCGGCCGTGCCCCATGAGCACGGCGTTCGGATCGAGGTCTCGCCACGGCGCGAGCACAAAGTCGCGCTCGTGCGCCCTCGGGTGCGGCACGGTGAGCCGTTCGTCGCAGATCACCCGGCCGCCGTACAGGATGAGGTCGATGTCGAGGGTGCGATCACCCCAGTGTTCGGTGCGTACGCGGCCGTGACGGTCTTCGATCTGCTGCATCAGGTCGAGGAGTCGGTGGGGGTCGAGCGTGGTCTCCGCGGTCGCGACGCCGTTGAGGTATCGTGGCGCGTCAGGATCGATCCCTGCAGGGGTGACGGCGATCGTCTCGCGCAGTGGCGAGGCGCGGAACGCGGTGATGCCGGGCTGCTCGGCGAGTTCGCGCTGTGCGGCGCGGATCGTCTCGCCGCGGTCGCCGAGGTTCGCCCCGAACGCGAAGAGCACCGGCACGATCTGGGCGATCACGACGCCACCTCACCGGGTCGGCGCACGATGCTGACGGAAACGTCCGCGAACGTCTCGGCGATCGGCGCCTCAGGCTTGTGCACGGTCACCCGCGCTTCGCCGACCCCGTCGAAGCTGAGCGCGACGGCGGCGACGCGTTCTGCGACCGTCTCGATGAGATCCACCGGGTCTCGCCGGACCGCCGCCGCGACGGCGTCGGCGAGGTCCCCGTAGTGCACGGTGCGGGCGAGGTCATCGCCGCGCGCAGCCGCACCCAGATCCACGTCGAGATCGACGTCGATGAGGAACCGCTGCCCATTCTCGCGCTCATGCGCGAAGACGCCGTGGTGCGCGTACACCTCGAGCCCGGTGAGGGTGACGCGATCCGCCTGGCCTGCGCGCTCACGCGCGGCGGGTGGTGTGCCCCAGGCGCGCTCGACGGCGATCGCCTGCGCGGTGGCGTCGACGTCGTGCACCCGCACGCCCCAAGCGCCGGCGCGCGCGGCAAGAGCACTGACCACCGCGGTCGCGAGGTCGCGCGACCGCGGCCCCGTGTTGCGGCCCGGAAGGTCGGAGAGCACCTCGGCGAGCATCCGCTTGCGTGAGGCGCCGACGAGCACCGGGTAGCCGAGCGCCTGCAACTCGTCGAGATGGCGCAGCAGCTGCCAGCACTGCGCACCCGTCTTGTCGAAACCGAGGCCCGGATCCAGCACGATGTGCCGCGGGTCGACGCCGGCGTCGATCGCGTCGGTCGCGAGCGTGGCGAGTGCGTCCCGCACCTCTGAGACGACATCTGCGTATTGCGAGCGCTCGTGGGCGGGGTCCGGGATCCCTCGCCAGTGACCAATGATGAACGTGGCGTCGTGCTCCGCCGAGGCCCACGCCGCCGCCGCCATCATCGCGGGGTCGAAACGGCCGCCCGAGACGTCGTTGATGTAGCGGGCTCCGGCGGCGACCGCGGCCTGCGCGGTTTCCGCGTGCAGTGTGTCGACGGAGAGCGGGATGCCGTGCCCTGCGAGTTCACGCACGATGGGCAGCACGCGCCGCAGCTCCTCGTCGCGCGGCACCGGAACGGCGCCCGGCCGCGTGGATTCACCGCCAATGTCAATAATGTCGGCGCCGAGCGCGATCAAGTTTCGCGCGTGCGCGAGGGCTGCGTCGGGTTCGACGTAGCGGCCGCCGTCGCTGAACGAGTCGGGGGTGACGTTGAGCACGCCCATGACGAGCGTTCGTCGCGGAGCGGCCGGTCGGGTCGCAACGAGTCCACTCATCGGAGCCTCCTCACTCAACTGGGCCTCCTCGTTCAATGGGGCCTCCTCGTTCAACGGGGATTCCTCACTCAACGGAGCCGCCGATCAACGCGAATACGGCCGCCTGCTGGGCAACGTCGGCGAGGGATCCGCGCGCCGCGACCGTCACTGCGCGGGCTCGGGTTTCGCGCACGCCGCGGTCGGCGACGCAACCGTGCTGCGCGTCGAGAACCACGAGCACTCCCGCGGGCTCGAGCCCGTCTTCCAGCGCCTGCGCGATCTGCTCTCCGAGCCGCTCCTGCACTTGGGGCCGCGCGGCGAGGGTCTCGACCACGCGCGGCAGCGCACTCAGACCGACTACCCGAGCGCCGGGCTGGTAGGCGATGTGCGCCGTACCGCGGAAGGGTAGGAGGTGGTGCTCGCAGATGGACCGCAGGTCGATGTCGCGCATCAGCACGAGCTCGCCGACGCGCTCGCCCGCGGGAATGGCGTCAGTCAGGTGCGCCAGCGGGTCTTCCCGCATTCCCGCGAAGAACTCCGTGTAGGCGTCGGCGACGCGATCGGGCGTCGCCGACAGCTCGGCGCTGTCGGGGTCCGCTCCGATTGCGCCGAGCAGCTCGCGAACGGCTGCGGAGATGCGCGTCCGGTCGACTCCATCGGCCATGGCTGTTACCGCTCGTCGTCCCGATCCGGGGCGCCGAGGTTGCGCGGCGGCTGGCTCGTCTCACCCGGCGCGGGGGGCACCGGGCTCGGGGCGGCAGGTGGTGCGCCCGGAGTCGTCGGTGGAACCCCCGGAGTCGTCGGTGCCGCGGGAGCGGCCGGAGCCGCAGTTCCACCGGCATACGGCGCGGGAGGCGTGCCGTCGGGAGAGGCGGGCGAGCCCGCCGCGGGAGCCGCGTCAGAGGTGTCACCCGCGACGGCCGTTTCCGGGCCCTTCGCATCGGCGTCGGTCGCGTGCTGATTGTCCGTGCGCACCGACTCGGGAACCTCGACGGGCGGCCGGTCCGATACCGGACGTTCGTCGTGCGAGAGCCACACCTGGCGCGGCGGCAGCTTTTGCACGTCATGGAAGATCTCTGCGATCTGATTGTGGTCGAGGGTCTCTTTCTCGAGGAGTTCGAGCGTCAACCGGTCGAGAACGTCTCGGTTCATCACGAGGATCTCGTACGCCTCATTGTGCGCCTGTTCGAGCAGCGCGCGCACTTCGACGTCGATCGCCTCCGCGACCCCTTCGGAGTAGTCGCGGCTCTGCCCGAACTCGCCGAGGAACGCACCGGGCTGCGCCTGCCCCAGTTTGACCGGGCCGATCGTCGCGGACATGCCGTACTCCGCCACCATCTTGCGGGCGGTTCCGGTCGCCTTCTCGATGTCGTTGCCGGCGCCCGTCGTGGGGTCGTGGAACACGAGCTCCTCAGCGACACGGCCGCCGAGCGCGTAGGCGAGCTGATCCTGCAGCTCATTCCGCGTCACCGAGTACTTGTCTTCCAACGGAATCACCATCGTGTAACCGAGGGCGCGCCCGCGAGGAAGAATGGTGATCTTCGTCACGGGGTCGGTGTGGTTGAGGCCCGCTGCGACGAGCGCGTGACCGCCCTCGTGGTAGGCGGTGATGAGCTTCTCGCGATCCTTCATAACGCGGGTGCGACGCTGCGGCCCGGCGATCACGCGGTCGATGGCTTCGTCGAGCGCGCGATTGTCGATGAGCTGCGCGTTCGAACGCGCCGTGAGGAGGGCGGCCTCGTTGAGCACATTCGCGAGGTCCGCACCCGAGAAGCCCGGGGTCTTCCGCGCGACGACCTCGAGGTCGACGTTCTGCGCGAGCGGTTTGCCCTTCGCGTGGACCTGCAGGATCTTCAGCCGGCCAGGCATGTCCGGGGCGTCGACACCGATCTGGCGGTCGAAACGGCCGGGCCGCAACAGCGCCGGGTCGAGCATGTCGGGGCGGTTCGTCGCCGCGATCATGATGACGTTGGTCTTCGGGTCGAAGCCGTCCATTTCAACCAGCAGCTGGTTGAGGGTCTGCTCGCGCTCGTCGTGGCCACCGCCCATGCCCTGGCCGCGACGCTGACCGACCGCGTCGATCTCGTCGACGAAGATGATTGCGGGAGCGTTCGCCTTCGCCTCCTTGAAGAGGTCGCGCACGCGGCTCGCGCCGACGCCAACGAACATCTCGACGAAGTCGGAGCCCGAAATGGAGTAGAAGGGCACCCCGGCCTCACCGGCGACGGCGCGCGCCAGCAGTGTCTTACCCGTGCCGGGCGGACCGTAAAGCAGCACACCCTTCGGGATGCGCGCGCCGACCGCCTGAAACCGCGAAGCGTCCTGCAGGAAATCCTTGATCTCGTGCAGCTCCTCAACCGCTTCGTCGGCGCCAGCAACATCGGCGAACGTCACCTGCGGCGTATCCTTCGAGACAAGCTTCGCGCGGTTCTTGCCAAACTGCATGACCCCGCGACCGCCGCCCTGCATCGACGACAGCATCCACCAGATCAGCAAACCGATCAGCAGCAGCGGCAGCAAGAAACCGAGCAACGACCAGATCGGGTTCGGCTGCGGAACCTTATCCGTGAACCCTTCCTCCGGCGCCGCCTCATCGACGGCCGTAACCACCATCTCGCCGCGCTGCGAGACGTAGAAGAAGTAGACCTCGTTCGAGCCCGCCTCCTCGTCGACCTCGGTCAGCGTCAGGTTGACCCGCTGGTCGCCGTCGATGATCTCGGCCTTCGAGACTTCTCCCGCGGCGAGCAGCTCGAGCCCGCGCTCGGTCGTAATCTCACGGTTACTACCGCCGGAGAGCAGCGACCATCCGAGCAAAACGATGAGCGGCGCAAGAATCAGGTAGAGCAGCGGTCCGCGCAGCAGCTTGCGGCTCTTCGGCGTGCTCTTCGAGGGTTTGTCTGCCAAGTCGGCGCCTTTCGGAATGGACGTGCCGGGGTCTTCCAGCTGGAGCTAGCGTAACGAATACCGCTGACACGGGCCTGGGGCGGGGCCGCGTGTACGCTTACGGCGCAGAAGAGGTTGCCGCGCGCGAGCTTTCGGATCCCTAGCCATCGGCCGTGTAGACGTGCGGCGCGAGCACCGCGACGTCACGGAGATTACGGTAGTCCTCCGCGTAGTCGAGACCGTAACCGACCACGAACTCGACCGGGATATCGAACCCCACATACGCCACCTCGACGTCGACCTTCAGTGCCTCGGGCTTGCGAAGCATCGTGCAGATGCGCACCGAACGCGCGCCGCGGCTTTCGAGGTTCTCCTTCAACCAGGAGAGCGTGAGGCCCGAATCGATGATGTCCTCGACGATCAGCACGTCACGGTCCGTGATGTCGGTGTCGAGATCCTTCAGAATCTTCACGACGCCGCTCGACTTTGTGCCTGCACCGTACGAGGAGACCGCCATCCAGTCCATCTGCGCGTGAAATCTGAGCTCGCGGGCAAGATCCGCCATCACCATGACGGCACCCTTGAGAACGCCCACGAGAAGCGGCGGTTCGCTTCCATAGTCGGATTCAATCTCGCGGGCGAGCTCCGCCAGTCGGGCGTGCAGCTCGGCTTCGGTGTGGAGAACGGTCGTGATCGAATCGCCCAGCGTTTTCGCGTCCATACGCTCCATTCTTCCATCTGTGTCGCCGACAACGCACTCCTTGGTGTCGCGCCTGGTCCCTGGTCCCTGGTCCCTGGTCCGAGTGTGCACCTCGGGGGTGAATGTGCACATAGGGATCAGCACCCCGTGTACACCTTCACCCCCCACGTGCACGTTCACCCTCAGAGCGATCTGAACTCAGCGTCGCGGCGAACCGACCTGCGCGACGAACACGAGCCCACCCTCGCGCCGCATCACGCGCAGCCCTGGCACGAACACGGGGCCCTGCCCGCGCCAGCTCGTGACCAGCGCCGCGACCGCCAGCGTGTGTTCGCGACCGAGATGCGCGCCGAACCAGCGCTCGGCGATCATCCGGATGGCGCGGTTGCGGATCGCGGCCGGCTGCGCAGCGAGCACCGACACGTCGATCCGCACTCCCGCCGCCGCGTCTGCACCAGCGCTCTGAACACCACAGGGATCAACCGCCGCGTCCACGTCGATCCGCACTCCCGCCGCGTCCACGTCGGGCTGCCCGGTCGGCACCTCCCGCGCGGCTCCCACCACCAGCGCCGCCAGCGCGTCGAGCGCCTCCGCGTCCTCCCGTGCCAGGTCGGCGCTTCGCGCGAGCGACTCGCGCACCCCCGGCCCGAGCACGCGCTCGATCTCTGGTAGCAGCTCGCGCCGCACTCGCACCCGCGTATACGCGGAATCCTCGTTGTGCGGATCCCTCCACGGCATCAGCCCCGCCTCCGCACAGGCCGCCTCTGTCACAGCACGCGTGATGCTCGGAAGCTCTCCGAGGAACGGCCTGACGAGCGAGATTCCCGGAACAAGTTCGCGCTTGGGAGGGATCCCCGCGAGGCTGCGCGCCCCCGACCCGCGGGCGAGCGCGAGCAGCACCTGTTCGGCCTGGTCGTCTCGCGTGTGCGCGGTGAGGAGCGCGACCGCCCCGCTCGACGCAGCGGCGTCGACAAACGCCTCGTAGCGGGCTTCGCGCGCGGCCGCTTCGGGACCTCCGCGGCCCGGATCGTCCTGCACACGCACCCGCCGCACGAGTACGGGCTCGAGCCCGAGGCTCCTCGCCTGTTCGGCGGCCCGCGCAGCGACATCCGCCGATCCCTGCTGCAGACCGTGGTCGACCACAATCGCCCCCGCGCGGAGCGTGAAGGCCGGCGCTTCCGACGCCATGGCAACGGCGAGCGCGAGCGAGTCGGCACCGCCTGAGAGGGCGACGAGAACGAGGGGAAGGGATCCCTCGCCGCCCGAGGCAGTGGGAGCGAGACCGGCGAGCGCTCGCCGCGCCGCCAGCCGAGTGTCGAGAAGCGCGCGCTGGACCACGCCCCCACGCTACCCCCTCGGGTATCCTGAGTGGCGGCAAGACCACCCGGACGGGCGCCGCCCGCCGCAAATCATGAAGGAGCGCCGCCCATGGCCGCAGCATTCGACGCCGTCATCGAGATCCCCAAGGGAAGCCGGAACAAGTACGAGGTCGACCACGAGACCGGGCGAGTGTACCTCGACCGCGTGCTCTACACCGGGTTCGTTTACCCCGCAGACTACGGGTTCTTCGAGGAGACGCTCGGTGAGGATGGCGACCCGCTCGACGTGCTCGTGCTGCTCGACTACCCGGTGTTTCCCGGCGTGGGCATCAAGGTGCGCCCGGTCGGCGTGCTCAAGATGAGCGACGAGGCCGGCGGCGACGACAAGGTCATCGCGGTGCAGGCGAAGGATCCGCGCTGGACCTGGATCCAGGACGTCGAGGATATCCCCGAGTACACGCGCAAGGAGATCGAGCACTTCTTCGAGCGGTACAAGGATCTCGAGCCGAACAAGTGGGTCAAGGTCGACGCGTGGGGCTCCGCCGCCGACGCCGAGCAGTTGATTGTCGAGGCGCAGCAGCGCCTCGCAGACAAGCACTGAGGCACTCGTTCAGCACTGAGGCATTAGTTAAGACGAGGGATCCGGCGAAACCTACGCGCTGGATCCCTCGCCCCGTTTAGAACCCGATGTAGTGCGCTGGATTGACGAAGCCGTACCAGCCGCTGTCTTGCATCGGCCGCATCTCGAAGTGCAGGTGGCAGCCGGTGCTGAACCCGGTGGTGCCCACGTAGCCGACGACCTGCCCGGCGTTGACCCACTGGCCCGCACCCACGCTCGACCAGTACTGCATGTGCGCGTACCGGGTCTGCCACCCGTTGGGGTGGTTGATGCTCACCATGTTGCCGCCACCGCCGCCGTCCCAGTAGGCCATCGCTACAGTGCCGGACTGTGCGGCGAAGATTGGAGTGCCGCAGGGAGCTGCGAGATCGATGCCGGTGTGGTTCCAGCGACCCGGTGAGCGGAAGCCCTCGGAGACGTAGTAGCCGTACGTGGGAATGACCCATCCGCCGCTGCTGACGGGGCCACCACCACCACCGCCACCGCCGCCACCGCCGGAGCCACCTCCGCCGCCGGACGAACCGCCGCCACCACCGGACGAACCGCCACCGCCGCTACTACCACCGCCGCCGGAGGCCGCTTGCTCGGCCGCTCGCCGCGCCGCCTCTTCGGCAGCCTTCCGAGCTTCTTCAGCCCGGCGAGCCTCCTCGGCCCGGCGCCGTTCCTCTTCGATGCGCAACCGCTCCTGGTAGCCGGCAACGGTCTCCGTTGTCGTGTCTTTGAGCGCTTCGAGTTTTGTGGCGAGATCGCGCTGCTGAGCTTCTTGGGCTTGCACGAGTGCGCCCTGGCTTTCCACGGCTTCGGCGGCCGCGGCTTCCTTCTGCTCTTTGTCTTGGCGCAGTCGCTCGCGTTCTTCTTCGGCGGCTTTCGCCTGCTTCGCGAGAGAGTCCGCGGTGTTTGCCGCCTGCTCGGCTTCCTGCGACACCTTCGTGTTGCGTTCGGTAGCTTTCGACATGGAGGCGAGCCGGTCGAGCAGCGCGTCTGCGGTGTCGCTCTCGGCTTCAAGGAAAAGCTCTGCGCTCCGGTCGATCCCGCCCGAGCGGTACATTTGCGCGACGATGACTCCGGCGCGCTCAGCTGCGGCGTCGGCTTCCTCGCGGCTCGCGGCCGCCTGCTCGTTCAAGGTCTGAGCCTTCTCGGCGGCGACCATGAGGGCTTCTTCCGCGGCGTGCAGCTCTTCGATCGTCGTAGCGTGCAGGTTGCGTAGCCGTTCGAGTTCGATCTCGCCCTCCGCGATGAGAGCCTCGATCTCGGTGACTTTCGCGGCAGCCGCGGCCTCGTTCTGCTTGGCCGCTTCGACGTCTTCCCAGGTCGGAAGGTCGAGTGCCATCGCGGGGGTGGCGGATCCCTGTCCACCGACGAGCAGCACCGCAACAAAGACTGCCGCTCCGACAAACCCGAGTATTCGGTTCAGTTTGCCAGTCCCCCGCTGTGCCATCTCGCCCCTCCCTCATCCGCTAGATGCAGACGCACTCCTCGAACACGCTAGCATCCATCCCGAACGTGAGGCTTAGAACTCGGGCGCGGCGCGAACAAGCTGGTACGTGCCACGGTGCGAGCCGGCGCGCCAGCGGAGCCGCCTGCAAGATTTGGAGCCGCCTGCAAGATATATGCGATCAGCAGAATATATCCCGCTTTCGCAAGGGATCGCCATATCTTTCGCTGATCCCAGGTATTCGGTCCGCCCAACTGGGGACCGCAGGCCGCCCAACTGGGGGCGGCGGGCCGCCCGCCCGCGGGCCGTCCGCACGCAGGACGCCCGACTCCGGGCCCGCCCGCGGGGACGACAAAGGCCGACGTCACGTGAATGACGCCGGCCTTTGCTGAGTTCAGATGGCGCGGATGTCCGCGGCCTGGGGACCCTTCGGGCCTTCCTCGGTCTCGAACTCGACGCGCTGATTCTCTTCGAGGCTGCGGTAGCCCGAGCCCGAGATCGCGCTGAAGTGCGCGAACACATCGCGAGACCCATCGTCGGGAGCGATGAAGCCGAAGCCCTTCTCGGAGTTGAACCACTTCACGGTGCCAGTTGCCATAGCGTTTTCCTTCATTGTTCTGGGTCGTCTAAACGACCCGCGTAACCGCGGCAATGGTGCCACCGCGGAGTCTGCGCGCGGACAGAGTGTGCCGCGGAGTATGTGTGCGCGGCGCCGGGCGCCTCGCTGGTGCAGCCCGAAATCCCGGGGTCTGCGAAGATCCGCACCCGTGGGGAGAAAGCACTGCAAAGATAAGAAATTCGATTCGATCAGGGTGAGGAGGAGATTCCGCCTCGAGACGGTGGAGATGTGCGGCGCGGGGCCGCTGCGATCGGCGTACGGTGGCTGCCACCGACTTCAGCCGAGGCATCGCAAGTAACACTACACGTCCGACCGCGATTGCAACAGCATTCGGATAAATTCACGGCGTTCCCCCGGTTCCGGGTGCCCGGCCCGCTTGCACGACCGTCATCGTCGTCCGCGCCGCCTCAGCACCGCACCGCATCATCCACGCGCACGCGGGCGCACGTCGCCCACGAGTCTGATCGCGTGCGCCGGTGAAACCGGCAGCCGGTCGGGCAACTGGATCTCGAGGGATCCCTCGCCCACCGCAGCCCCCGCCCCGACAACGAGCTCCTCACCGGTCTCAAGCAGTTCGGCGCGCACTTCGCCCACGGCTGCCAGCTCGGGGAGTTCCCAGCGACTTCGTCGCGGCGAGCCGCCAGTGATCAGGAACGTGTCCGCGCCGCTGCGGGTGAGGCGCACGTCGGTGCCGTCGGCCGCGACGGTCGCGGCCCGATGCCATGGGCGGGTCGCAAAGATCGCGTCGCCGTTCTTCGCAAGCCAATTTCCGAGGGCTCGAAGCGGCGCCTGCTGTGCGTCGGGGGTCGTGCCGTCGGGCAGCGGGCCGATCCCTATGAGCAGGTTGCCGTTCTTACTCACCGTGTCGGCGAGGAGCCAGATGAGTTCCTCGGCCGAGACGATGTCTGACGGTTTTTCGTTGCGGTTCGCGGCGAACGACAGGCCGATGCCGCGCGTGGTCTCCCACTTTTTCTCAACGATCTCATCGTAGCTCACGTATTCGGGCGTCGTGAAGTCGACGTGCCCCATCGACACAAAGCTGAGTTCGCGCTGCTTTTCGGGCAGCAGCTTCCAGAGCGTCTGGACGAGGCCGCCGCCCAGCCGCGCGAGTGCGACGCGCGCTTTGCTGTCGGGCACGTCGTGCTGCGCCCACCGGTCGTTCACGACTCCCTCGGGAACGGCTGCGTAGTAGTCGGCGATCAGCGCGGGCAGGTCGGTCGCCTCGGGCCAGGCGATATCGTTCCAGAGCACGGCGGGTGCGTAGCGTTCGATGAGTTCACGCACGTGCGCTTCGGCGTAGCGCGCGTAGGCGGGATCGGTAGGGATCGCGAGGATCGAATCTGCGGGGCCCGCAAGTTTCGCGCCGTTCCACGGCCAGTCGTATCCGCCCGAATAGTACAGCCCGGTGCGCATGCCACGAGCACGGATGGCGCGGTCGAAGTCGCCGACGAGGTCGCGCCTCGACCCGTACCGGCCCTGCACGGGGTGCACCTCGTTCGACGGCCACAGCGTGTACCCGTCGTGGTGTTTCGTCGTGAGCACCGCGTACCCCGCGCCAGACGCTTCGATGAGTTCGGCCATTGCGTCGAGGTCGGCATCTGCAGTGGTTTCGGTGAACTCGTCAGCGAACCTCTCGTACGGGGCGTCACCGTAGACAGCGCGGTGATGCTTCCAGGTGGGGCTGCCCTTCACCGCGGAGGTGTTGAGGTACCACTCGGAGTACGGGTTGTAACGCATCATCGCGCGGGGCCCCCGCGTGCGCAGCAGCTCTTGAATGTCGGAGACGCGCGGCGCCCAGCGGGGAACGGAGTACGGCCCCCAGTGCACGAAGATGCCGAGCTTCGCGTCGTCGTACCAGTTGGGGAGCTCACGCCCCATCAGCTTTGACCAGTCGCCGTGCACCATGCGTTGCTCCTCGCTGCTTCTCGTTGTTCCGCGCTGTCCACGCTACCCCGGACCACACCGCGCGTCCCGGTCACCGAGTGAACCGGGTCACACCGCGACCTACCGCTACTCCTCGTCGGCTCCGCGATACCTCTCGTATGGCATCTGGTTCCACACCCTCGCCTCGAGCGCCTCTCCGCTGAGGTTGCCCGGGATCTCTTCGAGCAGCCGCTTTGCCGCGTCGAGTTCGCGTTCGGCTTCCGCGCGGTCCTGATACATGAACTCGTCGGAGGCCTGCTCTGGAGCCGAGCCGACCTTCTCCTCGAGTTCCGCGACGAGCCGCTCCTGGTGCCGCCGGAACTGCTCGCGCCCCTCCTCACGCCACGGCCGCTGCATCGAGCGGTCGCGGTCGAGCACCTGAGCGTACTCGTTGTAGATGTCCTCGTAGACGAGGCCGGCGTGCTCCCTCACGTCACGAACCGCGGCCTCGAGGTCTGCGACGGTGAGATCTTCGACCCGCAGCGGCGTCGAGCGTGCCAACCCGCCGAGCCCCGTGTAGTCGAGGTAGTAGGGGAACATGCTCTTGATGATCTTCCCGACAGGCTGCGCGACGGCCACCCCGTCGGAGTCCGTTCCCTTCGGCTGCACGCCCTGGATCCCGGCGAGCACCGACTCCGGGCGCACGATCTCCTTCGGCGGCATGATCCCGTAGCGCAGCATCTCGCGAATACCGGTTCCCGAGATGTTGAGACGGTATCGGGGGTCGTCGTTGCTCGACGTCTGCGAGGTCGCGTGGGTCGCCGCGCGCACGTCGTAGAACACCTCGTGGAAGAGACGAACGTCGATGCCAAGCTCCTCCATGGGGTATTCGTCGAAGACGGAGTGGCTCGCGTATTTGTCGTAGTAGTCGCCGACGCCGGCGTGATCCCTGCCGATCAGCGCGTGAGTGCAGCCGTAGTTCTTCATGATCAACGCGTGCAGGATCGCCTCGCGCGGGCCGGCGAAGATGTAGGTGACGCGCAGCGGGGAGAGGATCGAACGGTCGCTCGGGTAATAGGTGTCGATCACGTTCTGGTAGGCGCGCATGCGGAACTCGTGGCGAATGTACTCGCGTTTCGCGAGTTCGACGAGCGGCTGCAGGAAGAGGCCGTCGACCTCTTCGAGCGCGTTGCGGTGAATGTATTCGTGGCCGCGGTGCAGGGGGTTTGCGCCCGTGATGAAGCCCGCGACGGAGCGGTACTCCCGCTCCTCGTAGAACAGTCGCCACATGTCTTTCGGCTCGCGGCGGAGCTTCTCGAACGGCCCCCAGTTCACCCGGTTGAGCAGGTGCAGGGTGCCGCCGAGCGAGGTTTCGCCCATGCGACGGTAGATGGAGTCGACGCCCGGATGGTTACGGTCGGTCGTGCCGAAGAGTTTCTCGGCGCGGTGGTCGCGATCGTACGCGAAGACGTCTTCGATGCTGAGGATCGCGACGGGTTCGCCCTGCTCGTCAACGAGGCTGACGTCGTCGCCCGCCGAGAGCCGCGCGATGATTTCGGCGTTCTTCTTGCCGGTCGGCGCGAAGCTCAGCGGCACCGGCCAGACGAGACCGTCGGCGAGCCGACCGTTTTCGAGCACTGAGAGGTAGTCCCGCTCGTTCATGAACCCGCGGTTCGGTGAGAGCACCCCCGTCGCGATCATCTCGATCGTGATGACCGCTTCGAGATCCACGCGAATGCTCGGCAGGGATCGCGCACGCTCGATCTCGCGCTCACGCTTCTCTCCGGTCACCACCTGGTCGACGAGGCGCCCACCGTGGGGCTGCTGGGGATAGGTATCAAAATTCAGCGACATTGCTTTCCGTCTTCTTCCGATCCGCCGCGGGCACCCGAGAAGAGCCGACACCCGCGCAAAGAATGCGCCCCGCCGATCGGCGCAGACGCACACCTCCACCGTAGTACGCTGTGCAAACCCGAACAACCGGGCGGTTCCGACAGTGGAACGCCCGCAACGAAATTCGAACCACAGGTAGCCGACGCGTGGCCGCACCTCACCTGTGTGAGACCGGACGGCGAGCAGTGGGTGAACTCTCCCCGATTCCGCGCCGATCGGAGCGCGGGCCCGGGCTGCAGCGGCGAGCATGGAGGCGTGAAGATCGCGATCGTTGCCGAATCCTTCCTCCCGCACATGAACGGCGTCACGGGCTCCGTGCTGCAGGTGCTCCGCCACCTGTCTCGGCAGGGTCATGAGCTCCTGCTGATCGCTCCCGAAGCGGGCGACTTCGATGCGGGCGAGTTTGACGCGAGCCTGCGGGCTGCCCGGACGCACTTCGTGCGATCCCTTCCGCTCCCCGCATACCCCGAGGTGCGGATGGTGTTCGTGCGGCCGGCGCGGATCGCGGCAATGCTTCGGGAGTTCGGTGCCGACGTCGTGCACCTCGCATCGCCGTTCACCCTCGGGTGGGCGGCGGGCCGGGCGGCGGCATCGCTCGGCATTCCCTGCGTCGCCGTTTACCAGACGGATGTCACCTCGTATGCGGAGAAGTACGGTATTCCTGGAGGCGCTCCGGTCGTCGCTTCGCACCTGTCGCGGATTCACCGTCGCGCCACGCTGACGCTCTTCCCGTCCTCCGCGGCGCACACGGACCTTGAGTCGCTCGGGGTCGGGCAGCTCCGCCACTGGGGTCGCGGCGTCGACACGGCGCGCTTCACCCCCGAGCATCGCAGCACGCACTGGCGACAGGCCGTCGCAGGTGAGCGGCGGATCGTCGGCTACGTCGGCCGGCTCGCGCCTGAGAAGCAGGTCGAAGATCTGCGGCGACTCAGCACCATGGACGGCGTGCAGCTCGTGATCGTCGGCGACGGACCGAGCCGGGCCGCGCTCGAATCGCAGATGCCCGACGCGCACTTCACCGGACATCTCGAGGGATCCGCACTCGCCACCGCCATGGCGAGCTTCGACGTGTTCGTGCACCCGGGCGAATCCGACACGTTCGGGCAAACCCTGCAGGAGGCATTCGCGAGCGGCGTGCCCGTGGTCGCGACCGGTCGGGGCGGGCCCGTCGACCTCGTCCGCAGCAGTATCGACGGCTGGCTCTACGCACCGGGAAACCTCGAGGAAATGGGTGCCCGGGTCGCCGACCTCATCGGTGACCCGGCAAAGCGCGCGGCATTCTCGCGGGCGGCACGCGAGGGGGTGCGTCGCCGCACATGGCCGGTGCTCTGCGAGCAGCTGCTCGGCTACTACGAGGAGGCAATCCAGCTCCGCCACGCGGCCGACGCCCCGCCAGCCACCCGCAGCGCGACGTCCCTCGCTCGCACCGTGCCCCCCGCCCGCGCCGCGCGCTCCGGCCGTTTCCGGGCGACCGCCTGATGCTGCACCTCTCCGTCATCGGGTGCGGGTATCTCGGTGCGGTCCACGCCGCGGCGATGTCGTCGCTCGGTCACCGCGTCACCGGCATCGACGTCGACGCCGCGCGCGTGAGTGCGCTCGCCGCCGGGCTTCCGCCGATTTTCGAGCCGGGCCTGCCGGAGCTGCTGCGCGACGGCACTGAACGTGGCGCCCTCACGTTCTCCACCGAAATCGCGGCGGCGGCCAACGCTTCGATCCACTTCGTGTGCGTCGGCACACCGCAGCAGAAGTCTGGGTCGGCCGCAGATCTCTCGCACCTGCACGCCGCGATCGAGTCCCTGCTCCCTCACCTGTCGCCCGGTGACCTCGTCGTCGGTAAGTCCACTGTTCCCGTCGGCACCGCCGCTGCGGTCGCGGAGCGGGTCGGCGAGGCCGGCGCGACGCTCGTGTGGAACCCCGAGTTTCTGCGCGAGGGGTGGGCGGTGAAGGACACGATCGAGCCTGACCGCATCGTGGTTGGGATCCCTGACAGCCCAGCGGGCGCGGAGGCGGCAGACCTCATGCGGCGCGTCTACCGGCCCGCGGTGGAGGCGGGCACGCCGTTCCTCGAAACCGATTACGCGACCGCGGAGCTCGTGAAGGTCTCGGCCAACGCGTTCCTCGCGACGAAGATCTCCTTTATTAACGCGATGGCGGAGATCGCGGAGACCACAGGTGCCGACGTGATGCAGCTCGCCGACGCGATCGGGCTCGACGAGCGGATCGGCCGCCGCTATCTGGGGGCCGGTATCGGGTTCGGTGGCGGCTGCCTGCCGAAAGATATCCGCGCGTTCGCGGCCCGCGCCGAGGAGCTCGGGCTGCGCGACTCCGTCTCGTTTCTCCGCGAGGTCGACGCGATCAACCTGCGGCGCAGGGATCGGGCGGTCGAGCTCGTCGTCGAGGCACTCGGCGGCCAGGTGCTCGGCAGGAAGATCGCGGTGCTCGGAGCCGCATTCAAACCGTTCAGCGACGACGTTCGCGATTCCCCCGGGCTCGAGGTCGCCACGCGCCTGCACGGGCTTGGCGCGGATGTGGTCGTCACCGACCCGCAGGCAATCGACAATGCCCGCGCGGTGAGTCCGCAACTAGAGTTCGCGAGGGATCTCGACACGGCCCTCCTCGCCGCCGACTGCGTGATCGTCGTCACCGAGTGGGATCGCTATCGTCGTGAGCTCACCCCGCAAGCGGCGGGATCCCTCGTCGCTGGCAAACGGATCGTCGACGGCCGCAACTGCCTCGACCCGGCAGAATGGCGCGCGGACGGCTGGGAGTACCGCGGTATGGGCCGTCCCTAACGGCGCCTACCGCTCACCGCGTCTGCGACTGGAGCATCGGCTGTGCCTGTCCGATCACCGCGTCGATGACTGCGGGGAGGAGCGCCTCGGCGGTGCGACGGTACCCCGCGGCGCTCGGATGGAACTGGTCGAGGCTGAACATCTCCCCCGGGTCCGCCCGGAAGATGGGGCCCACGGCCCGACGCAGGTCGACGGGTACGGCGCCCGCCCTCCGGCACGCGCGCGCCTGCGCCCACGCCATCCGCATCGACATGCGGGAGAGGAGCGCCCGCAGCGGTTGCGGTACCGGGCGCAGTGAGCCGAGGTCGGGGCAGGTGCCGACCACGACCCGGGTGCCCTGCTCCCGTAACCGCGAGATTGCGCGTTCGAGGTGCCGCGACGCGCTCTCTGCCGAGATGAGGTGGGTGACGTCGTTTCCGCCGACGACGATCACCGCGATGTCCGCGCGATTGGCGTTCGGGAGTCCGTCGAGCTGCTCAGCGAGCATGTGAGATTCCGACCCGACGATGGCCGCGGTGTGCAGCCGGACCGGTCGGTGGACGCGCGCGGCGAGCCCTTTCGCGACCCGTCCCCCGAGGGTCTCCTTGCGGCGTTCGGCGCCGAGCCCCGCGGCGAGCGAGTCGCCGAGCACGAGCAGTTCGACGGGCTCTCCGTCGAGTGCGCTGCGCCACACCCGGTCCGCATCGATCGAGGTCTCACCGAGGGGTTTACCGATGCGCGCCCGCGCGATCGCGGCCTGCCGCGTGAGCAGCACGCGCGCGGCGAGGGCGAGGGATCCAGCCGCAACGAGCGCAACGCCGACCCTGATCCCTGTGCTTATCCTGCTCCCTGCACCGTTCTTGACCCCTGTGCCGCAGCGACCTCTCATGCTTCGATTGCACACCACCGCGGTGAATCACGGATGAACCGGAAGTGAGGTCTCCCTTCGAAACACGAGCAGCGCGTCGGCGGTGAGGTCGTGCGGGTAGCGGTCCCACACGATCTCCGTCGGCGCGCAGGGGGTGAGGTGGCGACCGAGCACTCGTGCGCAGTCCGCAATGAGTGGCGTGGTGCGGGCCTCGTGGTGAATGTCGGCGACGTTCCACACCACGTATCCGCCCGGCGCGACCGTGCGTGCGCACTGCGCCGCGACCAGCCCGAGTTCGGCGAGGTAGCGCGAATAGTCGCCTCCGTCGCGTTCGTATGCGGTAAGCGGGTCCGCTTCGTGGTCGCTCGCGGTCATGTACGGAGGTGAGGTGAGGATGAGATCGATGTGCTCTTCCGGCGGCGCGGAGAGTTCGCGGTGCAGGAGCCGGGAGAGTTCTCGCGCATCGCCCTCGACCACTCGTGCTGCGGGAACAAGGTCTTGGATGTATGCGACGCGTTCGGGGAGTAGCTCAATGCCGATGGCCTGTCGTCCGAGAGCGACCGCGCGTTGCAGGGTGGTGCCGAAGCCTGCAAACGGGTCAAAGACGGTGTCGCCCGGTCCGCTGCAGCGCTCGATGACGTGGTCGACTGCCGCGGCGAACATGTGCACGTCTTCGTCGGCGCCGGCCGGCCGCTCGGCGAGGAACGTCTCGTGCGTAGCGTACAGGCGAGCATCGAGTGGTGACGGTCGCAGTGGGTTCCTGGTCTGCGGCTCCGTCGTGCTCATCATGCGTTGAGTGTAGCTGGCGTGTGAGGGCGCGCCGGTGGAGCAGCCTCAGCTCGCGAGTGAGGCGGGGAGCAGACCGGTTGCGGCGGCGGCTTGAATGGCGTCGGCTCGCGTGTTCACGCCGAGCTTCCGATAGACGGCCTTCATGTGGTCCCGAACGGTATGCACGCTGAGGGTGAGGTGTTTCGCCGCGGCGGTCGTCGTCTCGTGTCGGGCGACCGCTCGAAGGGTGCGCAGTTCCGCGGGCGTCAGTGTGCCGGTGGCGCGTCGGCTCCGTTTGGGCTGCGGGTCGGGTTCCTCGTCAGGAAGGTCATCGCTGATTGTTTCGTCGATGTCGTCTTCCTCGGTCGCATCCGCGGTCTGCGCCACATCGTCCACCACGAAGCAGCTCAGTATCACTCTCCCCAACAGCATGGCTGACGCTCTTAAAGAGCGCGTCGCGTCCGGCGTATACGCAAGCAAGAGCGAGGTTGTGCGTGA